>JABLTO010121400.1_pt1 | contig 11622 bp, 8 predicted proteins | sample 7160091 | NCBI WGS metagenome assembly JABLTO01 (sample SAMN14651225, study PRJNA627086) | human gut metagenome | isolation source: feces | host: Homo sapiens
CAGAGCCAGCAGATGATATCCCTTGATGAGCTTGGAATTGCCATAGTTCAGTTCCTCCCAACTTTTTATTAATATTTATATTATTACTATAATAACCTTTTAGTTAATGCATTAACCATTATGGTAAAATATATGAGATAACTTTTTGTTACCTCATACTTCATTCTATTCCATTTTTATATCCCTTTAATAAAAATGTGTGGAATGTCTTCTCTATCATTTCATTACATTCTTTGATTGATGCATCCACTACACCTGGTTTTGTATAATCATCCTTGTGTTCCAGAAGCATACAGTGAACCGTATAGTCATTCACCTTACTAATATAAACAGCATCATCATAATTCAAGAAACCTTCTGTCGCAGCACGCCTAAGCCATATAAATTCACGTTCGCGAATGCTTCCAGTAAATGCCGCTGAATAAAAATATGCAATTCTATGCTCACCAGGTTTAGCCGGAAACATTTGATAATACTCTAATACTGCTTCTTCAAAAAGATGGCTATAATCTCCCCAGAATAAATGAAGGAAAATCGGTGGATTCGCAAATGCATACTTGTTAAAGGCTTTCCACGCAGCAATATCTATCTCAATTGAATCCCGATCTGATTCAGTCAACTCTATAAGTTCCATCATATAGTCACTTAGAAACTTCACAGATGCGACCATAATTAGATAATCCAATGTTTCAAAATGCTTATATAGCGCTGGTGAAGTACATCCTACTCTCTCTGCAATATCACGTATTCTTAAGTCTTTTAAACCTTTTTCTTTAATAAGTTCATATGTCACTTCAACAAATTTCTGCTTCGTAGTTTGATTTATTAAGCCTCTTGCCATTTGAAACTCCAATCCTTAACTGTATAATATATACACTATAACACAGTAGACCATCATTCTGCAAATAATCGTTGCGCATTAGTTTGATTGAATCACCTATGGCGAATATGGTTAATGTATTAACCAGTTAATATGTTAACCATATGGTAACACCGATACCGCAAATAATCAAGTTCAAATTCTAATTATCCTTATTTTCAGCATTTTATATAATCCATACAAAAAAATACTGTTACATTTTCCTATAAACTATTGTTGCAGGCGGCAAGCTGTCCGGGATGACAGCAAATCTGGTTTCTTTGGGGAAATATTATTTTTTGTTCTGTTTCTCCGAAGAGTCTTTCTCATTCAGCTCGAAGAGTCTTTCTCATTCAGCTCTGCCAGCTCTACTGCCAGCTCGTTGATCATCTCCAGCTGCCGGGGTGTCAGCCTTTCCAGAATGGGGATGATTTTCTGGATTTCGTCAGACACGTTTACCCCCCCCCATTCAAAAAAAGCACCTGGGGTAATGTCCAGATAATCACAGATCTGGAAAAACACCTGCATGGAAGGAAACGCTTTTTTGTTTTCGATACGGTTGATGTAGCTGGAATTCTGGTTCAGTGCAAGACTCATCTTACGAGCTGAAACCTGATGATTCTCTCTTAATGCTGCAAGTCTGGCGGCAAAAAAGTCTTCGTTCGATTCTTCATTTGAATTTAATTCCCATGAATCCAAGTGTATTTCCTCCTTTTTGTTATGGTAGTATATCAGTGGTTTTCTTTGTTCTGCAGCTGACTTAAGATCTTTCTGTTTTCTCTTACATAACTCAGATGGATGCCTACATCACGCATAAGTTTGGCTGATATTTCCAGAAAACTTACTTCCGGATTATCCAGTCCGATAAATCCACTCAGCTTATTTTTATAAAATACAGGAACTGCTATTTCTGAATAAATATCCTGCATGGTCAGCAGTTCAAATTCTGACGGCATGGTATAACGAATCTCTTCTACATCTGCCAGAACAATACTTTTACCCTGTTCAAAGCGTTCATGCCAGTTTGACATGCAGGTCACAGGGACATTCTGAAGTATTTCCAACTGAGAACGCACACCTTCCCTGCACCATTCAAAGGTATTGTGGTATTTTTCTTCTAAAACAGGAATCCAGTCAAAGATATATACTCTGTCTGACTTTGTGTAATTACCTACTGCTTCCAGCAAAAACGGTATTCTCTGGTTCAGCTGTTCTTCGGTTTCTGATTCTTCCAGAAAAATCAGCTTCCGGAACACCATGTCCATACTTTCAATCTTCTGTCGATATTTCTCGTAATCCATTTCGTTCATATTCCCTGCTCCTTTTACCGGTTTAACCCAAAAAAAGAGTACTGTTCACATAACAATACCCTTGACCAATTCACCGTGCAACTGGCTGCCATTTTACAGGCCCTGTAGCTTTGCGTCACAACCTTTCGATTACTTTGCCCTTTTTTATGCAGTTTTTATCAGAAACGCAGAAGGTTTCTGAGATGTGATTATGATCTTGTTGTTGGCTGTTTAACTTTTTGATTCATTTTAGCATAGGGATGTATCAAAGTAAATACCTGTTTTGCAGTTTTTTTAGTTACTGTTCACTCCGTCACAGTAACTTTTTCTATAAATTTTTTTCTGCAAAATTTCGTATTTTTTCTTGACACATAAAATGTTTGCAGAGTATACTGTCCTCAATAGATTAATTGTTGTCTGATAAATTGAGACAAAAATCAAATACGTACACACAAGAGAGCGATGTTGTTCACAACATGGCTCTTTTTGCATTTTCGGGGATTTTTTATGGAAAAGCTGTGGTGTATAAAATCAGAGGGAGGATGAGCTCTATGGAAAAATTAAATGATTTTGTTACCAGGGTAGACGATTTTGTATGGGGACCGGTGATGCTGGTATTGCTGGTAGGCACAGGTGTCTTTCTTACTTTCCGCACCAGGTTTCTCACCTGGCGTAACCTGGGATATGCACTGAAAAGTACTCTCAGTAAGGAAGCCCGCACCAAAAGCCGGGGTGAAGGTGACGTATCGCCGTTTTCGGCTCTTACTACTGCACTTGCTGCAACCATTGGTACCGGTAATATTGTTGGTGTTGCCACTGCCATGGTTTCCGGTGGTCCCGGAGCCCTGGTCTGGATGTGGATCTCTGCTGCATTTGGTCTTACTTCCAAATTCAGTGAGTGTATGCTTGCCATCAAATATCGTGAAGTCAATGCCAAAGGCGAAATGAGTGGCGGTCCTATATACACCATGAAAAAAGGACTCAAAAATAAAACTCTTGGTGTAACGCTGGCATGGCTTTTTGCCCTCTTTGCTGTGATCGCCTCTTTTGGTATCGGAAATATGACCCAGGGGAACTCTATCTCCGGAGCCCTCCATGCAACTTTCCAGATCCCTACCTGGATTACAGGTATCATTATTACTGTTTTGTCCCTGTTGATCATTGTAGGGGGAATCAAATCGATCTCTAAAGTTTCTTCTGTGGTTGTTCCGGTTATGGCGATTTTTTATGTAATCTGTGGTCTTATTGTAATCTTTGGTAACCTGTCCAATCTGCCTTCCGGTCTTGCAATGATCTTTAAAATGGCTTTTTCCGTCAAAGCTGTCGGAGGCGGGCTCTGCGGATCTATTGTGGCTTCTATGATGAGCGCCATGCGCTATGGCGTTGCCAGAGGAGTGTTTTCCAATGAAGCAGGTATGGGTTCTGCTGCCATCACTGCTGCCGCTGCCACCACAGATAATCCAGTGCGCCAGGGATACATAAACATGACTGGTACTTTCTGGGATACTATTGTTGTCTGTACCATCACAGGGCTTGCCATTGCTTCTTCCGGAGTTCTGGGTATGACCGATGCTTCCGGACAGCTTCTCACTGGATCTGATATTACAATTGCAGCTTTTGAAACAATCCTTGGTACTTCCGGTGGCTGGCTGGTGACCATCGGTATTACTCTGTTTGCTTTTTCTACTATCCTTGGCTGGGAATATCATGGGGAAAAAGCCTTTGAATATCTGCTTGGTACTCACAAATACAATATGATCTACCGGGTTGTTTTTTCGCTGGTGGCTTATGTTGGCTGTACCCAGACTCTCAGTCTGGTGTGGAACTTCTCAGATATTGCCAATGCGATGATGGCTATCCCGAATCTGATCTGTATGTTGCTTCTCAGCGGTGAGATTGCTGAGGATATCAAAGCTTTTCAGCCCGAAATCAGGAAAAATAAATAGACTTGTGTCCATAAAAAAAGTCAGCTGTCTTTGTGGCAGTTGACTTTTTTATGAAATATAAAATTATATACAATCAGCGAAATATCTGATCTATTCCCATATTTCGTACATAATCAATCCATTCGTAAATATCTTCCATATCATATACAGGATTCATATTTTCATCTGTAGTTTTTTTCAAAGCAAGAGCCATCAGACCATATTCATTCTCCAGAAGTGTATCAAAAACCCCCTGATCATCCGTATTAACAGACACACAAAGATTATTTTTTCTGTCTGATTGTTTTAACTTACGCGAATTAAAACGTAAAATAGGGTGTTCGTCATATTTGGTAATAGTGCCGATCAGATAATTAGAAGAAGGATTTGTTTCTATTCCAATTCCTTTATATGCAAGTTCCTGAATCATTTTATCCTGGATCTGACGAACCAGACTGACATAATCCTTTTGAATTTTGTATTCTGCTATTTCCATACCCTTGTTTCTGACCTGCCTGTTATAATGATAAAGATAATATAATTTTCGATATCTTTCGTTTTTGCGTAAATCATCATTGATTTCTGAATTGAACATATATCTGTTAAAACAAAGTACTTCTCTTCTTTCGAGGCACTTCTGAAAATCTTTCTCATCTAATCTGTAAACTTCCGGGTTATCTCCACGCAACTTCCAGCTTTGATAATATTCATAAACAGACGGGCATGCATGTTCTTTTGTATTATTTTCATATAGTTCTTTATAAAGATGATAATATTTTTCAATTAATTCCGTTTTGAGTCTTTCTCCTATATTGCACCCAAATTTATTCGCTCTGCAATATATCCATACAATATCATCTAACAGAACCTGTTTCGGCAAAACTGCTCTGTATCCCTTTTGAGAATAATGCTTTTCAGGATTGATTCCAAGAGCCAATGCATGTCCCAGTCTGTCTCCTCTGTTTAATCCACAAAATAATATGGCCTCATCAATTGCCCGAAGACCGTCCACAATATCAAAAAAGTCTTCACCTGCATGATAAGTCCTGTGAAGCCCTTTATCTGACAGATAGCGAAAAACCTGTCCAAAAACTTCCGGTCTACATGCAATTTCACTGGAACAGGCATCAATTCCTTTCATATGCTGATTGATCTCTCTCTTTTTCTCCAGCAATGCTGCGATTGCTCTTGCCTGTCTGGCTGCCTCTTTCCGAACATTATTGTTTCTTGGTACACCATCTGTAAATACTTTTTCGGACTTTTTAGGGAAATGCAATACATAAATCAATTTATCATAATCATTTTCTCCAGTCCCACATTTTACTATTTTTTCATAAGATTTCAATCGACTATATAATTTTTTTGAAGTATTTTTCGGACATATCCTGGCTTCAAGAGAAATCATATTCTTTTTTGCCAACGTTTCATTCAGTGCCAGTCGTACCAGTTCATTTTCATATGGCTTATGCCCTTCAATAAAGTATTCCTTTCTGTCCTGATAATCAGAAAAATTAGCAAATCCATTCCTGTCATTATTCTGTATAATTTCTCCCCGAAAATCGGTTCTTATAAGAAGATAAGCGTAGAAAATATTTTTCTGTTTCTCGGAAAAAGTTCCTGACAATACTCTATAATAACATTCATAAAGAAATCGTCTTTCACCTGCCAGCAGTCTGCATACATGATTATTATATTGCATCATATCTTTTTCCAGTGCATAATCTAAAACCGTTCCGTCTATTTCTGCCCCATAAATATTTCCGGTAAGCATAATCAATTCCTGAATCGCTGGCAAAAGTGCAGAAAGTTTTATTCCTGCCAGTTCCAAAGTTTCTGTCCCATCCGGTAATAGCGAAAACACTTCCTCAGCTTTTGTTACCATAAAATCATTGTTTTTCAGACATAGAAACAAATAAACTCTGTAGAATGCAGCTCTCTGACATTCTGTGTAAAAATCCTCTCGTTGTCCCCATCTGTCAAATCTGTCCCCACGCTGGCACTGCATAGTTCTTTTTATTTTTTTGAAATCTCTCGATCTCCCCATAATGTGATTCATCAGACAAAGCCAGTTCAGTTCAAAAACCTTTGTGGAACCATTCAGATGAAAATGATTTTCTGCAATCCCCTTATCCAGAATATTATGAAGTCTCATATTATCACTTCTGATAATCGGAAGCCAGGTAAATGTCTGCGTTCTTTGTCCTGTTTCCACATCTTTCTTTGCAAGAAAAGCACATGTAAAAAAATCCTGTCCTACTTTCAGAGAAATTTCTCTCCATCGAAGAAGCTGTTCAAATTTACACATAATTTCTTTCTGATCCATCCGCAGCATTTTTCCAGCAAGGTCATACACCAGTCGAAATACATTTTGTTTTTTATTATCTAACTTTGCAGTTTCTGACCTTTGCATCGTTTCGCACATATATCTGTAATTATTCCTGCGTTCATCATCTGTAGCACAGGAAAAAACTTCTGCTGCATATCTCATATAAAGGTTTTCATCTACCTTATTATATCTACAGATAAAATCAGCCTGTTCATTCTTTCGTATCAGATAAATATATGGGATTTTCTGGAAAACAATTTCTATATTTCCACGTTCTATATCCATACTCTTACTCCCTGATCAATTCCGTATACTGTTTTACCACCTGTTTATATCCTTCACTGAGTGTTTTTGCAACCTCTAACTTCGGATTTCTGATATAATAATCCAAAATCCGGCTATAGTACTCCTTCAATTTTTCTGTATCCAGTTTCAGTATATTTTCATTTGGGTGAATGCCATAGTATCTACGAATATTATGTACCAGATTATCAAGGTTGTTTTTTATATTTTGTGCAGAACGATTAATCAGATATCCTGACACAGAAAGCTTCTGTACATCCGTTAATTCAGGGATAAGAAGCATCTCATTCAGCTGACGCATCATCTCATTTTTTTTATTTATGTTTTCTATTTCCTTTCTTTCCTCTGCCTGCCCTTTATTGTTTGTATTCATACACTCTCTATAATATTCGATAAACAGATCCGCATACAATTCGCTGATATTAAGAACTCTTCTTTTTCCTTCCTTATTCTCCAGAATCAGTTCGTTTAATCTTCCCTCCACATGATAACCAAGAAAATCCTGGCAAAAATGCTCTGCATTTCTGAAAAATCTGTCTACTACTGCCACAGTCTTTCCATGATCATCTTTCTCTCCGCCTTCTTTGACATCTCGGTTATTTTTGCAATATTCATAAAATTCGCTGATAAAATCCACATTACAAAAAACACTAAGAATCATGTCTATTTTACTTCTGTTATTTCTTTCAATTCTCATGAAGAAATCCATATATTCTTCCCAGCTGATACCCAGCATATCCATATTTGTATTGTAATATATCTGTCCCAGATTACTAAGTCCGATCAGATAATTTTCCATACAGATATGTAAACTTCTTATCAATGTATAATTGGAATAAATAACTGCATTAGAAGAAAATGTTAATGTTGTAGTTGACAGCATAGGATTCTGGTTTTCTGTCCGATATGTGTTCGATAACATCCCCAGCAGAAACCAGGTAAAAATCTTATATTCTCGTTGCGGATCATTTTCCGTTATTTTCGAAATACGTCCACTGTTTTCCTTCAGTTTTTCATTTTCAGTATCAAATATTTTTCCGATTTTTTCAGCCATTGTATTATAGATCACAGTAACTGGTAATGGAAAACGTGACCGATTCAGCCAACTGTTACCATATACTGCATTAGGAAACATTACATCAAAATCATTTCCCCATACATAGCCTCCAAGAAATATACTAAGTTCTCTATATCTTCCCTGTCTTAGTATTTCATTAAAATAAATCGTATACAAAATATGAAAAACATATGCAAATTTTTCTGCTTCTCTGTCATAAACGGTATCTCTATAATTATCCATCCATCTGCGAATCCAGAAAAAAGCACTTGAATTCTCCATGTTGTAATTTTGTGCTGAAAGAGTATATTTCTTTCTGGTACTGTCATAACGATCACGTAACAGATACAGAGCCTCTGAATTCATCTGAAAATAAGGAAGCTTTGTCAGACTCTGCAGCTCTCTGGATTCATCCATTGCAAAGTTTTGCGGAATCCATTCTTTTTCAATATATTGTGAAAAAATTTCTATATTATCCAAAAGATCTTTGTTATCTCTCGGATCAGGCATATTTCCAAGCAGAGTAATCATATTTACAGCATCTCTCAGATTGTTTGCCTGAAGCCAGCTGGTTCCATTTGCCTTCAGAATAAATCTCATTCCTGTTTTTGCGCAGATCATATTCAGCAACGAACCATTTAATGAATTAGCAAACTTCTCCTCATAAATAGTCCTTCCCTGCCTGTCCAGATACTGTATACGGGCGTTATAAATATATCTTACATTTGGCAGGTAAATTCTTCTGGAACGAGGAATCAGCTTGGCTATATACTTTTCTGCCATATTTCTGACTTCTTCATAAAATTCAGATGGTTTTTCTCCATTACTCAATACATTTCGATAGTTTCGGAAATTCTCCTCCTGTACACACATCTGAAGTTGTTCAACTTTTACTGCCATTACAATTACAACATCCGGTATGATCAGATACTTTCGAATCTGTTCGGCCATCTTATATGCATTTGCATTGCAAAGATCCAGATCATCAATTGCTATCAGTAATTTTTTATTTTCAGAATCTCTTTCCTCCATCATATAATCCAGATAAATCTTTATCAGATTTTTCAATTCTCTTTTCAGCTTTGTACTCTCACCCATTTTGGCAAGGTTTGAAATATTCGCTTCCCCATCATATTCCTCTTCCATCATCTTGTCCGGATTATTCAGCAAAGAAATGATTCTGTAAACTTTTTGAAACTGTCTTAATAACCTTCCACATTTATCATCTTCAAATTTACTGGAATCTTTTTTATACTTTGTCCAATATTCACTGTAAAGATTCGCTACAATCACTTCAAGGATATTATGCATATTATCAAAAGCAGAAGGATCAATAATCACCGGTCTGGAAAAAACTGTATTTTTTACATTTTCACATGTTCTGAAAACAGAATCCGATCTCCAGCTGTCCTGTTTTACCAGAGCATTTATAAAAGTCATCATTGCACTGCTCTTTCCCTCGCCACGTTCACCACAAAATGCAATAATGTTATTCTCAGCTTCAATTTTGCGCCAGTCAGACACTCTCTCATTATTTTCATTAACAGCAACAATGTCATCCAACATGCCTGCTGCGTTCAGATACTGATCATAAAAAATATCATTTTCATCAATCTTGTCTTTCAGACTTAACTTAAATTCTTCTCCTCTGATAATTGTCAGGACTTTTTCATTAGTATCCATACGTTTCCTTCTCCTTTATCTTATGTATTTTTACATAGAGGTAATGACTTTGACATGGGGAATCTCATTATACTAATGTTAATGCTATCTGGTCTTTTCCCTCGTTCAAGCTTTATCATCTGCTTCAATCATCTCCATATCCAATTTTAAAATCTTGCTTTCATGGCTGCCTGGACTCACCATTTCTTTTAATTCTTTATAAAGTGTTTTTGCTTTTTCATAATTCTCATCATCCATAGCAGACGAAAATTCTTCCAGGTACTGATTAAAAATAGCAGTTTTAGGTTCTACACCCATCTTGTGTTCCTGAATAGCTTCTATACTCCAACCTTTATAGCTGCCTTCTTCTTCTGCATACTGCATCGTTTTAATATCAAATAACTCTTCTGCATTTAATGACTGAATAACAAATGGTGAATGCGTTGATACAATAAACTGGCAATTAGGAAATGTCCTCTTTAAATCATCAACTATTTCTTTCTGCCACTTTGGATGTAAATGCAAATCTAGTTCATCTATTAAAATAACAGCATCTTCCTCTAATGGATTTTGAGAATCCGGATTCGCCATGGACAATCTTTTTGCAATATCTGCAATAACTGATAAGACTGCTTTATACCCTCCGCTTAACTGATCAATCTGAAGATCTACTCCATCTGCATTCGTCATCACCATTCTGGCAGGTGCCAACTCAATCCTTAAATTGGAATAGCCCTTTATCATTCTTTCCAGAGCTGTTCTGACACAATTTAATTTAGGATTTTTATACTCTGAATTCTCTCGGAGTCCCCGAAGTTCAATATCTTCTTCTGTCTTAAACCAATCATAAAAATCTCTAAAATAATTGACGTTATCAAAACAATTTCTGAGTGCATCTGTTACCAGAAAGTTTTTTATATGGCCTCTCTGCGGCACTTCTCGTATAATCCTATCTGTCCCATAGTAAAGAATTAATGGCAACTTTCTCTCTTCAACACATTGAGAATATTTTGCCTTTAATTCTTTTAAAGACTTGACATCTTCAACTTTTACATCTCCATTATTTTCAAACGGCTGCTGTGATGAAAGTCTACGTCTATTTGTCCAGACATATTTTTCACCATCTAATGTTATCCCCAGTGTAACTGTTGTGCCATTGGCTCCATTTCTTATATCCTTATTTGCCAGATCACATTCTTTCATTGCTTCTGCATTAATTGTTCTCAATACCGGTACAAATCCTTTTGTGATTCCTTCCAGTATCGTTGTCTTTCCGCTACCATTATCACCAATCAACGCAACAAAATTCTTATTTTTAAACCTGATTCTTTGTTTTTGAATACCTCTAAAATTCGTTAATTCTATAAAATCGACCTTCACTGCGTCACCTTCTTCATTTAAATATATATTGATTATATCTTACCACTCTCTTGGCTGCAAGGCTTTCGGAGCCTCCAGTAATAACTCGCTTTTGTAATGTTATACAGCTGACACCATTCATCGATCTTCATTCCTTGCGGACAGTTTTGACAGTCTCTGATCAGATCAGCCCATTCACTCAGACGGGTTTGCCGTGCAAGTGAACTTGTGTGAGATTTCATGACTCACCTCCTGTGATAAAGCCTAAAAATTTGAGTAGTGAACTATTTGGACTTTGTAGTGATGAGTCTATTATCTCACATTGAATGATTTTGAACAGGTACTTGCTATTTTGCGTTTACGGTGCAAAAAGCTCACTTATTTGGTTATCGAAAAAGCCCACCAGCGTACCATGTAGAATTTACACAGTGCGCCAGTGGGTTGGTCAGTATTATACTTCTTTTATTGTTTCAACTACCGCTTTACATCTCTTTTTATAAAAGGCGATACCATAAAGCGTCATATTGTGGCGACCATCATTTTTCAGATACTCAGAATATCTTCGGCTCTTGATTTGTTCAATTGCCTTTTCACAGGCTTTCTCCAACCCAATCGCTTCTTTTGAATATTTAAGTTCGAAGATAATACCTGCATCCGGATCTTCCGGTTCAACAATGATATCAGCAAAACCCTCTCCAGCTTCCACATTTGACCTAACCACCCAGTCTGTATTTCCTGTTAATAGACCCACCAGAAGGGTATGATAGGAACTTTCCTTTTCATTCTCTGGTGCTTTTGTATCAAAAACACTAATCGAATTGCTGAGGGTTCGGTTTAAATAC
>JABLTO010237276.1_pt1 | contig 11619 bp, 7 predicted proteins | sample 7160091 | NCBI WGS metagenome assembly JABLTO01 (sample SAMN14651225, study PRJNA627086) | human gut metagenome | isolation source: feces | host: Homo sapiens
AATTCCCTGCAAGAAGAGGTATGGGATTTATGCAGGGAATTTCATATGGAACATAGTTCTTCCAGCCCAGTCTTTCATGGAGTCTGCACGCAATTTTCTCGTTTACAGCCTGCTGCCCATAATTATTTGTATTAATCTTCATAAGAAAACGGGTATGATCTCGAATCACCCATTTCTTTTTCATCTCACCATTTAAAGAAGACACCGGGGAAAAGCAGGAAATATGACCTTCCACATCAATCTTGCCTGTATCGGTCAGTAAATTTCCAAGTTCATCTGAAAAATCATTATCAAAGAAATTTATGTTCTTCCAGTACAATTCCTTTGAAACAGGCTGCATCCAATAATGATCCGTCAAACTCAAGCCGTACGCCGCCAGCATAAGGGACTGGCTTGTCTCTTCTCCCAATAGTTTAAGCTGCTGCTGAATTCCTTTTCTTGTATCCGGAACAGCACGCATATTCCACCACTGGGCAAGCCCGGATCCATCCTCCGCACATCCTACTGGCAATTCCTCTGGCATGTATACTTCAAGAACATATTCGATTCTTCCCGAAAAAGGATTTATTTTCACCATCGCAACATCTAAATCCTTATGTTTCAATATATATATTTCGTCTCTGCCCATAGTTTACACGCTCCCTAAATAAAAAAGTCCCATGGTATCAACTAATTTTGCTAAAATTAATGATACCATGGAACTTTTAGGGACTCAAGTGGGTTTTACTGCTGATTATTAGTCCTTTACGCTAGAGCCTGTTTGAAAAACCTCTAAACTTTTCCCCTCAAAACCATTTCGCCGCATACTGCTGCAATTGTTCCTGTACCTCTTTATAACTGTACTTGCTGACCGGAATGGTTTCGTGGTTTTTCAGGGTGATCTCGAAGCGTTTGATGGAGCGGACTGCATATAGGGAAACGATATAGCATCTGTGACACTGTACAAATATATCCTTGGGCAAGATTTCTTTCATAGAAGAAAGGGTTTTATAGATTCTCGTAACAGTTCCGTCCTGGAGATGGATCAACAGCTCTTTATTAATTACCTCAATAAACGTAATATCCCGAATATGAAATGACACCGTAGCAGATGGAGTATCTACCACGATCGATTTTGGTGTCAGATGCCGGATTGCTCGGTTCAGGGCTTCTGCCAGCTTTTGCCTGCTGACCGGTTTCAGAATATAGCCAACCGGCTCGGCGGAATATGCATCAAATACAAATTTTTCGCTGCTTGAAATAAATATGACAGGAACACAGTTTCCGTGATCCCGAAGATATTCCATAAAACTGACTCCGTTAATCTCCCCCAGCATAATATCAAGGATCAGAATATCATAAGCACCAGAATCCTCCTGTAATGCACTCTCCAATCCCAAAGCGGAGGTATACTTCCAGATTTCACAGGATTCTCCTATGGATGATAAAATGTCAACTGTCATATCTGAAATCTGTTTTAAAAAAATCGGTTCATCCTCGCAGACCGCGATACGGTACATAATAAAAATTCTCCTATTCTTCGTTTTTTTCATCAAGGCAAAGAGTCGTTGTTGCAGAAAAGACGCCATTGTGAACCTGCACGCTGAGAATGCCATTATATTTTTCCGCAATCTCCCCTATGATCTTAAGACCATAACCATGTTTGCCAATATCACTCTTCGTAGATCTATACTTTCCATTTGCAACTCTCAGGCTTCCCTCATCACAGCCATTCTCACATTTCACAAACAGAAAGTTCTCTTTTGAATGAAGATTCAGCCTGATAAACCGCCGTTCGCCTGAAACCTTTTTGCATCCCTCTACTGCATTTTCCAATATATTGTTCAGCATCTGGCACAAATCAATATCTTCCATATTCAATTGACTGCCGATAATAATGCTGTAATCCACTTTCACCTTACATCTCTTCGCCTTTTCGGAAAACTCCGAAAGAATAGAATTAACCAGCGTATTCGCCGTATATGTAACAAATGGAAGCTGTCCTGCGTCATCTGCAAACTTATGAATATATTCCTCTGCTCCCATATAGTCCTTTTCCTTAAGATAAGCCGCCAAAGCATTCATATGATGCCGGATCTCATGATGCACTTCAAGGATATACTCGTTGTTTTCCGCCTGCTTCCGGTAGCCTTCCAACATACGCTCAGAAACCCGCTCTTCCTCTTTTTTACGGCAAATGTAACCCATAACGCCGAAAAACACGCCATACACAATAAATGCAAATATGGCAAAAAGAACAAACAGCATATGGACAATAACATTCCGGTCAATATCTATTGTAGTTAAAAACTGTACAATGCTGGCGATCAGCATAAACAATGCAGGAAGTGAACAAAGGATCCCCCAGATACGTGTTTCCAGATCTATTTCGATCATAACACGAATCCTTTCCATCAGCATGAGAAAAGGCTTTGCCAGAACCAGATTGATTCCAAGTGTTAAAGCAAGGGCAACTGGCGGATACATAAAATCATCTGATTCAAATTTGAAACTGCGGAACAAAAAAGTCACCGAACTTGTGACAAAAAATCCGTAGCTCATAACCACAAAGAATACAAACAGTTTCTCAGGTATTTTTGCCCGGATCACCAGACAGTACATCCCCCCGAACAGGAGTAATGCAATATAAAAAATAATATTCCAGATGGTTTCTTTATAAGCACCACCCACATTCAGCTGCGCGACAGTGCAAAACGGGATAACCATCACAATGAAAATAGAAAGTGCAATAAGCACCGCCCTTTTCCTGCTTACCCGAAAACGGTCCCGAAATGGAAACATACAGAAAAACGCATATGGAAAAATCTGAAGAAAAAAGCCACAGAAATAACGCAATGCTATCATAAAAAGCCCCCTTCTGACATGTCAAAATCAAAGAAAAACTGCTCCGAATACTTGATAAAAAGTATATCATTTATAGATGTTGAAATCAAATTTCCCCCATGTCTTTTTGCGCCGTATTTTGTCCACTCACGCAAAAATATAGACAATAAAATCAATTTCAAATAGCATAGATATAAAGACAAGGGCGCTGTTTTTTACAATGTAAATTTTAAATTTAAGGAGGATAACAACATGAAAAAAATTCACTCAATACTTTTAGGAATGGGACTAATTACAGGAGGCCTGATGCTTGCTGGCTGGACCAGCGGGGAAACCGTCACGCTTGAAGAAATCGATACGGCGACGCAGACAGAACAGCTGCTGAAAAAACATTCTTCTTTTCAGATTACTTCGGTCTATGTTGACGATGACTTTACCTATTCGCAGTATGTGGACAAGGATCTGCTGTTAGTCTCATATCCCGACAGCGCTGAACTGTATCTGGATGGACAACTGAACTATCTTTCTGAAGAGGATTCCCTTAGCGGAATCTTGTACATTTTACAGGATCCTGTAGCATATCCCGCAACGGATAATGTGATTTTTTCCTCGAGCGCCGATGAAACCATAACAAGCTGTGAAGAAAAAGATGGCAAAATTTATGTCTCCAGTGATGCTTCCCCGGAAGATACAGAAAAACAGTTAACAGGAGAAGGCTTCCCCTATAACGAAGGCGAGTATTTTATCACTGACTACGTCCTGGATGCAGAAACCTTCACACTTCTGTCCCTTGATGAAACATTAGTCGCACCGGACGGCTCAACACGTCCCTATATAACTGCTACTATTGAATATGATGTGGAAAGACCAGATCTGGCACAGACAATGTACGAACACAGCACAGCCATAGAGAATCTTCGCCAGGTAACCCTCACAACAGATCCGGATACTGAAAACGAAGAGACCTTTTCCGTACAGGTACCCAAAGGGGATGGCGTAGTTATTTACTTACCAGAAGGTTATGATGGCATCTTTACAGACCGGGCTTGTACCAAGGAAGAAGAATCCTCTATAGACCGCAATGCAGACGCTACATTATATATGGCAAAGGGAAAGTAGAAGATGCAAAATATAAGAGACTTATTAACTGAACTTACAGACATCAATATGAACAAGGTTTCAGATCAGATTGTTGTAACAATGGCGATCATTGTGGGGCTCCTGGTCGTTGCGTCCTTTTTTGCCCTTTTTGTATCCATCTACCTCGCTATTGCATACGCCAAATACAACCGCACGAAAAACACCTGCGGAAAAACCGGCGAAGAAGCAGCACGACTGGTTCTTGACAATAACGAGCTTGAGCACATTAAAGTTTCCAAAAACGGCTCCATCCTGTTTGGAAACAGCTACAGCCACTTTTTCAAGAAAGTACGTCTCAGAAGACTTACCTGGAAAAAGGACAGCATAACTTCTCTTTCAATAGCTGTGCAGAAGGCTTCCCTTGCCATTCTTGACAAAGAGGGGGATCCAGACATGGCAGCAAGGATCCGGATGACTCCTGTCATTTATTTCGGACCACTAGCTTTCATACCACTGATACTCATCGGACTTCTGCTTGACCTTTTTGTTTTCAGAAATGTAACTGGTCTGGGATTGATGTTTTTTACTCTCCTTGGTCTCATTATTTACATTATTTCCTTTGTCATGTCTGTTAAAGTGCTGAAAACCGAGAAAAAAGCCCAGGAAATGACTCTGAAGATAATGAAAAAAGAACATCTTGCGACAGCTGAAGAAATCGAAATGAGTAAAAAACTTTTCCAGCTTTACAACATTGAATATATAAACAATATGATTATTGCGCTTTTGGAGCTGGTTTACAGAGTTCTTCAGATCATCGCATACTTTGAGAGCAGTCTTCCGTCGAAAGACTGAGTTACTTTGCCCGGCTCTGGAGAAGCATCAGCAGATTCAGCGTAAACCTAAAAAGGCACTGGCAGATGTGATTTTACACACATCTGCCAGTGCCTTTTTATGATTTACGCCTCTTCAGCCACATTCTTCTTTCTCTTCTTAAAGAATCTTACCAGCACGATTGCCATCACAGCTACCAGTACCACGCCGCTTGTAATGTCGATCTCCAGGAACAGTTTTGTCATGTTGGACATTTTGCCTGCGTCTGGATCCGGGACGGTGTAGTTGCCGCTGTTGACGGTAGTGTACAGGATATTCTTGCAAGCCTGGCGCATTGCTTTTACCAGAGTTGCGGAGGAAGTATTAGTGATCTTGTTGGACTCTTTGCTTGCAAAACCAAGCATTGCGTCATTGCCGTTTCTTACTGCATCATCTGTGTTCTGATATCCATAGGAACCGTTCCAGTCAGTGAGAACCATTCCGCGGAAGCCCCACTCGTCACGGAGAACATTGTTCAGAAGGTTCGGGTTTGCGCCGGTCCATCTGTCTCCAACGAAGTTGAAGGAGCTCATAACAGCCAGTGACTGTCCTTCGAAATTCTTCACACAGATTTCGAAAGGTTTCAGGTAAATCTCACGGATTGCCTGCTCATCAGAGTAGGTGAGGAGCATAGTACAACGGTTTGTTTCCTGATCGTTCATTACGAAATGCTTGATATACGGATAAACACCCTTTGTGGAAAGTCCGTTGATGGTATTCAGTGCGATCATACCGCCAAGAACACCGTCCTCAGAATAGTACTCAAAGTTACGTCCGGTAAATGCACTTCTGTGAATATTCATAGCCGGTGAATAGGTTCCGAAAATACGGCAGTCCGCATACTCAGCGCCCTCAGCCTCACCAACTTTTTCTGCCAGATCCTTATTCCAGGTCTGTGCGATCAGAAGCTCTGTGGGGTAAGCAGTACCATAAACACCGATGTACCAGTCATTCAGTCCGGAAGTACCGTCGGAATCCTGTGTGCCAACTTTTCCAATAGAATCAACAGCAACCGTCTGGAAACCGCCAAGGTTTACCATGTTGATCATATCATCCACGGAAAGCTGATCCAGAAGTTCCTCCCACATTGGATCGTCGTAATCTTTTCCAGTCATATCACCTGCTGTGATACCGTTCTTTGCCCCAGTTGTAGGCATTTCATCTGATGGATCGTCATATTTGGTGGAATCGTACTCTGCAACAGATTTTTCCACAACTGCCTGACGGGTTTCGTCATCCATTACATACATATCCTCGGAAGGAGCTGCTGTTGCCTCGTCATAATTTGCAAAACCATCCTCACGGGAAAGGTAGGTTACATTTCCAGCTGCATAATCCTGGAACTGGTTTACAGCTACAGCATCGTCAGACTGGCGTGCGGTTTCCTCATAAATAATATCATCATCTACTGTAAAGGTCGCGGATGCGATCTCTGTATGAGAATCGGAACGTACGGAAATTGTGTAGTCTCCAGCTTCCAGAACATAGCCGCCGTTTTCTGTTTTGATCCCTGTGGAATCGTAGGAAGCAAGGTCTTCCTTGGTGATTTCAAAGGAAAGTGTCTGGGAAGCACCTGGCTCCAGTGTATCTGTTTTTCCAAAATCAACCAGGTTTACAGATGCCTTCTCAATTCCCCCATTGTTATATGGAGGTGTGTCATAAACTTCTACAACATCTTTTCCAGCAACGTCACCAGTATTGGTTACTGTCACATTGAAGGTTAAAGTGTCTCCATTGTCTGTAAAATCAGACATTTCTTCGGAGAAGGTTGTGTAGCTGAGGCCATATCCAAATGGATACTGTACCATCTCGTCATAGTCGATGAGATTTTCCTCTGCCGCTGTCTCGTAGAATTTGTAGCCTACATAAATTCCCTCTACATAGTTTACAAAGGACTGTACGCCCTGATAATCCACGTCTGCCTCTGTGAACTCAGCCTGGAGATCCTGCACGTTGTTAAACAGGAAGCTTCCATAGTTGTTGTAGGTTGGAGTCTGTGTCAGATCATAAACGTAAGTATCTGCAGTTCTTCCGGACGGGTTTACAGTACCGTTTAAGATATCGCCAAGTGCTGCCATACCAGTTTCGCCAGTACCAGGTGCAAGAATTACTGCACCAATGGAATCGTACTCGTCTGCCCAGCCAAGCTCCATAGGGTTGTTTGCGTTGATCACAACTACAACGTCATCAAATTCGTCACAAACCTTCTGGATCATGGCTTCCTCCGTGTTTGAAAGCTCCAGGTAGGACTCACCCTCGTCAAAATCGTCGTAATCGCCGTTGTTGGTGTAGTTACATGCAAAATAATTATATCTCTCGTTTCCGTTTGCAACTTCATCTCTTGGGTCGTAAGTGCCGTCAATGACTGCTTTCATATCAGTAGGAACGTCCTGTCCTTCACCGCCGGATCTGGAAATTACAATCATTGCCTTATCTGAAAAATCTTTTGCCTGGTTCATCAGGTCATCTGTGTAATAGTCCACAGTAGGCTCTGGAAGAGACCAGTCTGTGTAGCTGACGCTGACAACATTTCCGCCAAGGTTTCTTGTTGGGCTGTACTCTGTGTACATATTTGTCAGGTCATCATTTAATTTGAAACCTGCGTCCTTCAGTGAAGTAAGAATGTCCACTGCGTTGGAGCTGTCGGAAGATCCGGAACCGGTTCCGCCGTAGATCGGGTTTGTGGAAGCCCATCCGAATACATTCAGATTGGAGTCTTTTTCCAAAGGAAGTGCACCGTCATTTTTCACCAGTGTCATACCTTCCTCGCCAACCTCGCGGATCACATCTCTGGAAACCGCTTTGGATTCCTCGGATACGGAAGCCTTTCCGTTAAGGATCGGTGCAATATTGTTGTACATCGGACCATAGCAGATCACGTTTGCAAGTACTACTACGATCAGTACCCATGCAACTGCTGCGGACCAGCGGACAACGTGTCTTGTGCCTTTTTTCGCGAACCAGTGAGCGCCAACCATCACTGCCACCATTACTACAAACAGAGCCAGGATCGCGTAAATATAGCCACCAAGTGAATTTACGTACTGCTCAACGTCTGTAGGGCTGACACCCATATTTTCGAAAACCGGAGTCAGCACATTGATTAAAAACTGAAGCATTTTCATTTCCTCCCTTTATTTTATCTCTCTTTCCCGGAAGCCGCCATGGCTTCCTGACAAGGGGGATTATAGGGGAAATGAGGGAGGTTTTGGGAAGGGTGCGATAATTGGTTTAATTTTTGCGGAAATCGGCAAAGGAGCCCCTAACTTCTCGAAAACATAATATCCAGCAGATACTTCCCGTCCTCTGCCTTCATAAACACCTGTCCATCATATTTTTCCGCAATATACACAATGCTTCTCACGCCAAAACCATGGCGGGTTTTATCTTTCTTATGGGTAACCGGGAGCCCGTCCTGAAACTGTACTTCCCGGCTGCACCGGTTCTCCACATGCACGATCACCATCTCGCCCCTTCTTGTAAGATGAAGGCTGATAAACCGCTCTTCCTCTTTTTCCTCCTGCACGCACTCCAATGCATTGTCCAGCGCATTTCCAAACAGCGCATACACATCTGCCGCAGTCATGAAATCAATGCACTCGCCCTCTGCCATACAGCTGAATTCCACCTGGTATTCATTGAACAGAAGGGATTTTTCCCTTAACACATAGTCCAGCGGACGGCAGCCTGTATTGTATGTGGCATCATAAATGGAGATGGCTCCTGTAATTTCTTTCAGATACCCAGACCTGGTTTCCTCATCCTCCACTCGCTCCAGGGCGCGGAGCTGGTGCTTCAGGTCGTGGCATTTGATGTTGATAATATCAATGGCCTCTTTGGAGCTCTTCTGCTGAATGTCCGCCATCCGCAGCATTTCCTCCATTTTTTCATGCTCACGCTTCATGCTGTTTTCCCAAAGCACACGGTAAAACAATACCAGCACAAAAGCACTGCATATAAAGCTATAAGCCGGGCAGATCATTCCGCCGATTTTCGTTCCATCCAAAGTGCTGTCATAAGACCAGTACACGCTTATGGTAATGGCGGTTAACATAAGTACTGCTGCCAGTGCCGCGATCCGCAGGTCTCCATTGCCAAATTCGGTTTTCTTTTTGTTCCCTTTTACTGCCAGGAAATAAATTGCCAGAGCTGCCAGAGGGAAAATACCGAATCTGGTGACCAGCGCATGCCCCAGATGCTCCGGCGAAGTTTCATATGGAAGATTCAGCAGATAAAGTCCCATTCTGGACAACGCGAAACACATATGCTCGGTCGCATAGCCAGCTGCTACAACGAACACAATTTCCAACCACGCCGCGTCAAAAGCCAGCCAGATTGCCAGCCCTGAAGCCAGCGCATAGCCTATATAAACAAACACATAGGGCAGCATAAACGTTTCATTGCCATAAGGCGTCAGCAATCTGCACCATCCCCAGGACAAAAGCAGCTGTACCAGTACCGCCGCCGCACGCAGCGGAAAATACTGCCGTCTTTTTAGCCCAATAAGAAATGGAATTTCACAGATCAGCAGCTGAAAAGAAAACTGAATATAATTGCGCTGGACGAAAAATTCATATATGAACTCGCGCAAATCAGTACCCTCCCACGTAATCAATATATTCCTGGGAAAACTGTTTTTTCAGGCGCCTTGACAGGGGAAGCCTGGTACCATCCTTCAGACTCAGCTCTTCTTTTCCAATATAATTTACACATTCCAGATTCACCAGACAGCCGGAAGTGCACTCGGAAAAAGGATAGCCTGCCAGCTTTTCCTTCATCATCTTAATACTGCCCCGCATCTGGAAATCCCCCTGCACCGTGTGAAACAGCAGGTCATCCCTGGATTTTTCTATGTAATACACATAGGATGCTGCAATACGGTGGATTCCATCTTTCCCGTTGATCAGAATTTCCTTGGTCTGCCGTTTCTGGAAAAACTGGATGGCTTTTTCCAGTTTTACAGCGAAATTGTAATAGCCTACAGGCTTCACAATGAAATCAATGGCGTGGACGGCATAGCCCTCCACTGCATATTTTGCCATTCCGGTGACAAAGATGATTCCAACAGCTTCATCCTTGGTTCGGATTTCTCTGGCAACCTCCAGGCCGTCGCTTCCCGGCATTTCGATATCCAGAAAAATAACGTCGTAGTTGCCGTGATATTTTTCCAGAAATTCAAAGCTGGCGTTGTACACGTCCATTTTGATCTCCATGTTGTGCTCCCTCTGGAACTGCTCCAGATAATCCGCCAGCCGCTGGGAGTCCTCGGTGAGATCATCCACGATTGCTACTCTTAAACTCTTTTCCATAAAAACCTTCCCATATCAAGAAACAACATTACCCTCTAACAAAACGATAGAGGGTATGCCGCTTTATTTATATTTTGTTGTTCTTACTAATTTATTCTTCCTCAAACTCCAGATCTTTACGGCTCATCTCCTCGATCAGCTCTTTCTTCACCTCATAAAGCTTCGGGGAAAGGTCCACATAAACCTTCTGCGGATTAGAGAATCGTCTGGACTCATCCCAGAGAGTGCCCTGCTCCTGCTGGCAGATTGCACGAAGCTCCATAACAGATGGAGAGGTATAAACACGTTTTCCCTCTTTAATAACCGGGACCAGAAGCTCTCGAACTTCATAGGTACCACCCAGGATCTTGGTCTTCTTCCAGGTGTCAACCGGGTCAAATACTACCATCGTCTCATCCGGGTTCAGTTTCTCATCTGCAAGACAGATCAGATCCGCTTTGATCTTGCCTGTGGACTTGCTGTAAATACGGTATACGGTCTTGTTTCCTGGATTTGTTACCTTGGCTGTGTTCTCGGAAAGCTTGATCTTCGGAATGAACTCACCTGTCTGCTGATCCTTTACTGCTGCCAGCTTATACACGCCGCCAAATGCCGGGTTATCGTTGGATGTGATCAGACGTGTTCCAACGCCCCAGGAATTGATCTTGGCATCCTGTGCTTTCAGGCTCTCGATCAGATATTCATCAAGGTCACTGGACGCGGAAATGGTCGCATCGTCAAAACCAGCTGCAGATAACATCTTGTACGCCTCTTTGGAAAGGTAAGCAAGATCACCGCTGTCGATACGGATACCATATTTTTTCAGCTCAATGCCTTCCTCCCGCATTTCCTCAAATACACGGATTGCGTTTGGAACGCCGGATTTCAGCACGTCGTAGGTATCTACCAGAAGAATACATGCATCCGGGTACATTCTTGCGTAGGTCTTGAATGCAGTATACTCATCCGGGAAGCTCATGATCCAGGAATGTGCGTGGGTTCCAAGTACTGGCACATCGAACATCTGTCCAGTAAGCACGCAGGAGGTTCCAATACATCCGCCAATCACAGCAGCACGGGCACCGAAGATTCCAGCGTCCGGTCCTTGTGCGCGGCGAAGGCCAAATTCCATGATTCCGTCACCTTTAGCTGCATAGCAGACACGGGCGGCCTTGGTTGCGATCAGGCTCTGATGGTTCATAATATTCAAAATCGCCGTCTCCACAAGCTGAGCCTCCATGATTGGTGCAACTACTTTCACCATTGGCTCTCTTGGAAAAATAACGGTTCCCTCCGGGATGGCGTAAATATCACCGGTAAAGTGGAAGGAACGAAGATATTCCAGGAAATCTTCTTCGAAAATGGAAAGACCACGCAGATATTCAATGTCTGCATCTGTAAACCTCAGATTCTCAATATATTCAATGACCTGCTCCAGTCCGGCACAGATTGCAAAACCGCCCCCGCATGGGTTATCACGGTAAAACATGTCGAATACGACAGTCTGGTCAGTTGGGTTCTTAAAATACCCCTGCATCATGGTAAGTTCATAGAGATC
>JABLTO010008248.1_pt1 | contig 11617 bp, 8 predicted proteins | sample 7160091 | NCBI WGS metagenome assembly JABLTO01 (sample SAMN14651225, study PRJNA627086) | human gut metagenome | isolation source: feces | host: Homo sapiens
ATATTTTTCGCTGATCTCCGGTGCCGTAACGCCTTCTTCTCTGGCTTTATTGATGATCTTGTCATCTACATCGGTAAAGTTCTGCACGAATTTTACTTTATAGCCCCGGTATTCCAGATATTTGCGAAGCGTATCGAATACAACAAAAGGTCTTGCGTTTCCAATGTGGAAAAAGTTATATACCGTCGGTCCACAAACGTAAATTTTAAGGATTCCGTCTTCGATCGGCTTCAGCTCTTCTTTTCTGCGTGTCATAGTATTATAGATTTTCATGCTTTACCTCCGTTTCTCCTTCCGGGCTGTCCGGCAGAGTTTCCGTTACGATTTCTCCATTGGTTTCATCGTAGATCCGGTTCAGGCTGCCATCCTCCATCTCTCGCAGGATGTTTGGATACTGACAGTCTTCATGACATTCATGAGCCAGTTCTACTCCCAGTTTTTCTACGATAATATCTTCGAGCTCCACGACTCTGCGCCGCAGGCATTCCAGTTCTACTGCGATCGGATCCGGCATATCGACCTGATCCATTTCTGAGATCGGCTTGCCGTTTCTGCGCACGATCGTCCCCGGGATCCCGACGACGGTACAATTGTCAGGAACCTCCTTCAAAACGACGGATCCAGCGCCGATCTTCACATTATTACCCACCTTAAACGGCCCCAGGATCTTCGATCCGGAACTTAAAATAACGTTGTTGCCGATCGTCGGATGACGCTTGCCGGTATCTTTTCCGGTACCTCCCAGCGTCACGCCCTGATAGATCGTTACATCATCTCCGATCTCGGTGGTCTCCCCTATAATGATCGCCATGCCGTGGTCAATGAAACACCGCTTGCCGATGACTGCCCCAGGATGGATCTCCACCCCAGTCAGCCAGCGCGCCAGCTGCGAAATGATCCTCGCCAGAAGCTTTACATTATGACGGTACAGCCAGTGTGCGGGCCGGTGAAAAATAATCGACCAGATACCTGGATAGCATACCAGCACCTCAAAGCCGTTCCGCGCCGCCGGGTCTCTGTCTAAGACCGCTTTGATATCGTCTCTAACATCTTTAAAAAAGCCCATATTACCTTCCTTGTCTTTTGCAATATAAAAGTGGACAGCAAAGTCCATTCTTTATATTAGCACATCTCGATTTTGAAAGCAATGACAGGGAGCAAGTATTACAAAGGTATAATCACAACCACCAGTTGAACTGGTGGTTTGCACTGGCCCTAAAAGGGCCTTATGCTAGCAGCGTCTCAAGACGCACTGAAAAGGTCTGCCAACCGCATGACTTTCTCAGATTGCGCCTAAAGGCGCTGTTCTATTATCTACTTTTTCTTGCCACCCGTGAACGGGTCGATATATTCTTTCATACTTATCTGGTCATTTGCGATGTCCTCCTGCAGTTGATTTCTGATGTACTCTTCTATCGCTTTTTTGTTTCGTCCAACTGTATCTACATAATATCCTCGACACCAGAAATGTCTATTTCCATATTTATATTTTAAATTAGCATGCCTGTCAAAAATCATCAAAGAACTTTTCCCTTTCAAATATCCTACAAAACTCGCAACGCTGTATTTCGGTGGAATACTCACCAACATATGAATATGATCGGGACACAATTCTGCTTCGATAATTTCCACACCCTTTTGATAGCATAATTGCCTTAAAATTTTTCCAATATCCGTTTTTATCTTTCCATAGATTTCCCGTCGTCTATATTTGGGCGAAAAAACGATATGGTACTGGCAACGCCATTTTGAATGTGCTAAACTTGCAATATCATTATTATTGATTTTCACTAATACTTCCTCCTTTGTTTTGAATGCGGTTGGCCGACCACATCCATATTAACACAGGAGGATTTATTAAATTATACTGAAAGCTAAAGCCTTTTAATCTCCCCGGCATAGCCGGGGGATTATTGATCCTCCTCCCTATCGCTCGTCGGATCCTTCGCTAAAGCTAAATAATCCAAAGCCGGCTCTATTGAATGTCGCCGGCTCTACTCAATACCGCCACCTCTGCCTGAAGCTTCCAGCACCGCTATTTCGGCATATCGATCTTATCCAGGATCCCGGCAAGCTTCGCCAGCACAATGCCGTAATTAGTGATCGGCACTCCAGCCGCCTGCGCCTCTCCAATCCGGCTCAGCACGAGCCGCCGGTTGAACATGCAGGCACCGCAGTGAATCACAAGATCAAATGACTGCACCTCGTCAAAGGGCGGAAAATCATTGCCGCAAACGTTCACAATCTCGATCCCTCGGCCAAACTTTTTACGCAGTAAATTCGGGATCTTTTCACGACCGATGTCCTCCGAAAGCGGAACATGGGTGCAGGCTTCTGCAATCAGAACCCTTGATTTTTCAGTCATTTCGTCTAATTGCGATGCGCCCGCAACGAATTTTTCGATATCCCCTTTATATGCTGCAAAAAGCACTGAGAACGACGTCAATCTGCTGGACGCCGGCTTTGCATCATACACTTGTTTGAAGCACTGCGAATCTGTAATGATCAGATCCGGCGCCCGGCCCAGAGCGCCGAGCGCCCCCGCAAGCCCATCCGCGGTGCACGCCACAGCCGTGCACCGCCTGTCGAGAAGTTCCCGGAGCGTCTGCACCTGAGGCAGGATCAGACGCCCCTTTGGAGCCTGAATATCCTGCGGCATGACCAGCAGGACCAGACTGCCTTCATCCACCAGATCACTCAAAATCTGCTGCCGCATAAAATCTTCCGGTATCATCTCGGCGATTTTATGCCGCAGCTCCTCAAGACCGGCTCCCGCCTCTGCGCTGACCGCAAGGACCGGGATGTCATCGCCCAGCTCCGCCCGGATGGCAGCCAGAACCTGCGGTACCGGCTGCCTCAGTCTCTCCCTCTTGGATAACACTGCTATGACCGGAATATCCTTTTCTGAAAAATCCATGATCCAGCGCCGTTCTTCATCAAGATTTCTGGCGAGAGCAGACTGATCATCGATGATCACAAGAGCGAGATCTGTCTGTGGCAGGATCTCCCTGGTTTTCTGCACCCGAAGCTCCCCTAAATCCCCTTCATCGTCAAATCCTGCGGTATCTATAAAAACCACCGGACCGATAGGATGCAGCTCCATAGCTTTAAATACCGGATCTGCAGTCGTTCCCGGCGTATCGGAGACCAGAGCCAGCTGCTGACCGGTCAATGCGTTGATGAGCGAGGATTTCCCGCTGTTTCGTTTTCCAAATAATCCGATGTGCAGGCGGTCTGCCCGCGGGGTATCGTTCAGTCCCATGTTCACATCCTCCTGTTGTTTCGTCTGGTTGCTTTCCCGGCAAGCGGTTCACTCCAGGCAATCTCATCTCAGGCAATCGTTTCCTAGAACCGGAAATCTCTCATGCCGCCTTCCAGATCGTGAAGATGTTCCTCCACCTTGGCTCTGACGGTCTCATTCGGTATTTTAGCAAGGCGATCCTGGATGACTTTCAGACCCTTCTCTTTCGTCTCTTCGGTAGCGTAGTCCTCCAGGTATTCCTTGAGCGTCATGAGCGCATTCGGCTGACAGATATTCGCGATCTGTCCCGACTTGACCAGACTCATGAACCTGTCTCCGGTACGGCCCTCCCGGTAACATGCAGTGCAGAAACTCGGCACATGGCCAAGATCCAAAAGCCAGTCCACTACCTCGTTGAGAGTTCTCGTATCGTTGACGTCAAACTGTGCAGAATTATCATCTTCGGCTTCTTCTTCCACGTAACCGCCTACACTTGTACGGCTGCCTCCGGAGATCTGAGAAACGCCGATCTTAACAGCTTCGCCTCTCATCGCCTTGGATTCTCTCGTGGACATGATGATACCGGTATAAGGTACTGCGATCCGCAGGATCGCAATGATCCTCTTGAAAACCTCATCAGGCACGCCGTTGTCAAAGGTATCCGGATCGATATCATCCGCCGGACGCACACGCGGTACACTGATGGTGTGCGGTCCGCAGCCGAACGTGTCTTCAAGATGCTTTGCATGCATAAGGATGCCTACGAAATCGTATTTATAAAGATTGAGGCCGAACAGAACGCCGCAGCCTACATCGTCGATCCCCGCTTCCATCGCCCGGTCCATGGCCTCGGTATGATAAGCATAGTCGCTCTTCGGACCGGATGGGTGAAGATCTTCATACGCTTCTTTATTATATGTCTCCTGGAACAAGATGTATGTTCCTATCCCGGCATCTTTCAGTTTCTTATAGTTTTCGACCGTCGTGGCCGCGATGTTGACGTTGACACGGCGGATCGCTCCGTTTTTATGCTTGATGCTGTAGATCGTATCGATGCATTCCAGTATGTATTCGATCGGGTTGTTTTTCGGATCTTCTCCCGCCTCGATGGCCAGCCGTTTGTGTCCCATATCCTGCAAAGCCGTGACTTCCTGACGGATCTGCTCCTGCGTCAGCTTCTTTCGGCTGATATGCTTGTTCTGTCCATGATACGGGCAGTATTTGCAGCCATTGATGCAGTAGTTTGAAAGATACAGCGGCGCGAACAGCACGATCCTGTTGCCATAAAATTTTTCCTTGATTTCCTCCGCCAGTCTGAAAATTTCCTGATGGATGCTTTCATCCTCACATTCCAGAAGCATCGCCGCTTCGCGGTAGGAAAGGCCTTTGCAGTCCTTCGCCCGCTCCAGGATCTTTCTCATGTCCTCGACATCATTTTTATGTTCCTCCGCATAGCGCAGAGTTTCCTCGATTTCTTCGTGGCAGATGAATTCCTCTGCCTTCTTTGATTTACTGTTGTAGCTCATATACCTTACCTCCTCATCTGCAAAAAAGGGGGCGCACCATCGAAGTCGTTCGACGCATCATCCGGCGGCTTCTCAAACTGCTGTCGTATAGCGATCCGTTTGCAGAAGCAAAAAAGCTCTGTCCGGGCAGCAGATGCATTCCCAAACAGAGCCGATCAATCAAAAAATAATGCTGCAAAGGTCCTTGCCGCCAGTTTTCTCTATTGATCCTCGCCTTGTTCCTCGGTAACACCCTTAGCTTCAGCACGATATTCATTCTTATCTCTTATTTCACATTTTACCACACGATCCTTGCCAGGTAAATCCCTGATTATTTCCGCAGGTGTGTAGCGACCGTCGTCACGGATCATTTTTCGCAGATCTTCTCCCTGATCATGGCCGATTTCCAGCAGCAGAAATCCTCCCGGCTTCAAATGATCCGCCGCTTCCTTCACTATGACGCGGTAAAAATCCAGTCCATCTCTGCCGCCGTCCAGCGCCTGCAAAGGCTCATGATCCTTCACTTCTTCCTGCAGAATCGAGATCATCCGCGTCCGGATATACGGCGGGTTGCTGACGATCATGTCGAACTTCTTTCCTGCTGCCGGCGCGAACATATCGCCTCTGGCAAATCTCATCTTTACCCGCAGGTTTTTCGCATTTTCCTCTGCGACCGCGAGAGCTTTCTCACTGACGTCGGTCCCCAGGACCTTTACATTGGAACTGATCTTCGCCAGCGATATCCCGATCGCTCCGCTTCCGCAGCAAAGATCCAGCACCTCCCATTCCTTGCCGCCTTTTAACTTTTCAAAAAAACTCAGCTTTTCCCGCGGCGTTTCCTGGATCACCCTGGCAGCTTCCGTCACCAGAGTTTCCGTGTCCTGGCGCGGGATCAGCACGTCCGGCGACACCTTGAACGTATGTCCCATAAACTCCTGTACCCCTGTGATATGCTGCAAAGGTATCCGCTCCGCGCGTTTGGCGATGAGCTCCATATATTTTTCTTCTGTCTCCGGGTCTACCTCCTCTTCCGCCTTCAGGAACAGCTGGACTTTATCCATACCGGTCAGAAAGCAGTACAGCTCCTGTGCATCGATCTTAGCATCCATGCAGTACGCTTTTGCCAGGCGGTACTCCCCTTCCTTTACGAGAATCCTCGTCTTCATCTGTCATTCTCCTGTCTGTCGTTGCTTCGGCTCATTATGCCGATTCTATAAAAATCTGCGCTTCTGTAAAGGCCTGTACTTCACGAAAGTCACCTGCGGCTTTTCCGTCCGGTCATCGTCTCCATCTTCCTTTGCAGACTCGATCAGCTCATGACCATCGTAATGTCCGACGTCTTCTTTGCAGATCGTATAAGTGCCGCACGGTTTTTCATCGCACACGGCATGGATCGCTGCGATCGCTACTTCCAGCTGGCTGTCATCCGGTTCTTTCGTCGTGATCTTTTGCAGATACAATCCCGGAAGGCTCAGGATCTTTACCACGATGTTATCGCTTTTTCCGGCCCATTTGAGCAGTTCATAAGAAAGCCCTGCAATCACCGGAAGGAGCAGAAGTCTGGTGACGATCCGAAGCCACAGGGTCGGCCATCCCAGCAGAAAATGCAGTGCAAACGCGATGATAAACACGAACATCAAAAAGCTGGTCCCGCACCGCGGGTGTAGTGTAGGGAACTGCCGGCAGTTGGCCGGGGTCAGTTCCAGTCCGTTTTCAAAGCAATGGATCGTTTTGTGCTCCGCACCGTGGAACTGAAAGACCCGTTTGATCTCTCCCATAAAGGAAATCAGCCAGACATACGCTACGAAGAGCAAGATCCGAAATACGCCTTCTGCAAAGTTGAGCCAGAACACGCTGTCGGTAAACAGCTTCATCAGGTTCACCACGCCGGTCGGCAGGATGATGAATATTCCCACCGTAAAGACCAGTGCCAGGAACACCGAGAAATAGATCATCAGATTCCATGCGCCCTTGGCTCCGAATTTTTTATTGAGCCAGGCTTCGAACCGGCTTTCTTCGTATTCTTCTTCGCCATCCTCCAGCATTTCTGCTGAGTCCATGAGAGTTTTCGTACCGGTCACCATAGAATCGATGAATGCCACCACTCCGCGCAAAAGAGGGATCTTCGTCCATTTGCCATAAACCTTGGTCGGAACGGTCTTGATCTGGATATCATCATTTGGCAGACGCACGGCGAGAGCTGTTTTTTTCTCGCCTTTCATCATGATGCCTTCCATAACAGCCTGTCCGCCCATCTTGGTCGGGCAGGCGTCTTTTAAGAAAATCTTGCTTAAATCCATACTGTGTTATCCTTCTAATCTGATCTTTTTGATCACTTCAATAAAGGTTTTGTTATCTCGTGTATGTGCCAGGTTGTCCAGGATCATTTCGGTGACTTCCTGGTTGTCCCGGTTGCCCAGCGCCCGTCTCATGCGCCAGATGGCTTCCATTTCTTCCTGGTTCATCAGCAGATCTTCTCGTCTTGTCCCTGACTTGTTGAGATCGATAGCCGGGAAAATACGCTTCTCTGAAAGCTTGCGATCCAGATGAAGCTCCATGTTTCCTGTCCCTTTGAATTCTTCAAAGATAAGATCGTCCATACGGCTTCCTGTTTCCACAAGTGCCGTCGCCAGGATCGTGATGCTGCCGCCCTCTTCCAGGTTTCTGGCTGCCCCGAAAAACTTCTTTGGCTTATACAAGGCTCCGGGATCGAAACCACCCGACAGAGTCTTGCCTGATGCCGGCACTACCAGGTTGTAGGCTCTCGCCAGTCTGGTGATACTGTCCAGCAGAACCACCACATCCTTGCCGTGCTCGGCCAGTCTCTGTGCTCTGGCCAGAACCATCTCTGCCACTTTAACGTGATGCTGCGGCATTTCGTCAAAGGTGGAATAGATCACTTCTCCACTCTTGAGGCTCCGCTTCATATCCGTAACTTCTTCCGGTCGCTCGTCTACCAGCAGCACGATCAGTTCCGTTTCCAGGTAATGTTTTTCGATGCTGTTTGCGATTTTTTTAAGAAGGACTGTTTTACCGGCTTTCGGCGGTGCAACTATGAGTCCTCTCTGTCCTTTTCCGATCGGTGCCACCAGGTCAATAAGGCGCAGGGAAAGGTCCCTGCCGTCCTCCAGAACCAGCCGTTCATTCGGGAAGATCGGAGTCAGCGATTCGAAATCCGGTCTTTTGATAGCTGCTCCCGGCTCATCTCCATTGACGGATACTACGTACAGCAGTGCGCCGAAGCGGTTTCCGTCATTAGGATGTCTGCAAATTCCTTTGATTTTATCACCGGTCTTTAAATTGAAACGCCGGATCTGAGCCGGAGCCACATAAATATCTTTTTCGCTGGTCAGAAAGTTGTTGAATCTAAGGAATCCGAATCCGTCTTCTGCCAGTTCAAGAATGCCTTCCACTTCGAAACGGTCGTCGCGGCTTTCGCGGGTTTCACGAGGTTCATGATGGTCACGGTTTTCACGTGGTTCCCGCGGTTCATGGTGGTCACGGCTTTCACGAGGTTCCCGCAGTTCGTGGTTGCTGCCCGGCTGCGGATCCCGGCTATGAACAGACTTATCGTGATCGTCTTTGTTACTGTTTTCTTCTTTGGGATCTTCACGCATCAGATTTGCGATCAGATCAGCTTTTTTCATTTTTTCGTACCCCTGCAGTCCGAAAGTTTTCGCGATTTCACGCAATTCGACCACTTTCTTGGACTTCAGAGTTTTCTCGTCCAATGTTTTCCACATATTATGTGAATCCTTTCTGTTCGTTGGTGTGGGTTGTATTTTTAGAGTGTAAAAAAATCTTAGATCGGCCTTTCGGGAATCCTGATACCCTAATCTTCTATATAATATACACCTGTTTTAAGAAGTATACAAGACAGCGGAGAAAAATCAACAAGAAAAAAGATTTCAGCCCGGATCCCCGGCAGTATGCCTGGAATCGAGCTGAAATCACATTCCTCACTATTTATATGGCCTAAGTTATTGTTTCTTTCTTCGAGAGCCTGCTAAGACTACTCCAATGCCGGCAAGTGCGGCTGCTGCGATGGCGATCCAGAGGAACGGTGCAAAGCTATCACCTGTGTCCGCTGCGTTGTCTGAGGTCTGCTGACTGCTGCTTTGTGCAGAGGACGTCGCGGCTGATGTTGTCTGCTGCGAAGAGTCCGTCGGCTGGCTTGGATCTGTCGGCTTGGATGGGTCTGTCGGCGTCGCAGGATCGCTTGGCTGGCTCGGATCCTCCTTCTCCACTTTGACAAGATAAATATCGACGGTATTATTATCCACTGTTACGTTATCGATCCCCTTCGTTGTTTTCCCATCGTCAATACGATATTCCCCGTCATAGGCAGATCCCGTCTCATTATCCCCGCTGAGCACATTCTGGATGTTGGCAGAAAGCTGCTTCTTACCGTCTTCATACTGATACAGATCTGCCACGACCCTGGCGCCCGGATTGACCATATGAGTTCTGGATTTGATCTTCTTGGTCACCGTTTCTCCATTCTCTTTATAAGAAACGTAGAAATTTACCATATACGGAATGGCGTCTCTTTCCTTTCTCGCCTTCCATACAGCACGCAAAGTCAGGATCTTCCGATCCTTGTCACGATCATAATACAGGCAGTCCTGCACCGCGGCGATAGAAGCACCGCTGCATTGCAGCGACTCACCTTCGGCATAGGTCAAAGGATTGCCGTCTGCCAGTTTCTTGACAGTTTCGGTCGGATATCCCGTTCCGTCAGTCTGTGTTTCCGCAGTCAGAACTTCCCAGTGATCGAATATGAATCTGCCGGTTTTGTCCACCGGCTGCCGGTTGGAAATCAGTACTTTCTGGTGGTTTTCACAGTTGTATCCGTTTTCCCCGCCATTCTGATAGGCCGGCATATCCTCGATATCTGTGAGGTTCGGCGAGATCTGCACTCCATCCTGCGTGCGCCCGGCTCCCGATACATAGCTGATTCCGTATTTGATCGGGGACGCCTGGATATTGACCAGCACAACGCCCTGTGCAGGAGCGGCATTCATATAATTCTGCAAAGCCTTTGTCCCGCAGAAATAGTAATAACCGTCGCTGCTGGCCTGCCAGTTCTCGTAGGAGACGCCTTTAAAACCGGTCTCGGTTTTGATCAGGTATTGTACGAAAACATCCTCTCCTGTTTTAAGATCATCATCTTCCTGAAGCTTCGTGCCGTCTTTTTTCGTGTAGGATATATGAGGCATCTGATAGCCGTCCGCTTTCTTAAAGCGTATGGGATCAGAGTAGTTATTACTTGATACCCTTTCAACAAGCGAGCCTGGCTTTAAAGCGATCCAGCTTCCCTGCCCGTCTCTGGTCTGATAGTACTGCGGATCGCTTACACCATTCAGGTGCTTGAATACCAGCTCCTTGTGATAATGACCGACCAGGTTGCCTGCGCTGACAGTCAGGTTTTCATAGCAGTTCTCCACATCCATACGATATCTTCGGGTAGCCGAGCTTCCATTATCACCTCGGTTGGAAGTCACACTGATCGTGATTTTCGTCCCCGTGGAAAGTGTTGTTGTTTCTGTTACTGTTTTATCGCTTTTGACATCTACCATCGGTACCGTTACCGGCTCTCCGTTGATCTGCAGCTGATCCAGTTCCCAAGTAACCTGATGCGCCGTCCAACCCCCAAAGTCCCAGGAGAAGCTGTGGTCCTGGGCAGAAAAGGTCTTTCGGCACAGATCCGGTCTAATGTTTCCAAATGCCTCTTTATTATTATCATCATAAACGACCATTCTTGTATTCGCATACACGGTCTGCGCCCATTCAGATGCATCAAAGGTAAACTGATCGATCTTCTCATACTGCAGTGTCACCACATCATCGCCTGTAATATTATCGAGTGAAATGAAATCCGAAAGTTTTATAGTATCCGGGCTTCCTTTTGCCAGGGAAATACTATTACCGCTTCGCTGATAGGACATCATTTCACCAAGCTTAGAAGTATAGCGAACTGTTCTGTTGCTTTTTTTCGTGACAGTCACGGTCGCCTTATATCCTCGCGGGATCGTCACCGTATCGCTGTAACTATGGCCGTCAGCCACTTCCAGCGGGCGGTCGGCTCCAAAGACCTGATCCAGGCTCCAGCCGTCCGGACCTTCGCTCGTCACCTTGCCATCAGAATCCTTAAACTGGTATTCTACAGTATGATCTTTGCCGTGGGTGTATTCCAGCGTGATTTTATCACCATTTTTTAAAACCGCATATGCCGTCTTGTTTGTAACGTTTTTATCGGTGGTATAGTAGATATACTCCTGCTCAGTGCCGTCATCTTCAAGGATCGTAAGGGTTCCCACGAAGTAAACGGCAGTATTTCCGATATGAGCACGGCTGAAGGTGTGTCTCACATCTGAGTTATTCTTCAAGGTCAGCGGCACATTGTTGCGCAGTCTGCCACCTTTGATCGAAGAAATGGAAGCTGTCTGCAGATCTGTACAGGCCGAACCGTCCGCATGATGATTAACGCAAACGAACTCAAAATACTTTGCAGGGATCGCTGCATCTTCCGTTTCTACATTGTGCGGTGCACTTCGCAGATCCTGCTGCGTTACATATCCTTTTTCTAAATGCTGCTCAAGTGTTGATGAACCTGTCGCTTCTGCCGCCCATACGGCTGTACCGCTTCCCAGCGCGAGAAAAAGCATCAGGATCGCCAAACTCAAAGCCATCCCTTTTCTTATTCCTTGAAGTTTCATTTTGCTCCGTTATCCTTCCATACATTTTATCTGTACCCCCCCCCTGAGCAAGAGGCGCAACCCTTTTTTACCACGATTAAACCCATCTGTCAATAGTTTCTAAACAATTTTAGACTATTTTTCTCTCGTATGGCGTGTTTCATCAATTCGCC
>JABLTO010180426.1_pt1 | contig 11614 bp, 9 predicted proteins | sample 7160091 | NCBI WGS metagenome assembly JABLTO01 (sample SAMN14651225, study PRJNA627086) | human gut metagenome | isolation source: feces | host: Homo sapiens
GCAGTCCGGGGTGCAGGGGCACTGCCCCTGCTTCCGAGGTAGGCGGAGCGGACGCTTTCGCTGGCAAGAAGGGACTCGCCGCTGCCGCTGAGAATGATTCGGCCCGTTTCCATGACAAAGCCGTAATCCGCCGCACGAAGCGCCGCGTTGGCGTTCTGCTCGATGAGCAGGATCGTGATGCCGCTGTCCCGTAAACGCTCGATGATGGCGAAAATGTACTTCACCACCAGCGGCGCAATTCCCAGACTGGGCTCGTCCATCATGATGAGCTTGGGCCGGGTCATCATGGCGCGGCCTACCGCCAGCATCTGCTGCTCGCCGCCGGAAAGAGTGCCCGCCAGCTGCCAGCTCCGCTCTTTCAGCCGGGGAAACAGCGTGTAAATGTACTCGATGTCCTCCTGAATTTTGCGGGTATCTTTGCGAAGATACGCGCCGATCTTCAAATTTTCCAAAACCGTCAGATTGGCGAAGACCCGCCGCCCCTCCGGCACCAGCGCAATACCGCGCTCCACAGTCTTCTGAGTTGCCAGACGGGTGATGTCATCGCCGTTGTAAAAAATGGAGCCGCTCTTTACCGGCACCAGCCCGGTGATGGCCCGCAGCGTGGTGGACTTGCCCGCGCCGTTGGCACCGATCAGGGTAACGATCTGCCCTTCGTCCACGGAGAAAGAAATGCCCTTCAGCGCTTCAATGCCGCCGTAGCTGACCACCAGGTCTTTCACTTCCAGCATACTCATTCTTCCTCCACCCCCAAATAGGCCGCGATCACGTCGGGATTCGCCTGAATATCCTCGGGCGTGCCCTCGGCGATCAGTCGGCCGAAGTCCAGCACGTAGATTCGATCGCTGATGCCCATGACCAGATTCATGTGGTGCTCGATGAGGAAGATCGTCAGCTTGAAATCTTCCTTGATCTTGAGGATAAATTCGCTTAATTCGTCCGTCTCCTGCGGGTTCATGCCGGCGGCGGGCTCGTCCAGCAGCAACAGCCGGGGTTCTGTGGCCAGTGCCCGGGCGATCTCCAGATAGCGCTGCTTGCCGTAGGGCAGGGACGAGGCCTTTTCGTCCGCTACGTCCCCAAGGCCCAGCAGGTAGAGCAGATCCAGCGATTCCTGACGGATGCGCTTTTCTTCCTGCTTGTTCAGGTGGAAGGCCGCCGAGAAAAGCCCCGCCTTCATGCGCATGTGACGGGCTACCAGTACGTTTTCCAGAACCGTCATGCCCTTGAACAGACGGATATTCTGAAAGGTGCGGGCCACGCCCATTTCGGTGATCTTGTCCGGCGTGTTGGAGATGAGCTTGCCGTATTCGCCGATGTGGCTTCCGGCGTAGAGCTTCTTCATTTTGCCGGTGGGATGACCCTGCGCGATGATCTTGCCCCGCATTTTCACATTGCCGTTGGTGGGCGCGTATACGCCGGTGACCACGTTGAAGGCCGTGGTCTTGCCCGCGCCGTTGGGGCCGATGAGGGCCACGATCTCGCCCTTGTCCACGTGCATGCTCAGGCTGTCCACGGCGACTACGCCGCCGAACTGCATGGTCACGTTTTCCAGCTCCAGAATGGTCTTGACGCCATTGCTCATTTCACCGCGCCCCCTTTCTGCACTTTTTTGCGGAAGAGATCCGGGAGTTCACGGGTGCCCATAATGCCCTGCCGGAAGAACAGCACCACGATCATGATAATAATGGAAAAAACCACCAGACGGAAGCCGTTGCGCAGCAGAGGCACCTCCCATGTGCCGATCATCTGCTTCTGATCCAGAAAGCGCAGCCACCATTCGGAGCAGGCAACGAACAGGAACGAACTCAGGCAGCTGCCGGTGACGGAACCGATGCCGCCGATGACCACGATCAGCAGAATTTCGTAGGTCATGGCCGAGGTGAAGCTCTTGGCCTGCACGGAGTTCTGATACATGGCCAGCATCGCGCCGCCTACGCCCGCAAAGAAGGAACTGATGCAGAAGGCCTGCTGCTTGTGCCGGGCCAGATTCACGCCCATGGCCTCGGCGGCGATCTCATCGTCCCGGATGGACATGAAGGCGCGGCCGTAGCTGGAATGGAGCAGCAGTACGATCAGGCCGATGCATACGCCCGCGATCAGGAAGGGAATGGTGGTGGAAAAGTAGAGCGTGACTTCTCCTTCCGCGTTTCGGATGTTGAAATCGTTAAAGGTGGGGAAAAGGCGGAGCATATTGGAACCGTTGGTGACGGCCCCCAGTTTGTCCCACTGGAAGATGGAGCGGATGATCTCCGCAAAGCCCAGCGTGGCAATGGCCAGATAGTCGCTCTTGAGCCGCAGCACCGGCAGGCCGATCAGGAACGCGAAGGCCGCCGCCATCAGCCCGGCCAGAATCAGCGCGGGAATGACGGGCATGGCGAACTGGATCAGGCCGCCGTCATAGTACTGATACACCACGGCCCGGCTTTCTACCGGAATGGTCAGAATGGCGTAGGTGTACGCCCCGATGAGCATAAAGCCTGCCTGTCCCAGCGAGAACAGACCCGTGAAGCCGTTGAGCAGGTTCATGGAAACGGCCACCAGCGCATAGGTGGCGCCTTTTTTCAGCACGGTGAAAAGCATGGAGGTGGGCGGGATGATCTGTTCCAGCAGGAAGACCGCCGCATAGATCAGAAGTACGATCACGCCGGTCAGCACCGCGCCCAGACTGGGCTTGGTATTTTGCATCCGGGGAGCTTTTTCGGGAATGGTCATCTTTCTCACCTCACACCTTATCCGTCGTTTTTTCACCGAACAGACCCGTGGGTTTGACGATGAGAATGATAATCAGCAGCGCGAAGGTAAACGCATCCGAGAAGGTGGTCAGTCCCAACATCTGCTTGGTCACGCCGGATTTGATGAGGATCACGTCCAGCCCCTTGATGAGGTTTTCACAGATGCCGATGATAAACGCACCCACCACCGCGCCGGGAATGGAGCCGATGCCGCCGAACACCGCGGCCACGAATGCCTTCAGGCCGGGCATGGAGCCGGAGGTCTGAATGACGGTGGTATAGTTGGTAAAGTACAGAATGGAACCCACGCCCGCCAGAAAGGAGCCGATCACGAACGTGATGGAAATGACGTTGTTGATCTTGATGCCCATGAGCTGGCTGGTCTCAAAATCCTTGCTGACGGCCCGCATGGCCATGCCGATCTTGGTGTGATTGATGAGCAGCACCAGCGCCACCACCAGAATCAGCGTCAGAATGGGGGTGACGATGGTCACCATTTTGGTGGTGGCCGTGCCGATGGTGACGGACTCCGAAATAAAGGGAATGCTGGGGTAGTACTGGTTCAGGCCGCCGGTGATGTACAGCACCAGATTCTGCAGCGTATAGCTGACGCCGATGGCCGAGATCATGATGCTCATCCGGGGTGCGGTGCGCAGGGGTTTGTAGGCCATCCGTTCGATCACGAAGCCGATCAGCGCCGTCAGGATCAGCACCAGCGGAATGGAGAGATACAGCGGCAGGCCGCTGGCGGAGATATAGACCATCAGAATGCCGGCCACCATGAACACATCGCCGTGGGCGAAGTTGATCAGGCGCAGAATGCCGTAGACCATGGTATAGCCGATGGCGATCAGCGCGTATTGGCCGCCTACGGAAATGCCGGACAACAGGTAGGGAAGTACGGTGCTCATCGTGGGAGCCTCCTTCGTGACGGATGGAGTGGCAAAAGAATGCGAATGGAAAAGAAAGCAGATGATTTTCGGGAAAAGACAAGCTGCAAGAGAAGGGCTTGAAATAGAAGTGAACGAAAGTATGGGGTAAAGAGGACTTAGTCCCCTTCCGGGGTTTGGGTCAGGGCCCCAAAAGGCGGCTGACGCTCGCCCGCCCGCAGCGATACAGAGCCGCTGGGGCGGGCGGAGCGCAGCCGCCCTGACGGATAGAAAGGATGAAATTGGAAACTTACTCGACGGTCTGCACGGCGACGAAGTCCCATGCGCCGGTCTCGGTATTGACGGACTTGATGTAGGCGGAATCGCGGATCGCGTCGCCGGTCTCGTCAAAGGCGATCTCGCCGGTCACGCCGGTCAGCTTGACGCTGGGCAGCGCGGCCAGCACGGCCTTCGAATCGGTGCTGCCAGCGGCCTTCAGCGCCTCCAGCGCGGTGAAGTAAGCGTCGTAGCCCATAACGCTCACAGCGGAGATCATGTCGTTGCCGCCGTTGTTGGTCAAATACTCGCTGTCGGAGCTCAGCCAGGCCTTGAAGCCTTCGTCAAACTCGGGGGAGCCGCCCTCCTGATAGAAGGTGGTGATGATGACCTTCACGTTGGTGCCCTTGGCGGCCTCGGCTACCTTATTGTTGTCCAGCGTGTCGCTGCCAAGAATGGGATAGCTCACGTTCTGGCCCGCCGCCTGACTGATGATCTGGGAGGAATAGGCGATGGACACGGGGCAGAAGAACACTTCCGCGCCGATGGCCGTGGCGTTGGACAGGTAAGAGGTGAAGTCGGAGTTGCCGGTGGGGAAGGTGTCGGAGATCACCATGCCGCCCATGGCCTCAAAGGCCTGCTGGAAGTAGTGGCACAGGCCCACGTCATAGTCGTTGCCCAGCTCGGCCAGACAGTACGCGGTACGCGCGCCCAGCTCCTTGAAAGCGTAGTTGGCCAATACCGTTCCCTGGAAGGGATCCAGGAAGCAGATGCGGAAGTAGTGGCTATTGCCCGCCGTCACCTGCGGGTTGGTGCAGGTCACGCCGATAGCGGGAATGCCCGCGTCGGCGAAGTACTGGGAACCGGCAATGGAAACGCCGGAGCCATAGGAGCCCAGCACCACGCTCACGCCCTCGCTGACCAGCTGCTGGGCGGCGGAGGGGGCTTTATCGGTAGAGGAGCCGTTATCTGCGTAGACCAGCTCGACCTTGTAGGTCTCTCCGCCGATCTCGACAGTGGGCTGCACGGCGTTGGCGTACTGCATTCCCAGCATTTCCTGCATGCCGCCTGCGCCGCAGTCGCCGGAAGCGGGTTCGAACACGCCGATCTTTACGACACCCTCAGCCATGGCAAAGGTGGGGATCATCATCAAAACTGCCAGAAAAATTGCCAGATACCTTTTCATTGGGGGTCGCCTCCTGAGTTCCTGAATGTTTTTTGGTTTACGGGTGAAATTATAATTCCTTCATTTCAAAATTGCAATCCTGCAAAATAAAAATGCGGACGAAAAACAGGAAAAATACAAAAATATGAATTTAAAAGCAAAAATTCAGCACAAATCAAGGCAATTTTGGTGAGTTAAAGGAACAAAGCGTATGTTCAAAAATGCAATTAAAAGTTTTGAAATTGCATTTTCCTGCAAAATTGCAGCAAGATGCAGGAAGATGAATCCGGGCTTTTGAGTCCCAAAAGGAAGAAACATTTTTCTGTTTTTGACGCCCCGGCCTTTTATATAGGTAAAAACATATTCAGAACAATTCATTCCCTTGACGGACGGCATCGAAGGGGGTACAATGCCAGCAACGTCCCCGGCGAGAGCCTTTTCCGCCGGGCGCGGCAGCCGACCGGATGCTTCCGGCGGCGTCATTAGAACGGTAGGATTGTAGGAGGAATGAAACATGAAAAAGGCATTGGGGATTCTGGCAGCTTTGGCCGTACTGGTATGCGGCATGACCGGCGCAATGGCGGAGCCCTTCCGCGTAGGCATTTGCCAGCTGGTCACCCACGACGCGCTGGACGCGGCTACGCAGGGCTTTATGGACGCGCTGACCGAGGAACTTGGCGCGGATAACGTAACTTTTGATGTACAGAATGCGGCGGGCGATTCCAACACCTGCTCTACCATTGCGAACAGCTTTGTGGCTGACAGCGTGGATCTGATCATGGCCAACGCCACGCCCGCCCTGCAGGCGGCTTCCGCGGCAACCGCCGATATTCCGATCCTGGGCACCTCCGTCACCGAATACGGCGTGGCGCTGGGTATTGACGATTTCACCGGCACGGTGGGCGGCAACGTCAGCGGCACCTCCGATCTGGCTCCGCTGGATCAGCAGGCGGCCATGATTCTGGAACTGTTCCCGGACGTGAAGACTGTGGGTCTGCTGTACTGCTCCGCCGAGGCCAACAGCCAGTATCAGGTGGACACCGTGAAGAAGTATTTGGAAGAAAAGGGCGTTGCCTGCACTCTGTATCCCTTTGCCGATTCTAACGACGTAGCTGCGGTAACCCAGACGGCCTGCGACGCGTCCGATGTGATCTATGTGCCCACGGATAACACCGTGGCCGCCAACACTGCTATCGTGGCGAACATCTGTCTGCCTGCGGGCAAGCCGGTCGTCGCCGGGGAGGAAGGCATGGCCAAGGGCTGCGGCGTGGCGACCCTGTCCATCAGCTACTACGATCTGGGCGTGACCACCGGCAAGATGGCCGCGAAGATCCTCAAGGGCGAAGCGAATATCTCCGAAATGCCCATCGAGTACGCTGAAAACTTCACGCCTGAATACAACCCCGTGGTCTGCGAAGAACTGGGCGTGACGGTTCCCGACACTTATCAGGCGCTGGACGTGGAATAAGATTCGTATTTTCCAAAAGGCTTTTCTGACTTTTCCGAAGGGGCAGCTGCATCCAGCCGCCCCTTCGAGTGTGTTCTCTAAAAAATCATTCGTTTTTGTTTTCTCTTTTCAAGCGACCACGACAATGGGGGAATGAGGTTTGACCAGTTTTCTCAACGCGCTGCCGGGGGCGATCTCTCAGGGGCTGATCTGGGGCGTCATGGCCATCGGCGTATACATTACCTATAAAATTCTGGACATCGCTGATCTGACGGTAGACGGCTCCTTCTGCACGGGCGGCGCGGTGTGCGTCATGATGATCGCGGGCGGCTGCAACGTCTGGCTGGCGCTTTTGTGCGCCATTCTGGCGGGAATGCTGACGGGACTGGCTACCGGCCTTCTGCACACGGCCTGCGGCATTCCGGCCATTCTGGCGGGCATTCTGACCCAGCTGGGTCTGTGGTCGGTCAATCTGGCCATCATGGGCATGAAAGCCAACCAGGCCCTCAATGTGAATAAGCAGCCCCTGCTGGTTTCCCTGCGCTATCTGCAGGAGGTAGCCAAAGGAACGCGGCCCTTCTATATGCACCCGATTTTCATCGTGGGGCTGTTCGTGCTGGCAATCATAGCCATTCTGTACTGGTTCTTCGGTACGGAACTGGGCTCCTCCATCCGGGCGACCGGCGCGAACCTGCATATGTCCCGGGCGCAGGGCATCAACACCAACAAGAATATCGTGCTGGGGCTGATGATCTCCAACGGTCTGGTGGCGCTTTCCGGTGCGCTGCTGAGCCAGTACCAGAGCTTTGCGGATATCAACATGGGCCGCGGCGCTATCGTGATCGGCTTGGCAGCGGTCATCATCGGCGAAGCCTTGTTTGGCAAGTTGTTCCGCAATTTCGCCCTGAAGCTGCTGGCTGTGGCTATCGGTTCCGTCATCTATTACGCGGTCATTCAGGCGGTCGTCAGCCTGAGCGGCATCAACTCCAACTACCTGAAGCTGCTCTCCGCTCTGATCGTGGCCGTTTTCCTGACCGTGCCCCACTGGAAGGCCAAGTACTTCACCAAAAAGCGCGTGACAGGGGGAAAGAGCCATGCTTGAGATCAAAGAGATCAGCAAAACCTTTAATGCGGGCACGGTCAACGAAAAGACCGCACTGAACGGCGTTTCTCTGACCCTGAACGACGGCGATTTCGTGACGGTCATCGGCGGCAACGGCGCAGGCAAATCCACGCTGCTCAACGCCGTGGCGGGCGTCTGGCCGGTAGATCAGGGCAGCATCTCCATCGACGGGGTGGATGTGACCTATCTGCCGGAATACAAGCGGGCCCGCTACATTGGCCGGGTCTTTCAGGACCCCATGATGGGCACGGCCGCGACCATGCAGATCGAGGAAAATTTGGCGCTGGCCAAGCGGCGCGGCAAGGCTCGCTGTCTGCGGCCCGGCATTACCGCCGCCGAGCGGGAAGAATACAAGCAACTGCTCAAGGGCCTGAATCTGGGGCTGGAAGACCGCATGACCACCAAGGTGGGGCTGCTTTCCGGCGGTCAGCGTCAGGCGTTGACCCTGTTGATGGCAACGCTGCAGAAGCCGAAGCTGCTGCTGCTGGACGAGCACACCGCCGCTCTGGATCCCAAAACGGCGGCCAAGGTGCTGGAAGTGACGGAGCGCATCATTCGTCAGGAGCAGCTGACCACGCTGATGATCACCCACAATATGCGGGACGCTATCGTCCACGGCAACCGGCTCATCATGCTCTATGAAGGCCGCATCGTGGTGGACGTTTCCGGCGAGGAAAAGAAGCGCCTGACGGTGGAAGACCTGCTGGGCATGTTCGAAAAGGTCAGCGGCGAGCAGTTCGCCAGCGACCGGGCGCTGCTGAGCTGACGGCGTGGGGGAAGGACGCAATGCGACAGACGCTGCTTCGCGGCTCGGCGCTTCTGCTGGGCGGGATCCTTCTGGGAATGCTGCTGCTTATGGCGGCGTATGCCCTGCCGACGGAACCAATTAGAAAACATTTGGGGGAATCTCTCCTGTGTTTTGACGGCAGCGACGGTATGCCGGAGACCGACGATGAAACGCTGGTTAAGACCTATTCCAGTACATGGCTGGACATCCGCACTGACTTGGTTATGATGCTGATTGCAGCCTATGATTCAGATGCTTCCCCGTGGGAACAAGCTTTGGAAAACCGTATGTACAATGATACGGAACGCTATTACCAGCTGAGCGAACGGCTGGCCGCCGTGGCGCACGGTGTTGGCAAAGATGCGGAACCGGCCTATTCCTACGGCCGTTACTGGCACGGATATTTGGTGCTGCTCAAGCCGCTGCTGCTGTTTTGCAGCTACATGGACATTCGGATGCTGAATGTTCTGGCGCAGGGAACGCTGCTGCTGTATCTACTTCTGCAGCTGAAAAAGTCAGGTGCGCGCTGTATACCGGCTCTGGGAGCGGCACTGGCAGTGTTACAGGCGTGGCTGCTTCCGCTGTGTCTGCAGTATTCGACGGCCTGGCTGACAGCGTTGGCCGCCATGTGTCTATTGGTGCGGTTTCAGAGCCGCTTTGAAAAAGACGGGGTTGTTCTGTTTTTCCTCGGCACGGGCATGGTGACATCTTATGTGGATTTTCTGACCTATCCATTGATTACCTTTGGCCTGCCCTGCGTTCTCTGGCTGATGATGGAAAAGGAGCGCCAGAAGAATGCACTTTTGTTGCTGGTACAGTTGGCACTGGCTTGGGGAATCGGCTATGCAGGAATGTGGGCTGGCAAATGGCTGCTCGTTCTTCTTTTTGGCCGTGCCGGGGAAGGCAGCATGATTCTTGCGGCCATGGAAGAAAGAGGACTAAGTGCCGCTGTCAGCCCGTGGAGCGCAATTCTGCGGAATGGGAGCGTACTTTGGCGGAAACCCTATAAGCTGGCGCTGCTTTGCGTGACAATTTGGATGATAGTCCGGCTGATTCGGCTGGGGAAAAATCGCAGGAAGGTTTCGTGGAATCTGGCAATGGCTCTGCTGATAACGGCGGCCATGCCGCTGGCATGGTATGCGGTGATGAACAATCACAGCCATGTCCACTATTTCTTTACCTATCGGAATTTGGCGATAAGCGTGTTTGCCTTGGGATGCTTGGCTTCTTTGCTTCTGGAAGATAAAAGAAAAGCGAATGAAAAAGGCTTGCCAGTATAGCAGGCCTTTTCTCTTGCGATTGCTTTTTTACCCAAAACACGCTATGATATAAGATGATGAAATTTACTTGCTTGGAGGGAACAACAGTTGCACCACGAGGAACGGCTGTCCCATATTCGCAATTTCTGTATTATTGCCCATATCGACCACGGCAAGAGCACGCTGGCGGACCGTCTGCTGGAAATGACGGGCGTGTTTGAGAAGCGGCAGATGACGGAGCAGATTTTGGACTCCATGGAACTGGAACGGGAGCGCGGCATCACCATCAAGTCCAAGGCCGTGCGCATGGAGTATCGGGCAAGGGACGGGGAAACCTACGTCCTCAACCTGATCGACACCCCCGGCCACGTGGACTTCAGCTACGAGGTCAGCCGGGCTCTGGCGGCCTGCGAAGGCGCGCTGCTGGTGGTGGACGCGACGCAGGGCATCGAGGCGCAGACGCTGGCCAATGTGTATATGGCGCTGGAACACGATCTGGAGACCGTGCCGGTCATCAACAAGATCGACCTGCCCAGCGCCCAGCCGGAGGAGGTCAAGCACGAGATCGAGGAAGTGATCGGGCTGGATACCTCCGACACGCCGCTGATCTCCGCCAAGACCGGCGAAAACTGCGGCGACGTGCTGGAAGCCATCGTCAAGCACATCCCCGCACCCGGGGGCGATGCGGAAGCACCGCTGCAGGCGCTGATTTTCGACGCTTATTATGATAACTACCGCGGGGCCATCTGCTTTGTGCGGGTGAAGGAGGGCACGGTGCGGCCCGGGATGCGGATGCGCCTGATGCAGACCGGCAGCGAGTTCGACATCGTGGAGGTGGGCACCTTCAACCCGGGTTACGAGCCCTGCGACGAGCTGTATCCAGGCGACGTGGGCTACATCGCCGCCTCCATCAAGGATGTGGCCGACACCCGGGTGGGCGACACCATCACCGACGCGAACCGCCCGGCGGACGCGCCCCTGCCCGGCTACCGCAAGGTAACGCCCATGGTGTTCTGCGGCATCTATCCCGCAGACGGCGCGGATTACGACAACCTGAAGGACGCGCTGGAAAAGCTGCGCATGAACGACGCGTCCCTGTCCTTCGACCCGGAGACTTCTGTGGCTTTGGGCTACGGCTTCCGCTGCGGATTTTTGGGCCTGCTGCACATGGAGGTCATTCAGCAGCGGCTGGAGCGGGAGTTCGATCTGGACTTGGTTACCACCGCGCCCAGCGTGATTTACCATGTATACAAGACCGACGGCTCCATGGTGGAGATCGACAATCCCTCCAACCTGCCGCCTGTCGGCGAAATCGAGCACATGGAGGAGCCATACGTCACCGCGACCATCTACACCCCGCAGGAATTTGTGGGCGCGATGATGGACATCGCCGTGGACAAGCGGGGCATCTTCATTGACATGCAGTACGAGGGCGGCCGGGTCAAGCTGATTTACGAGATCCCGTTGAACGAAATCATCTACGAATTCTTCGATCAGGTGAAAAGCCGCAGCCGGGGATATGCCAGCTTTGACTACGAGCTGCACGGCTACCGGGAAAGCGACCTGGTCAAGCTGGACATTCTGCTCAACGGTGAAATCTGCGACGCATTCTCCATCATTGTTCACCGGGATAAGGCCTACGCCCGCGGACGAAACATTGCCGAAAAGCTGAAGGATGTGATTCCGCGGCAGCTATTTGAAATTCCCATTCAGGCGGCCATCGGCGGCAAGGTCATCGCCCGGGAGACCGTCCGCGCCATGCGCAAGGACGTTCTGGCCAAGTGCTACGGCGGCGACATCACCCGCAAGAAGAAGCTGTTGGAGAAGCAGAAGGAAGGCAAGAAGCGGATGCGCCAGTTCGGCACCGTCGAAGTCCCCAGCGAAGCTTTCCTCGCCGTCCTCAAAATGAACGACGACTAGCAGGGACTGAGCCCCTGCACCCCGGACTGCGCGCCA
>JABLTO010157102.1_pt1 | contig 11613 bp, 11 predicted proteins | sample 7160091 | NCBI WGS metagenome assembly JABLTO01 (sample SAMN14651225, study PRJNA627086) | human gut metagenome | isolation source: feces | host: Homo sapiens
CAGGACCCTGCGCCGCAGGCAGGGCTTGCGCTGCACGTCCATTCGGGCACCCCCTCCGGCCTCTTCCTTTGCGGCAAGGGGACGACGATGGCCGGCTGCACGCTGTTTCGCATTACGGTGCAGGGCGTGGGCTGCCATGGCGCCATGCCCGAGACGGGGGTGGATCCCATTCTGATTGCCGCCCATATCCATCTGGCGCTGCAGGAAATTACAGCCCGGGAATTGCCGGCCAAGGCGCCGGCGGTGGTCACGATCGGCAAGTTCAGTGCAGGGGAAGCGCCCAATATCATCCCGCAGAGCGCTGTGCTGGAAGGGACGATCCGCACTTTCGACCGGGAGCTTTCCGCGCAGATCCTGCGGCGGATCGGGGAGATCTCCGGGCAGATTGCAGCGGCTTTCCGGGGGACGGCTGTGACGGAAGAACTGGCCTCTGCGCCGCCGCTTTATAATGAGCCGGCCTTGGCGGAACAGATGGCGGAGTGTGCGCAGCAGCTGTTTGGCAGCGAAATGGTGTACCGCATGGAAGAAGGCGGCATGGGCTCGGAGGACTTTGCTTCCTATACCTATGAAATTCCCTGCGCTTATCTGCTGCTGGGTGCAGGCACTGCGCAGGAAAATGCGGCTTTCGGCAAACCGATGCATAATGCCGGCGTGGTGTTTAATGAAGAAATTCTGGTCAAAGGCGCCGCCATGTATGCCTACGGTGCACTGAAATGGCTGGCAGAGGGCAGAAAGGCCAATGTTTGAGCCGGCCCGGAGCCTGAGATGAACGCGGGCAAGGCCGTATCCGCCGATGCCTCCGCCCTGCCCATGCTTGCAAATCACTGCGAAAATCATATCAAGCGCCTGCTGAGCAAGCCGGTTTCTGAAAACGATTCGCAATAAAAAGCACCGCCTTTTGAATAAGGCGGCGCTTTTTTATTTCTTCTGGCGGGGCTGATAGTATCGGAAGGTCCCGGCGTGCACCTGTTTCCAGCGCAGGCGTTCCTGCTCATCCGGAAGCTGCGGCCAGATCAGCAGCTCGGCAAAATAGGTGCGCGGGCTGCTGATTGCCTCCGGGCAGTCGATGCGGCAGTGATACAACCCCAGGCAGCGGTGGGCGATCCGGGAGAATCGCTCAGGCGGGAAGGCTTCGGTCAGGTCGGGCAGATGGGCGTTCTCCAGAAAAAGCATGGAGAGCTCTTCTAACTCGCGCGCGAAGGCAAGGGAGGTCAGCTGCTGCCCTTCTTCGATATAGAGATCGCGCAGCAGGGGAAAGCGCGATAAAAAACGATAATCGCTGAGCGGCGTGAAAATATAGCAGCCCAGAATCTCAAAAGCGCCGAGGCGCTCCAGCAGGGCGCTGTCCTGCGTATCTTCCGGCGCCAGATAGAGGTCGGGTATGCACATGTTGAAAGCGCTGGTGGTGCTCTCCCAGGGGACGCTCAGGGAAGGGCGGGGCTGCCCGTCCGCCGTGATACCCAGGCTCAGACATTGCTTTTGGCAGGATTCCAGTTTGCTGATTTGTGATGCAATCATACTGCATTTTCTCCTTGTTGGGCGGAAGTTTGTAATCAGAATAACAGAAAAGGCCGGAAATGTCATCCCGGGGCGGCAGAGTTTCTGAGAAAGCGATTGAAAAATGCGGGAAATTGGGATATAGTATAGTCAGTGAAAATTTTCCGCCAAGGAGGAACAAAATCATATGGATCTGAAAAAACTTCGCAACGAAAGCGATATTCGCGGCGTGGCCTGCGAGGGCGTCGAAGGCCAGCACATAAATTTGACGGACGAGGCAGTTTATGAGCTGTCCTGCGGCTTTTTTGCATGGCTGGCGCAGCGGACCGGCAAGCAGAGCCTGCGCGTCGGCGTTGGCCGTGATTCCCGCATCACCGGGCCGCGTATTCTGGAAAACGTAAAAAAAGCAGCGGCAGATATGGGTGTGGCATTGTTTGATACCGGCCTGGCTTCCACTCCGGCCATGTTTATGTCTACCATCACCCCCGGCTTTGCGTATGACGGCTCGGTCATGATTACGGCCAGCCACCTGCCCTTCAACCGCAACGGCCTGAAATTCTTCGTCAAGGAAGGCGGCTTGGAGGCTTCGGATATCAAGGAAGTCATCGCAATTGCTGAGGCAGGCGGCTTCGCAAAGCCGGGCAACGGCACTTGCGAAAGCATCGACTTCATGAGCGTATATGCCAATATCCTGGTGGATAAGATCCGCAAGGGCACAGGCAAGGAAAAGCCGCTCACCGGCTGCAAAATCGTAGTCGACGCCGGCAACGGCGCAGGCGGTTTCTTTGTGCACGATGTGCTGCAGCCTTTGGGCGCGGATACCTCGGGCAGCCAGTTCCTCGAGCCGGATGGCATGTTCCCCAACCATATCCCCAACCCCGAGGATAAGCAGGCAGGTGCTTCCATCTCCAAAGCAGTGCTGGATGCAAAGGCCGATCTGGGCATTATTTTCGATACGGATGTGGACCGTGCCGGTGCAGTGGATGCACAGGGCAGAGTCATCAACCGCAACCGCCTGATCGCGCTCATCGGCAAGATTTTGCTGCTGGAATTCCCCGGAACCACCATCGTCACCGACTCTACCACCTCCAGTGGCCTGGCAAAGTTCATCGAGGCCAACGGCGGTGTGCATCATCGCTTTAAGAGAGGCTATAAAAACGTCATCAACGAAGGCATTCGCCTCAATCAGGAAGGGCATGATTGCCAGTTGGCGATTGAAACTTCCGGCCACGCTGCGCTCAAGGAAAACTATTTCCTGGACGACGGCGCTTACCTCATCACCAAAATTCTCATCACGATGGCCAATATGCGCGAAAAGGGAGAGGATCTCTTCAGCCTCATCGCTTCGCTGGAAGAGCCTGCCGAAGCAGAGGAATTCCGCCTGGGCATCCGCGCAGAGGATTTCAAGGCCTATGGCGCATGGGTCATCGAGCAGGTGAAGGCTGCTGCGGAAGCAAATCCCGCCTTTACGCCGGCACCCACCAACTATGAAGGCATCCGCGTTTCTCTGGATAAAGAGCATGGCAATGGCTGGTTCCTGGTCCGCATGTCCCTGCACGATCCGCTGCTGCCCGTCAACGTGGAGAGCGACAGCGTCGGCGGCGTCAAGGTGATTACCGCCGCTTTGTACGACCTGATCAAGGATATGGATTTGGAGCTGGGCTCTATGGAGACTTACCTTGGCAGATAATTCGCAGAAAAAAAGCTTTTCCGGATCGCTCAAAGGCGCATGGAATAAGTTCGTGGGCGGCGTGGGTCAAACCTACGATAAGACGGTGCAGAAGGCGGAGGATACGCTGGAATCCAACCGCATCCGCAACCGCCTGCGCGAATTGGAGCGGCTGAATACGGAACTTTATGCTAAAATCGGTACAGAAGTTTATCGCTCGGCTGAGCCGCAGATTTCCCGCGCAGATTTTGCGGCGCAGATTGAGCAGATTGAAAAAAATTATGCCGAGCAGCAGGAATTGCTGCTCAGGCAGGCGCTGCTCAAAACTGAGCCGGCGGATCCGCCTTTGGAAGCATCTCAGGATGCAGGGGAGGAGGAAAACCCGCCCGAACAACCTTATTAAGGAAATAAAAGAGAGTCGGTACCCAAGTACCGACTCTTTTTTGCCTGTAAAATGCGCGGCAAATATTCAGCAATCGGGCAGAGAACGTTTTTTTCGGGTGTGCGCCGCGTAGATTTTATAAACCAGCATGGCTGCCAGAGAAGTTGCCGAAAGAATGAAAAAGAGGAGCTTTGTGCCATAGGTGCCGGCAACACGCGGTGCAAACAGTGTAATCAGCATACAGCCAAGGGAACCGCCGGAGAACATAAAGCTGGTCGCGGTTGCGGAGTTCCCGGGGAAGCTGATGGCCGCGTCGCTGATGACAAACGGATAGACGGGTGCAAAGCAGAAGGAATAGAGCGCTCCGAAAATGAGTGCCGCGGTGGCAGATTTGGCAGCAGCCATCAGAAAGAGAAAGACGGCGGAAAGTCCAAGGGAGCAGAAGCCGATCCATTGTCTGCCTTTACGGATGAAGCTGACCAGGAATCTGGCGATGACATACATGGTATTGTGCAGCGTAAGCGCCAGCACACCTGCGCCAACCGCGCCGAACCGTTCCTGATAAAAGATGCCAAGGAAGTTAGTAAAAGTATTGTCTGTCGCGCAGTAAAGCATCAGCGTCAACGCACCCCAAAGCAAAGAAGGGTCGGATAAAAGCCGGGCAACTTCGCGGAATCCCCTGGCAGTTTTTCCTTTCTGCTGCTGGTCGAGCCTGATGAAAAAAAGGGAAATATAGGGAATCAGCATGATGGCGAGGGAAAGGTATTTCTGTTCCCGCCAGCCTAATCCGAGGCGGGCGTGGAGGAGGTTTACAAGCAGCGGGCCGATCATTCCCGCAACGGAGGTCGCCACCTGCAATAATGTGATATACCGTGCTGCTTTTTCGGGGTATATATCGGCAAGGGAAGGCGTGATGACGCTGTTTTCCGCGCTGGCGCCGATGCCGGCGATGATCACGCCGAGGGAATAGATAAGTGCGGTAGGGCTCCAGGCAATAATCAGGCTGCCGAGGATGCTGATCACGACCGAGACGATCAATACCCGCTTTTTGCCGAACAGATCCCCCAGCCTTCCGGCAATCAGCGGCATGAGCACAGAGGCCACATAGTTTGCGCTCAGTAAACCGCCGAGCTCTCCGGTGGAAAGGCCGAAGCTGTCTGCAATGTCCAGAATCAGGATCGTGGTAATGGCGCCGAACAGATTGGCCACAATGGTTTTGAGAATGACAAGCGGAAAGAGCGGGTTGTTTTTTTTCCTGGTTTTATTCATAGGATACCTCTGACCTTATAATTTGGTGGGCAATGATTGTATAATTAATACACCGTTTTTTTCTCCCGGAAACAAAATGCAAAGAGAGTTGATTTATAATTTTTTATTTTCCCAAATATGCCTTGCAAATGCGCACCGATGGAGTATACTATATAAGGAAGAAATAAAAAGCAGGGTGGGAGCGAAAAATGCTTGACACCGCCTGTGCACTGTGATAATATAGTTTTGTTCAAGAAGAAACTGCCCGTTTCTCACCTGCCGATGCGAGTGTTGGCTGGTTATCAGGCGTAAAGTCTATGTAGGCGCGGGTAGTACCGCGCTTTTTTTGTGCGGAAAAGCAATGGCAGCAAGCCGCTTGGCGGCAAGGATGGACAGGAGGAAACGACAATAGCTAACGAATTGCTGATCAACGAACAGATTAGGGAAAAAGAAGTCAGGTTAATCGGGGCCGATGGCAGGCAGCTGGGGATCATGTCGATTGAAAATGCACAGCAGCTGGCCGATGAAGCAAACCTCGATCTGGTCAACATCTCGCCCAAGGCGGAACCGCCCGTATGCCGCATTATGGACTACGGTAAGTATCGCTTTGATCAGGAGAAAAAGCTCAAGGAAGCAAAGAAGAATCAGAAGACGACCAGCCTGAAGGAAATGCGCCTTTCGGCGACCATTGATACCCACGACCTGGAAGTCAAAGCCAAAAATGTACAGAAGTTCCTTGCAGGAGGGGATAAAGTCAAAGTCTCCATCCGGTTCCGCGGCCGTCAGATGGCACATACCGCGGGCGGTCTGGAAGTTATGAACGAATTCCTTTCCCTGTTGGATAATGTAGTTGTAGAGAAACCTGCAAAAATGGAAGGGCGCAATATGTTTATGGTGCTCGCTCCGAAAAACTAACATAGGAGGGCAAACACATGCCGAAGATTAAGACCCATAGAGGTGCTGCGAAGAGATTCAAAGTGGCCAAGAGCGGCCGTATTAAATTCCAGAAAATCAATAAGCGGCACATTTTGACGAAGAAGACAACCAAGCGGAAGAGACAGCTCAGAGCGACCGGATATCTCACCGGTACGTCCGAGAAGAACATGAAGCAGCTTCTCCCCTACAGCTGAACGGCTGGCCTGATTTCATAATTGGAGGATAACGCAAATGGCAAGAATCAAAAAGGGACTTAACTCCCATAAGAGACGTAAAAAAACATTAAAACTGGCGAGGGGCTTCTATGGTTCCGCTTCCCGTCACTATCGCTCCGCGAAAACGGCTGTTATGCGTGCACAGCGCAGCGCTTTTGTCGGCCGTAAGCAGAAGAAGAGAGATTTCAGAAAGCTCTGGATCGCCCGCATCAATGCTGCTGCCCGCATCAACGGCATCAGCTATTCCCGCCTGATCAACGGCCTCAAGCTGGCCAATGTGGAAGTCAACCGCAAGATGTTGGCTGACCTGGCTGTCAATGATGCCGCTGCTTTCACCCAGCTGGTGGAAGTTGCCAAGAGCAAATTGGCTTAATAATCAGCATGGAAAAGCGTTTTCCGAGGAAATGTCCTTTGGAAAGCGCTTTTTTTGCGGCAGCGGAGCAAAGCCGCGCGTTTTTGGGAGAAATGTGGTATACTGAATAAAAATACGCCAGGCGCGGCGGCGGCCGGGCAGAAAAGGGAGCGACGGATGGAAGTCATCACCAGCACCAAAAATGAATATATCAAGGCTGTGCGCAGCCTCAAACAGGCAAAATACCGCAAAGAACTGGGCAAGTTCCTGGCGGAGGGTGAAAAATGCGCCGGGGAGGCACTGCGCTATGCCAGTGTGGAGGCCTTGCTGGTCCCCGAGCAGCGGCAGCCGGGCGAACTCTGTGCGCTGGCCGAGCGGCAGGGTGCGCGGGTCATCGCCGTTTCGCAGGCGGTGATGGAAGCGGTAAGCGAGGTAAAGACGCCGCAGGGCGCCATTGCTGTTGTGCGGCGTCAGGCGGAAAAGCCCTTTGCCGGGCAGGGCGTGATTGCCGCTTTGGAGGACGTGGCAGATCCGACCAATGTGGGGGCGATTCTGCGCACGGCGGATGCCATCGGGGCGGCGGGTGTGCTGCTTTCCGCAGGCTGCGCCGATTATATGGCGCCGCGGGCGGTGCGCGCTTCCATGGGCAGTGTGTTCCATGTGCCGGTGCGGGTTGCCGGGGATTTCTGCGGTGCCTTGGCACAGCTGAAAGGGGAGGGCTGGCGCCTGGTGGGCGGCCATCTGCGCGGGCAGGATCGCCTGCCGCAGGCGGAAAAAAGCTGCCTGCTCATCGGAAACGAATCGCACGGCCTCAGCACGGCTGCTTCTGCGCTGTGCGACGATCTGGTGAAAATACGCATCTATGGGCAGGCGGAAAGCCTCAATGCCTCGGTGGCGGCGGGTATCCTGCTGTATCGCCTCAGGGAAGGTTTTTAATGTCGTGGGTTTTGCCCGGGCCGGCGCCTGTTGACAACGTTTCCTGTTATGATATAATATAAGTGCTATCCTTTTGTGAGGATAGGAAAATCAATGAAAATTGCGTCGATCAGGCACAGTAAGCAGGCAAAACGATCGGTTTCAGAGAGTTCCCGTCACCGGCTGAGAGCGGGGGCACCGTATGCAGGCTGAAATTTCCCCTGGGAGCATCCGCGCTGAATCAAGTAGGTGCGGGCGGCAGATAAGCCGTTATCCATCAGGCAAGGTCTGGGGCAGTATAGTGCCGCAGATGAATGCAGGTGGTACCGTGGAGTTGCTTCGCCCTGTGGGCGGGGCTTTTTTTATTTAGTCGAAATCATTATTTCTCAAGCGAGAGAACGAAAGGAAACATTATGCCGGAATCTATCGAAAACAGGATCGAAGAGATCAGGGAAGCCCTTTCCCATGCCGCTTCGGATGAAGCGCTGCAGGAGCTGCGCGTTAAATATCTGGGCAAAAAAGGGTTTATCACCGGGCTGATGAAGCAGATGCGCGATTTGGCGCCGGAGGATCGCCCTGCTTTTGGCAGCAAGGTCAATGCACTGCGCGCCAAGGCGGAGGAGGCTTTTGCCGCAAAATCCGAGCAGCTCAAGGCTGCCGCTCTGGAGCGGCGCCTCAGGCATGAAAAGCTGGACGTAACGCTGCCCGGCAAGGCTGCGCCGCTGGGTGCGCTGCATCCGCTCAATCAGGTCTACCGCGAAGTGCGCGATATCTTTACGGGGATGGGCTTTGAAGTGGCGGAAGGCCCCGAAGTGGAATTCGATCAGTATAACTTTGAAATGCTCAATATCCCCAAGGATCACCCTGCCCGCGATATGCAGGATACCTTCTATGTCTCCGATGATATCGTCGTGCGGACGCATACTTCGCCGGTGCAGGTGCGCACCATGCTGAAGCATAAGCCGCCTATCCGCATCATCTGCCCCGGACGCGTCTATCGGACAGACGACGTGGATGCCACCCATTCGCCCGTATTCAATCAGGTGGAAGGGCTTTATATCGATAAGGGCGTGACGTTTGCCGATCTCAAGGGCGTGCTGGGCGAGTTCCTGCGCAAACTCTATGGGCAGAGCACAGTCACTAAGTTCCGCCCCGGCTTCTTCCCCTTTACCGAGCCTTCCGCGGAAGTGGATGCATCCTGCGCGCTGTGCGGCGGCAAGGGCTGCCCGGCCTGCAAGGGCGCCGGCATGATCGAAGTGCTGGGATGCGGCATGGTCAACCCCCGGGTGCTGGAAAACTGCGGGCTGGATCCGGAAGTGTATTCCGGCTTTGCGTTCGGCCTGGGGTTGGATCGTCTGACCAATATCAAATACGGCATTACGGATATCCGCCTGCTCTATGAAAACGACGTGCGGTTCCTGCGCCAGTTTGTATAACAGGAGGCAAGTAATATGAAAGTACCTTACAGATGGCTGCAGGATTACGTGCAGATCGATACGGATATACAGACTCTTTCCGATGCCCTGGTGATGACGGGCAATGCGGTGGAGGGCATTACGCCGCCCAGAAGCGATATTTCCAACGTAGTAGCAGGGCGCATCCTCAAGCTGGAAAAGCATCCGGATGCCGATAAGCTGCAAATCTGCCAGCTGGATGTCGGCGGCGCAGAACCGGTGCAGATCGTCACCGGTGCAAGCAACGTGTTTGAAGGCGCAATGGTGCCGGTGGCGCTGCATAATTCCCATTTGCCCAACGGCGCGCATATCAAAAAAGGCAAACTGCGCGGCGTCGCTTCCAACGGAATGCTCTGTTCCGGCGAAGAACTGTGCCTGAAAGAAGCCGATTATCCGGGCGCAGAGGTCTATGGCATTCTCATTCTGCGGGAAGAGGATGCCGTGCCCGGTCAGGATATGCGGGAAGTGCTCATGTGGGATGATACGGTGATGGAATTTGAAGTTGGCGCCAATCGCCCCGACTGCCTCTCCATTCTGGGCGTGGCCCGTGAAGCAGCAGCCGCCATCGGCAAAAAGCCGGTATTGCCCGAACCATCCTTCCATGAAAATGGCGAATCGGTGAATGATTATGTGAAAGTCAGCGTGCAGGCGCCGGATCTTTGCCCGCGCTATATGGCTCGCGCGATTAAAAATGTAAAAATCGGTCCTTCGCCCCGCTGGATGCAGCAGCGGCTGGCAGCGGCCGGTGTGCGCCCCATCAACAATATGGTAGACATCACCAACTTTGTCATGTTGGAGACCGGGCAGCCGATGCATGCGTTTGATGCGGAAGATATTCGCGGAAAACATATCATTGTGCGGCGCGCGCAGGCGGGCGAAAGCCTGACTACGCTGGATGGAAAAGCCCGCAGCCTCAGCGAAAATAATCTGCTCATCTGTGATGAACAGGGCCCCATCGGCATTGCCGGCGTCATGGGCGGCGAAAATTCCGAAATCAAGCAGACGACTGAGACGGTCGTCTTTGAAGCAGCGAAGTTTATGTACGGCAATATCCGCAAGACTTCCCGCGAACTGGGCATGGCGACCGAGGCTTCCATGCGTTTTTCCAAAGGCATCGATGCCACGATCTGTGAATATGCCCTGAACCGCGCCTGCCAGCTGGTGGAGCAGTTGGGCGCAGGCGAAGTGGTGGGTGGCTGCATCGACCTCTGCACGGAGGATCTGACGCCTAAGCAGATCCGCGTGACGCCGGCTTATATCAACGGCCGCCTGGGCACGCAGCTGACTGCTGCCGAAATGATCGACTGCCTGGATCGCGCCTATATCAAGACGGTGCAGGAGGGCGAGGAGCTGGTTTGTGAAGTGCCCCGTTTCCGGACGGATATGGACGGCAAAGCAGATATCTCCGAGGAAGTGGCCCGCATCTACGGTTACGATAACATCCCCGAGCATCAGGCGGCAATTCATTTCATGCGGGATGAAATGGTCGATCCCGATGCCAAAAAGGATATCATGCGCGATTATCTGTGCGCGCAGGGGTATTTTGAATGCGTCACCTATTCGTTCATGGGTATGCAGGATCTGGATAAGCTGGGCGTTGCAGAGGAGGATCCCCTGCGCCAGGCTGTGCGCATCATCAATCCGCTGGGCGACGACCGTGCCTATATGCGGACGACCATGCTGCCGGCAATGCTGGAAGTGGTGGCAGCCAACCTCAATCATAAGGCAGAGGCACTGCGCCTCTTTGAAGTGAGCAAGACCTTCCGCCCCGAACAGCTGCCCTTAAACGGCAAGCTGCCCGAAGAGCGCCCCGCTATCCTGCTGGCCATGACTGAGGACGCAGGCGATTTCTATGCGCTCAAGGGCGATGTGGAAAACATTTTGCTGGCAGCTTACGGCAAGGCACCCCGCTTTGCAGGCGGCGGCGCTACTTACTGGCATCCGGGCAGAAAAGCAGTTCTGTATCTGGATGGCGAGCCGGTAGGCGAAATGGGCGAGCTGCATCCGCTGGTAGCCGAGCGCTATGGCATCGGCAGACGGGTCACGCTGGCTGTCATCGATCTGGCTGCGGCGCAGGGAGAAAAGCAGGTGCATCGTTATGCGCCCATCCCGCGCTTCCCGGCTATTGAGCGGGATATCGCCGTGGTGGTGGAGGAAGAAGCGGAAGCAGGTGCGCTGCTGGAATGCATTCGCACCAACGGCGGCGAATATCTGGAAGATGCCGCGTTATTTGATATTTATCGCTCCGAGGCTTTGGGCGAGCAGAAGAAATCCATGGCCTTCTCGGTGCGCTTCCGTTCTTCGGAAGGGACGCTTGCCGAGGAGCAGATTACCGCAAGCATGGAGCAGATTCTGGCTGCACTCAAGGAACAGTTTGGCGCAGAATTGCGCGCCTGACGAGCATGCGCCGGTTGGCGCGGGGATGATCAACTATGGTAAATCAAGAAAGAGAAATGCCCACTGCGGAGCAGATTCGATCGGTAAAGGCCCTTGGCTTTCTGCTGGATAAGCGAACCGGTTGCGATTTCAACTGTCGTGTGCTGACGCGAAACGGGAAAATATCGGCGGAGCAACTGGCAGTGATCAGCGAAGCGGCGCAGCGGTTTGGAGACGGCAACGTCACGCTGACCGTCCGCCTGACTATGGAAATTCAGGGAGTTGCCTTTGAAAAAATTCAGCCGTTGCTGGATTTTCTGGAGCAGCATGGGCTGCAGACCGGCGGGACAGGCGCGAAAGTGCGCCCCGTCGTCTCCTGTAAGGGGACGACCTGCCAGTATGGCCTGATCGATACGTTTGTGCTTTCCGAGCGCATACATCACGCGTTTTATGAAGGCTATCATGGAGTTAAGCTGCCGCATAAGTTCAAAATCGCGGTAGGCGGCTGCCCCAATAACTGTGCAAAACCGGATTTAAACGATCTGGGAATTGTAGGGCAGAAAATTCCG
>JABLTO010202915.1_pt1 | contig 11612 bp, 10 predicted proteins | sample 7160091 | NCBI WGS metagenome assembly JABLTO01 (sample SAMN14651225, study PRJNA627086) | human gut metagenome | isolation source: feces | host: Homo sapiens
AACCTACGAATATGATGCATGGGGAAATATCGTGTCCAGCTCCGGTAGACTGGCTGAGATCAATCCTCTCAGATATCGCGGATACTATTATGATAGTGAAACCGGATTCTATTATTTGCAGTCTCGTTATTATGATCCTGCGAACCGGAGATTCATTAATGCGGATACCTATTCCAGCACAGACCCCGGTGATGCAATCGGCTGCAACATGTTTGCCTATTGCGGGAATAATCCTGTCATGCGCAACGATTATTCCGGAGACGCATGGTGGCATTGGGTCGTGGCCACGGTGGCCGTTGTTGGCTTGGCGGTTGCCTCTGTCGTTACCTGTGGCGGTGCTGCAGCTGCTGCAATGACCGCGACGGCACTCATAAGCGGAACCTGCACGACAGTCCCGGCAGCGGCGACCATTATAACGGGCGCTGCCTTGGGGGCAGGAGTTGCCTATGCCGGAAGCGTTGTTTCTGCTGCCTCAAGCGTGAAATCTACGGAGGAATTTGCTGAATACGGAAAGAGCGCACTGATCAGCACGGTGGCCGGTGCGGTAGTAGGGGCCGTCGCAGGAGCGATAAATGCCGCCACATCCTGCTTTGTCGCCGGAACGCCCGTGCTGACAGAGGATGGCGATAAGCCCATAGAGGACGTTACCGTTGGAGATTATGTCTGGGCTTGGGACGAGGCGACCGGCACGACAGAGTTAAAGCAGGTTGTTGAGACTTATGTAAACGAGACGAGTGAACTGACGCACATCTTCGTGAACGGCGAGGAGATCGTTGCAACACCGACGCACCCGTTCTATTGCCCGGTTAAGGGCTGGACGGACGCCGCACATCTCCGCGCGGGCGATATCCTCGTCCTCGTCAATGGCGAGTATGTCGTAGTCGAAAAAATCCAGCATGAGCTGCTGGAGAACCCGGTCAAAGTTTATAATTTCCAAGTCCAAGATTACCATACTTACTATGTAGCCGAATCCGGCGTTCTAGTACATAATACATGTAATCGATATGGCGGTGAGCATGGAAATGACATACACAAAGAGCGGATTAAAGCAAAACTTAATGAACTAGAAAACTCCGGCCTATATTCTGATATCTATGGAAATCGATCACTCAATACTGCAGGACTGAACGGCAATCAGCGTCCTGATATTATTGCTAAAGGGACGTCCGGAATATATGAGGTTTGGGAATTTGCCAGTCCCTCTCAGGCATCTGGTGCTGGTTTTGCAGCACTTGCAAATAAAGTGGAAATTATGAAAGCCGCAAATCCGGGTGTAATATTCCATGAAATTATACCATGGTAAAGGAGAACATTATGAAACTGGTTTGGAGCCAAAAGTTATATTTACAAGACCCATGGAAACCTGCGCTGGAGGGTGTATTCTTCTATCAGAAATCCGGCGTTAGCTTTTACTTTAAGGACGCGGGTGCTGTGAAATGTGTATGTGGCTGCACGAACATGCCTAGTGTGCTGTTCCGGCCAGAAGCCCGTCAACTGTGTATTCCGCTGCCACGCAACTGGCAAGTGGTCAATCAGGTAGGCGATAACTTCTTAATGTGCAATGAAGAAATTGCAATTAATCTGATGAATGGTGTTCTTATAAACCCGGTTCCGGACAGTATGCTCCGGGAATATCGGCGGAAACGATTGCCTGATAAGCATTTCGAAGAAGACTCTTTCACACTTGGGGAATATCAGATTCGCCACAAAGGCCAATGGGGGTATATCTGTCAAAAAGGCGGAACGGATATCTGGAAATTCGCTGGGCGCGCATATCTGCACACCGATATGCAGCGCGAGGGCGACAATCTGTATTTCGGGACAGCCGGAGCTGGCGGCTATTTTTACATTCTGAATATCCATACCGGCGTCCCAATCCTCAGCCTGCGGACCGGCGGCACGACTGTGATTCAGCGGCGCGGCTCTCATGCGTATCTCTACACGGGCGTGGGACAGAGAAAATCCCAGCTGATCTGCGTCGACCTGACCAGCGGCAGCATTCTGGACGAAATCGAGCTTCCCGGTATCGCGTCTGATGATAGAGTCCTCGGCCTATGGGAGGACTGTATATATACTATGACATTTGAATACAAAAGCAAAAGGTATTATGACCAGGTGAAAAATGCAGTTTATAGCTGTATTGCGCTGGATTAGTTATGCATATTTAGATGCTTTTTGAAATGATAGGGTACAGTGCGCGGAATTTCGCTGTCAATCAAACCGCGAAATTGAATTGTGGCCTGCTAAAGATGAAACTTTCATCTTTAGCAGGTCCGCCCCGCTGACAGCCCTGTCCTCTCGACGAACGATTACGCCCTGTAATAAAAGGAAAATAGACACCGAATGCATCTTTAACCGTTGCATTCGGTGTCTATATTTTACAACAATACGGGAAATTGTGCAAAACAAGGCGCTGAATTTAATAGTTGGGAACGCCGTATCCGAGAATTTCATAGTTTCCGACATTGTACTGGTTTACCCGACAGCTATCACCTGAGTTCCCCTCAACGGTATAAACGATACCGTTCTCGACCTTTTGGACAATGCCGGTGTGGTCAGATTGCCCATCCTGCGGACCCGATGAACCCTTGTTATCCCAGTCAAAGAAAATAATCATTCCGGGAGCAGGCTCGGCAGAGCCGTCGATCCACTGTCCACGATCTTTGAACCACTGGACGCCGTTCACGCAGCCTGCATATTTCGGTACAACCCCGGTGTCAATATAGCCGCACTGATTGGCACACCAGCTCACAAAGCAGGCGCACCATTCCACACGGCTTCCGAAGCCGTACCAAGACCAGTACGGTTCGCCGCCTACATTGCCGACCTGCGAAAGCGCCACGGTGACGATCTGATCGTCACTGTATCGGATGCCGTAAAGCACCGCTGCCCAAATAGAGTTGTTCTCATCCTTGAGCAGCTCGGCAAGATACTCCCGCTGTTCTGCGTCAAAGCCATATATGTCAGCCATTTCATCCACCGTCAAATGAGAAACGGTAATATAAAGCGTTGTCTTTGTAACCGTCGCTTCCGTCTGAACGATGTTGCCGTTTCCATCGTCCGTTTCGGTGATCTCCGTTTCTGAGTGGCTTTCCCTGCGGGAGGATATGGAGTTCATCTCCCAAAAGATGTCCGAGAGGATCTGCTTCTTGCTCTCGTCCATCGTGGCAACCTCCTGCGGGTTGTCCTTGTCGGTATTCGTTTTGACTGCATAGACTGCAAGCACATCCTTCCACACGGCTCGACCGCCGCTAATCTCCATATTATCATAGGCTACCGAGTTTTTCTCCGCTTCCATCTTGGCATCGTAATCAGCGTTGATTTCCTGCACGGCAGTCTGCATCGACATTCCCGTTCCGGAATCCTCGCCGGAAAAGAATATCCCGAAAACCGAGCCGCAAATCAGAGCAATCAGGCAAATTACGACAATGACCGCAACGGCAACCCAGCCGCCTGCGGCAATGGCAGCAACCAGTGCTTTGGTCGCCGCTATGATCGCTTTGACTGCGGCAATCGTTGCTTTTACGGCAGCTTTTACACCGGCAACTGTTGCCTTGGCTGCGGCTTTGGCGGCTTGTGCAGCTTTTTGCGATGCTTTCACCGTAGCCTGTGCGGTTTTCTGCGCCGTCTTTGCCGCCTGCTGTGTGGTCTTGATTGCCGTTTTTGTAGTCTTGACTGACTTCTGTGCGGCTTTGCCTTTTCCGGCAGTCTTGATGGTTTTCTTGCCAGCAGAACGGGCAGACTGTTTGATCGTCTTTTCCGTTTGCTCGACCGCCTTGATGGTCTTATTCCCGGAGGTGCGGACAGCCTGCCTTTTCATCGACTCAGTAGCACGCTTTTCACGAAACTTTTGAACACCGTCCTTTGCTTTGGAAACATTCCGTTTCGTTTCTTCAAGCCCCTTGCGTCCCTGCTTATCAAACTGGTGCGCCGCTTCGTGCGTGATACGGTCAACGCCGCCTTCCACACGGTCAGAGGCATACTCCTCGGCATTATGCTCATCGGGATGCGTTGTGTGTTCTGCCTTTTCCTTCGTCTGCACATAGGCGGAGCGCATACGGTCTGCGGCGATTGCCGCTTTGTCGATCTTCTTGATTGTGCCTTTCACGACATCTCTCGTTTTTATGTCAGCCATTGAACCCTCCTTTCCGGGGCGTACCCAAACGCCCCTAAATTAAAAACGAGGGGTAAAGGTATAAACACCTTACCCCTCAAAGTGCGGGAACTGAAAAGCCTTGATATTGCTGGCTTTTTCAGCGCCTATTTTTCGACTCTGCCCGTTTTCTTCTTGCGTACTCTGCCTGCTGAGCTTTGTAAGCTCTTTGAGCGCACTTCTCGCAATATTTCTTTCGGTTGCCCTTCTTGATAATCGGCGCACCGCAGGACACGCACTTTTCAAAGCGTGTGCCAAGAATATCCGCTTCCAGCAAAGGCTCTGCCGGCAAAACAGCTTTGCGAAAATACTTGCAGAGAAGTGAGTATGAGATGCTCTGCACACAGGCGCAGGGTTCTCCGTCATCCAGCGCAAGGCAGTTGCCGTTGTCATAATTGGCACAAAGGCGCTTAATTAGGGCGTTTGCCCTCTGCCGTTGCTTCGGCGTAAGTCTTGGCAGCATCCGCACCACCGTCCTCCGTTATGCGCTTCGCCACGACCACAAGACGGCTGTTGTTGCGGCTGTACTCACAGGTAGACAGCGTAATGAGCTTATCGCCGTATTCAGCGGTCACGCCGGTATCATAGAAGGACAGCTCCTTGCTCTTGGCAATAAAGTCGTCAAACTCATTGGCGCTCTCTGCGTCTATAAAGCGATAAAACTTGAATGCTTCGGGACTGTCGGTGTAGACCACCGTGCGGAATACGGCAACGATCTCATACTCCTGCTTATCCGTCAGTATGTTGAAAGTGATCATCCGATGCTCGCTCCAAAAGTCTTTGTTCTTGAACTTTTCAAGGTGGGCAAACATTGAACCGTTGGACATATGGTGTCCATAGATGACAAGATTGTCGGACGGCTCCTGCACATCGCAATCCTCCTGCACATAGGGACATCCATAGTCGGAGTATTCCTTATCAAAGCCGTGCTTTAGATAGAAATTCGGCTCATTCACCGACTGCATCACGGGATAATTGATGTTGGTATCTGCAATGCTGATCCAGCCCACCAAATCGCCGTTCTGCTGATAAAGCTCTGCAAGCTCCGGCAGAAGCATCTTTTCCTCGGAGTATGGAATCTGCTTCGCCGGTTCCGTTGCAGCATCCGTCTGTGCCGCAGCATTCACAAGGTCAGCCAGCTCGCCATAAAGCTCGGCTTGCTTATTCGACTCCTTGTAGTGATCGATAATAAAATAGGTGCTTGTGCCGAGGACGGCTACAAACACCGCAATAAGAATCATACAGATTTTCTTTTTCATTGAATTTCCTTTCTTGACACCAAAGGCGAGGGTTAAGCACCCTCGCCCGGTTTGGTAGTCATCAACTTATAGAGCTTTGTGTTCTTGGGAAACTTATTGGCAAACGGAACAAGGCTGGAGCCAACCTTTATTAGTCCGTGACCGGCATCCACATTGGTGATATAGGAAAGCTGGGTGTCCGAAATGTTCAGCAGCTTCGCAAGCTCCAATCTGTCCGTAGAAGCCTGATTGAGCATAACAATGAACTCGGAGTTTGCCAGCATCGTTCTTGCCGTGTGGGACTGAAGCAGGTCGTCCACATTCTGCGTGATGCCCGTGGCATAAGCGCCGTACTTTCGCACACGCTTCCAAAGGGTGAACAGAAAGTTTGCACTGTACTCGTGCTGGAACAGAAGGTAGATCTCATCAATGAAGATGAAGGTGTTCTTGCCCTTGGCTCGGTTCTGTGTAATACGGTTCAGGATAGAGTCGAGGACGACCAGCATACCGATGGGCATAAGCTGTTTGCCAAGATCAAGAATGTCATAGCAAATCAGGCGATTGTTCGTATTCACATTCGTATGCTTGGCAAAGGTGTTCAAGCTGCCGTTGGTGAACAGCTCGATGGCAAGAGCAATCTCCTGCGCTTCTGGTTCAGACTGCTTCAAAAGCTCTGCTCTGAAATCCTGCAAGGTCGGCACCTCGCCGGTGTAGTTGTTCTGCTGATAGGTGCGGTAGACGCTTGCCGTACAGCGGTCAATGATAGACTTCTGCACTGCGCCGAGGTTGTTTCCTCCGATGAGCTGCTCGCACAAGGACATAATGAACTCGGATTTCAGGATAACGGGATTTGCGCCGTCACCGTATTCCCGGTTCATATCCATCGCATTGATATGGGTGGGAGAAGTGGCAGAGATGTTAATGATCTCGCCGCCCAGCGCCCGCACAAGGGGCGAATATTCTCGCTCCGGGTCAATGATAATGATGTCTGCGTTGCCGGCAAGCACCTGATTGATGACCTCGCCTTTTGCGGTAAAGGATTTACCACCGCCCGAAACACCGAGAATAAACTCGTTGCCGTTGAGGAGCTGTCTGCGGTCTGCGATAATCATATTTTTGGAAATGACATTCTGACCATAGTAAACGCCGTTGGTATGGCAAATATCCTGCACCCGGAACGGGATAAAGACCGCAAGGCTCTCCGTGGTCAGCGTGCGGAACGACTCGATCTTGCGGACACCGAAAGGCATCGCCGTATTCAGCCCATCAAGCTGCTGAAACTTGAGAACACCGAACTGACACAGGTGCTTTCTTGCCGTAGTGAGCAGAGCCTCAGTGTCGTTGTCGAGCTGTTCCTTGGTGTCCGCCGTGTGAACCATCGTCAGAACGGCAAACATCATTCGCTGGTCACGGGTCGTCAGGTCGTCGAGAAACTCCTTCATCTCCTTGCGCTGCTGTTCAATGTCGTAGGGGAGCTGGGCAGAAAAGTTGTTGTTGGCATTCTGCCGGCGCTGCCAGTTGGTCGCATTGGTTTCTACACCGAGCAAGCGGCTTTCAGCTTCCCGCACGGCTTCGTCCGTGGGCACGGGGATAACATCAATGGACATCATCAGATTGCGGTTGAGGTCGGTCATTTCCGCTACCATACTGTCCTTGATATAGGAGGCATACTCTCGCAGAAACAGCACTCTGCCATAACGCTCTCCAATCTTGAAATAGTCGCCTGTGAACTCCATCGAATCCGGGCAGATGAAATCCTTGAAGTCGTGTCCTTTTTTGCGGGTTTCCTTAATGTCGAAGCGGAACTCCGTTTCTTCACCGGCACGGTAAAAGTCGTGGAAAATACGGAGTCGTTCATCCGGCTCCAGCTCCACGCACTTACTGCCAAGCCGCCCAAAGTGGGCGATCAGGTCGGCACCCACACGGGCAAAGTAGTTTCTCGCTTCCTCAACATTCTTCTTGCACACCGAAATGGTGATGTACTTCTCCTGAATGATAGCGTTTGCGCCGGTGGCTTTTTCAAGAAGCATCCGGTTATATTCCTCACGGTACTCGTCAAGAGCATCGCCCTTCAGGGGGAGAAGAATGGTTTTCTCAAAGTTTGCACGGTTCAAACGGCGGTTGTTAATGGTGATCTTGGTGGTTGCGCCGCTGTCAAGGCTGTTGAGCAGTTCCGAATATTCAAGGAACATCGCTTCTTTATCCTCACGGCTGGCGACGGCATAGTTGATGTCACTGAACTTGTAAGTCTTGGAGAACTTATCTCTGCCCACCTGAAAAATGCCGTCATCGTAAATTGCCTTAATGGGGATCACATCCTGGACACCCCTTGGCACAACAAAGCGTTCTTTATCCTGCTTGAGCAGGTTGCGAAGCGTTTTAATCATTGGCTTTTGATACCTCCTTCTTTTTGTGCTCCATTCCCGGCTTCATCATCTCGTAGTAGGTGTTGGTGGAACGGAAGGTCAGTTTCTTCGGCATAAGGAACTCGGATTTGAACCAAGCCCATACGGACTTTTCCGCCGTCATTCCGTTGTATTTGATAAAACCGAGAGCCGCAAAGGGTGCGGCTCCCAAAATGCACATCCACGATACGGTTTCCGTGCCGACATATGGCTTGAGCAGGAAATAGAGTCCCACTGCCACCACGCAGGCGCAGGCAGAAAAAATGAACTGTCGCATAGACAGTCCAAAGAACATTGCCTCCGTATAGTTGCGGATTTCTCGGTTGATCTTAACTTCCATTGAAGCTCCTTTCTCTGCGATAGCGTTCCTTTGCCTGACGGATTTCCTCGGCACAGACGCATTCATCCGCAAGGCAGTTCACCTTGCCTTTGCGTCTGCCGCCATAATACAGGCAATACCGGCAATCGCAGTCCTCAAGGGTGAACCCCTTGAAGCGGTTATAGATTTTGGTGTTGTTTTTCATAGTGCGCTCCTTACAGTCCCATCATCTCTCGGATAATGCGGTCGCTCATCTTGACCGAGCCAACGAGAACGAGCATATTAAAGAGCAGTTCGCTTACATAACTCCATACCTGCGTGACCGCCACCGCATCGGGGTTTACTACGGGCGGTGAGGACGCAAAGAGTGAGAAGATGATGCAGGACAGCACGATCACTGCCCCCTCCAAGCAAACGGCGCAGTAGCTTTTGATGAAGGACTTGCCTACATTCTGACTCGGTTCACCGGCGAAGGTGGAAAGCGGAATGGGTGCAAGTGCCGTATACATATAGAGCTTAAAAAATCTCCCGTACACGGTCATTATCAGGATGAAAGACATTACTGTGATGAACAGCCCTCCGATGAGCGTGACAGCCCATAGCGGTATGCTTTCAAAGAATCCGCATTCCTCAACGCTGGTAATCAATTCAGGCGGCAAGACTGTTTGCTGTGGTGTTGAGAAACCCGCCGAACCCATTATCGTCGAGATCGTGCCTTGGACGATATTAAACAGGGCAAGCATAAGCTCCATACCGTAGGTGATGGCACCCTTGGCGATGGCAAAGCGAACGAACAGCTTCAGAGCGTGTTCCGGTTTCTTGACTTCTGTGAACGAGCCGCAGGTTTTGACCATACCGGCGACGAAGAACAGCACAAGGAGTGCAAGTCCGATAGACTGCACTGCGCCGTTGATGTTGACGATCACGCCCCATATCCCACCGCCTTTGAAGTCCTGCGGCGTTGTCGTGATAAGCTGCCAGATTTCCGCCAGCTTTTCGTTCCAAGTTTCCAGTGCGTTTTCAAGGTTTTGTACGACCCAGTTGTCGCTCACGAAAAGCACCTCCTTTCAAAGAATAAGGGGTGCTCCCGATTTTTCGGGAACACCCCTCGGTGTGAAATTTCTTAGCCGACAATGAGGTCGAGGATTTCCTTTGCAAAGGTGATGATGACGCCGCCCGCAAGGGTCAGGAAACCGTTCGCTCGCTGAGAAGGATCGTGGGACTTCAGGGACAGACCGACCTGCACAACTCCAAAGCCCAGCAGGATAAGTCCAATCGCACGGATCAGACCGAAGATAAAGGTGGACAGGTTATTGATAACGGTAATAGGGTCGCCGGCAGCAAAAGCCGTGACCGAAGTACCGAGGATGAGTGCCGCACCCATAATGGCGGTGCAGTAAATGCGGAAGCCCTTCTTGACCTTGCCGGTCATAGGCAGCTTTTCGGTATGCTTCTCGGTGTTCTTCTTAAAAATGTTCATATTAGTTACCTCCGTAATTTTGTTGTTGTATTGTTGTTGGTTTCCGAGTTGAAATCCTCATCGGACAGCAGCTCATAGGTGTTTTCCGATACCTCTGTATCCGGCAGAGTATCGGGGTCGAGGTACTGCACCTCAATGGTCGCAACATTACTTGTGACCTTGCCGTGCTGATAGACGCCGCCTTTTCCGTCGGCAGTCAGGTCAACGGCGGGGTGCTTGAGAATGTCGTATTTTAAGTCCATCACAGGGAGTTCCCCTCGGATGAACAGAATGGCGTAGCGGTTATCAAGCATACGAACCTCATCCGGGGTCAGAAGCTCTCGACCGCTGATCTGATAGTTGGTGGAATAGTTTCCGCTTCGCCCGGAGCTTTTTCCGTAGGTGTTCGTGTCGATGGTTTCCTTGCCCAGCAGTTCAGACACATACTTGTGCGTGGACTGCTCATTGCCTCCCAAGTAGAGGAACTCATCGCAGTTGCCGACGATGGATTCCCACTGCTTTTCAAACAGTGCCTTGAGCTGTGCCAAGTTCTGAAGAATGATGGACACAAACACGCCACGGGAACGCATAACGGAAAGGATCTTATCGAAGTCGTCCGGCAGGCTGACATTGGCAAACTCGTCCATCAGGAAGTGAACGGGAATTGGCAATGCGCCGCCGTGAATATGGTCAGCGGAAAAGAAAAGCTGCTGAAATAGCTGGGTGTAAAGGATACTGACTAAGAAATTAAAGCTGGAATCATTATCCGGGATAATAGCGAACAGTGCCACTTTCTTTTCGCCCATAGAAGCAAGGTCAAGCTCGTCGGTACAGGTCAGTGCTGCCAAGCTCTCCAAGTTGAATTTTTCAAGTCTTGCGGCAAGGGTGATCTGAATGGATTTCAGAGTCTTTGCCGAACCGGTGTGGTAAGACCGATAGTATTTCAGAGCGATGTGGTCGGGTCTGTCCAACTCCAAATCGGCAAACAGGCAGTCCAGCGGCGAAGGTCGTGGATCTTCCTCATTGTCGATGGCGGCAGCTTGCAGCATCTCCATTACCATTGCAAAGTTCTGCTCGTCCTCCGGTGCTTCGTAGTGAAGATAATAGACGAGAGCAGACAGCAGCATTGAAGCCGAGGTATCCCAAAAAGGGTCGTTACTTTGTGACCCCTTTGGCGTTGTGCTCTTGAACAGATTTGTCACAAGCCGTTGCACATCGTTGTCCGAGTGGAGATAGACAAATGGGTTGTAGCAGTGACTTTTTTCCATTGAGATCAGGTCGAGAACTCTGATCTCATAGCCCTTTTTCTCCAGCAGATTTCCCACATCCCGGACGATCTCGCCCTTCGGGTCAAGAATCACGAAGCTGGTATTTGCCTGCATAAGATTCGGCTTACAGTAAAAGCGGGTCTTACCGGCACCGGAACCGCCGCAGACAAGGGTGTTTAGATTGCGGCGGTGTTTCTTTCCGTTGAGTCCGATACGGACTGCCTGCGTCATCAGCTTGTTTTCGGACGGTGGGTTCTGCCGGTATTTCTTGTCCACGGCTTTGGCATTGCCCCATTTTGCGCTACCGTGTTCCTCTCGGCGTCGGTAGTTCCTGCGTGTAGAGAAGTAGATCCCGATGCCCATTCCATAGCAGAGAAGCAAAACGAGGACAGTTTTTACGCTGTCCTCGCAAAGCTCTATATGAAATGGGTCGCTCATCACATTCATCAAGCTCGGCAGTATCTCCGGCAAGCCACCCTTGACGGATGGTGCAATGAGAAGTCCGAGCCACACGATCGGCAGGATGCCGAGTACGGCGAGAATGATGGAGGTCTGTCTGTCGTTATCTCGATTCACGACAGGAGCATTCCTTTCTTTCCACTACCTTGAACTTTTTCTTTGGGGCATACCCGACCTTGATGATAAGATCGTCCACGGCATCGGTGGATTTACCCTCATTCATCAGTTCGGTTTTGGTATCGTTCAAAGCTCGAATCACTACGCCGTGTTCATAATCGTCCAAGGCGATGTGATAGCGTTCCTCTTTCATC
>JABLTO010162167.1_pt1 | contig 11607 bp, 12 predicted proteins | sample 7160091 | NCBI WGS metagenome assembly JABLTO01 (sample SAMN14651225, study PRJNA627086) | human gut metagenome | isolation source: feces | host: Homo sapiens
GCGGACCTCTTCCAAAACCACCGGGGCGAGGACCTCCTCCAAAACCGCCGGGGCGAGGACCGCCACCGCCTCTAGGGCCGCCGAAGCTGCCGCCGCCACCACCATGTCCACCTGGTCCTGGCATAAAAAAACACCTCTTTCTAAAGGGAAAAATTGCTGTTATGGATGGGGAAAGCACCGTCTTTACTTTCCACTGCATCGATCCGACAGGGTTTTCTGCAGTACCTGTCTGCTTTCGGCGGGGGATTGCAGACCCGCCGGCAAAGCCGTTGGCACGCACAGAATAGGGATACCCTTTAGTAAGAAAATAGCATAGGAATTGTAAAAAATCAAGAAAAGGAATGAAAAATTATGGTGAATTTGCAGCAGGAAAAGCTTCGAATTGTCATTTTGGATGCACAGGGTGTCAATCCGGGCGATCTCAGCTGGGATTGCTTTGCATCACTGGGTGAATTATGCATATATCCTTTTTCAGAGGATGCACAAGTCGCAGAGCGCATCGGAAATGCGCAGATTGCGCTGACCAATAAATCCCGCATCACCCGGGAAGTGATGGAAGCCTGCCCGGAGCTGCGCTATATCGGTGTGCTGGCAACGGGGTATAATGCGGTGGATATAGAGCAGGCGCATCAAAGGGGCATTTGCGTCACGAATATTCCGGCTTATTCGACCATGGCAGTGGCGCAGCACACCTTTGCATTGCTGTTGGAGGCATGCAACCGCACGGCACTGCACATTGCAGGCGTGAGAGCGGGAAAGTGGGAGCGCTCGAAAAGCTTTTGCTACTGGGAACAGACACCGGTGGAGCTGGCGGGAAAAACGCTGGGCATTATAGGGCTGGGAGCAATTGGCAGGCAAGTAGCGCGCATCGGCAGACAATTTGGCATGGAAGTGCTGGCCTATTCCCGCACTCCCGGGCAGGAGGAAGGGGTGCGCAATGCGGAGCTGGCAGAGGTGCTGCGGGAAAGCGATGTGCTGAGCCTGCACTGCCCGCTCAATGCGCAGACGCGGCATCTGCTGCGCCGGGAAACGCTGGCGCAGATGAAGCGGGGAGCGATCCTGATCAATACCGGGCGCGGAGAACTGATCGCCGAGGAGGATGTCTATGCAGCATTGGAGCAGGGGCAATTGAGCTGGTATCTGGCGGATGTCTATACGCAGGAGCCGCCGCGGGGCGCATGCCGGCTGCTGCATCATGAACGGGCGATGATTACGCCGCATTATGCCTGGGCTTCTCTGGAAGCACGGCGGCGCTTGCTGGAAATTGCACAAAGCAATTTGCGGCACTTCTTAAAAGGAACGGCGCAAAACTGCGTTTGAAATAGGCTTGCAAGGCCAAGCATTGGCGCGAATCGCAAACAGTACCCGGAAAGGATTGCAAAGACGGCAGCGGCAATCCTTTTTTTTGACCGGAAAACAGAGCCGAACTCATAATTTTTGCAAAATGCAATATACTCAAAAGTGAGATGAAGAAAAAGATACTTTTGACAGTGAGTGTGCTTCTGTTGGCAGCGGCGATTTTCGGAATAGGGGCTTATTCCGTGTCACTGCGCAAGCAAAAGAAGCGAAAGCAATGGATGGAAGCACCGGAGATTCATGAAGGCATATCGGTGGGCGGTATATCGGTAGGCGGGTTGACTGTGAAGCAGGCGGAGCAGGCGCTGCAGGAACAGGCTGAGGCATTGCTGGCCGGGTTGCGCATAACGCTGAAAGTGGGAGCGCAGCAGCGGGAACTTCCGGCAGCAGAAGCCGGCATCCGCATTGATGCAGCTGCCAGCGCACAGGCGGCTTATCAACTGGGGCGCGAGGGAAATTATGAACAGCTTGCTTCGGAAATTGAATCGCTGCGTGCAGGCATGGAAATTGCACCTCGCTACACGGTGGATCGTCAAACGGCGCTGCAGCTGGCAGAAGCGTTAGCCGGAGAATATGGAACACAGCCGCAAAATGCATGGCTGGAAGCTGCAGAAGGGCAGGTCATCTATCACGAAGAACAGCCGGGATATACGCTGGAGGAGGAAGCGTACTACGAAGCGCTGTTGGCAGCAGCCAAGGAGGGAGAATTCACCTGTGTGGAAATACCGCTTTTGGAAGTACAGGCTGAGATTGGACTGGCGCAGTTTACACCCGGCCTGGTGCGGCGGTCGACGGCGACGACTTCGTTTGATGGCACGGGGGATAACCGGGGGCAAAATATTCAAAAGGCGACAGAATTGTTGGATGGACTGCTGCTGCACGACGGAGAAGGCTTTTCCATGAATGCCGTGCTGGGCGATCGAACGGTGGAAAACGGTTGGCAACAGGCGCCGGCCATTGTGGATGGCGGTGCCCGCCGGGAGGATCAGCCGGGCGGCGGCGTATGCCAGGTTTCCACGACGCTGTATAATGCTGTGGCCAAAGCCGATTTGACAGTGACCTACCGGCGCAACCATTCTGCAAAGGTTGGTTATGTTGCGGCGGGGCTGGATGCGACCATTAATACGGGTACCATCGACTTTACATGGGAGAACCACTCGGGCGGCGATATTTTGCTGCATGCCTGGATCCAGGAAGACAGCAAGGTTGTCATTGAAGTTTACGGCCTGCCCTTTGAGGGGTTTGAGGAAATCCGGTTGGAAGCGGAGCATACCGGGGATATCCAGCCGAGCGGCGAGATGGAAATACTCTATGATCATACCAAAGAAGTGGGGTATGAAAAAGTAGAGGTGGAACGGCAGAAGGGCTCGACTTATACTTCCTATAAACTGTATTACAGCGGCGGCGAAGTGATCAAAAAGGAAAAACTGGCCGATTCCAAGTACAATGCACAAAACGGGCAAAAGGTGATCGGAACCAAGGAAACTCAATAAAAAAAGGCGGTGAGATAGGAAAATAAAACTCACTGCCTTTTTATTCGGGCAAAGGGATGGCCGGGAAATTTTCCGGCACAAGATCGGCTTTACCGAAAAAATGTGGTTGGCTTGCACCCTACAGCCTGTTTTGCCGGGGAACAGCGCATGACATGGACGGCGCAGACAGATGTTTTGGATGCGGTTTGCTCCCTGCACTGGTCTGCAGAGAAAATATACCGAAAACCAAAAGCGCTTTGTGCACTTTGGAGCTTGAATTTTGCGGACATAGGGAATCCGTTCAAGTATTTCCAATCTGGGCTGCCGGCCTTGGCAGTCTGCGCAGAAATCCGGGCCGGAGCAGAGAAGCGGTGCGCATATGGCAAAGTTATGGCAGGCACATCGGATACCACCGAAAAGATTGCGCCTGTGCTGCCGCGGATACATCAGCGATTTGCTCTTATTCTATGCTGTATGAGAACTGCTTCCTTTTTTATACATACCCCTTTTGCCCTGATGCTAAACAGATAAAATAAAAAAATCTTACAAAAAAGTAATAAATTTGGTGGACTCAGGAATCGGGCTGCTGTGCATCGGCGGCAGAGGATGGAGTGCCGAGCGTCTTCCAGGGCATTTTTCCATGATAATATTGTTGGGCGATTTGCTCCTGCCGGGCAGGATCCAAAGAGGAAAGACGGCGTGCCCAGGCTAACAGGGATTTTTGGCGCTGAGCGTCTGTCTGATAAAAAGTACAGCTGGGCCCACAGCATTCGCCGATGCGCAGCAGTGCACATTTGCCTGCTTCTGTCAGATATAAACAGGCCGGAAGAGCGAGAAGCTGATGATCCTTTTCGAAGAGAGAGGGAGAAATGGTAACTTTGCGTTTCATGAAAATTGCCCTGCCTTTACAAAAAAACGCACAGCCGCTTCAACTGGACTTACGCCATGCTTTGGGACTGCACGTTGATCGTTTTCTTATGATTATAACACGCTTGTTTGCCCTTTTGCATGGGACGAAATAAAGAAATATTTGCAAAAGGTTCGGCAAAGGGAGCAGAGCAGAAAAAAGATACCGGCGGTTTAGGCCGGTATCCGGTAAATTTACTGTTGCTGATGGGCCAGGGCCGCTTCCACAAAGCGCAGGAAGAGCGGGTGCGGTTTGTTGGGGCGGCTTTTGAATTCGGGATGGAACTGTACGCCGATGAAATGCCGGTGATACGGCAATTCCACCGTTTCTACGATGCGCCCGTCAGGAGAAGTGCCGCTCAGCACCATGCCGTGCTCAGTGACGATTTCACGGTAATCGTTGTTAAATTCATAGCGGTGGCGATGGCGCTCGTGAATGAGCGGCTGGCAGTAGCAGGCCTCCAGCAGAGTGCCGGGCACAACCTGGCAGGGATAGCTGCCCAGGCGCATGGTGCCGCCGAGGGGAATATTGCCATATTGATCGGGCATGAGGTCGATGACAGGGTGCGGGCCATTGGGATTGAACTCGCCGGAGTTGGCGCCGGCCAGGCCGCAGACGTCTCGGGCAAATTCGATGACCGCAATCTGCATGCCCAGGCAGATGCCGAAATAGGGAATATTCTGCTCACGGGCATAGCGGCAGGCAGAGATCATGCCTTCGATGCCGCGTTCGCCAAAGCCGCCGGGCACTAATATGCCATCGCAGCCGGCAAAAATCTCGGCGCAGTTTTCATCGGTAACGGTTTCGGTATCCACAAATTTCAGCTGCACCTTGGTTCCATAATTATAGCCTGCATGGGCAAGGGCTTCATTGATGGAAAGATAGGCGTCGGGCAGCTGTACATATTTGCCGGCAATGGCGATGGTGACCTGCTTATCCCGGCTGCGTATCCGCTGCAGCATCTGTTCCCATTCGCTGAGATCCGGTTCGGGCGTATGTAGCGCAAGCGCGCGGCAGACGACGCGATCCAGCCCGTTTTCATGAAGCATGGTGACCGCTTCATAAAGGTTGGGCAAAGTGGTGTTTTCAATGACGCAGTCGGCGGGAACATTGCAGAAGAGAGCAATTTTATCGCGGATTCCGTCACCAATGGGTTCATCTGCCCGCATGATGATGATGTTGGGGGAGATGCCGAAGGACTGCAGTTCTTTGACGGAATGTTGGGTAGGCTTGGATTTATGTTCGCCGGAGCATTTGAGATAGGGCACCAGCGTCACGTGGATAAACAGGCAGTTTTCCCGCCCTACCTCAAAGGAAATCTGCCGGATGGCTTCCAGGAAAGGTTGGCTTTCGATATCGCCGGTGGTGCCGCCGATTTCCGTGATGAGCACATCGGCATCGGCTGCTTCGGCTCCGGCATAGATAAAGCTCTTGATCTCCTGCGTGATATGCGGAATGACCTGCACGGTTTTTCCCAGATAAGCGCCTTCCCGCTCCTTATTGAGCACATTCCAATAGACCTTGCCGGAGGTCAGGTTGGAAAATTTGTTGAGGTTTTCATCGATAAAGCGTTCGTAATGGCCGAGATCCAGGTCGGTTTCCGCACCGTCCTCGGTGACAAAAACTTCTCCATGCTGATAAGGGCTCATGGTGCCGGGGTCGACATTCATATAGGGATCGAGCTTCTGAGCTGCTACTTTGAGGCCGCGCAGTTTGAGCAGGCGGCATAAAGAAGCGGCGGTGATTCCTTTGCCTAAGCAAGAAACAACACCGCAGGTAATAAAAATATGTTTGCGCATAGGAATACATCCTTTCCGAGTGAGATTTTTACGGGAGACATACCTCTCCCGGGCCTTGCACCTACAGAGTGAGTATGCTAAATATGCAATTTTACAAAATGAAAATTGCAAAAATTATTGGATTATTATAGCACGCTCCTAACGGCGCTGCAATAGTCCGGAAATAAAAAAATAATTTTTTTTTGCAAAAATAAAAAGCAAGGGCCGCTCATCCTAAAAGGAATAAGCGACCCTTGCCAAAAAAATCAGAGCAGGAAAATTCCCGCTTCACGACAGAGGCGGCGCGTCTGTTCATCCCACACACCGGATTGTACTTCGCCGATATGTGCGCAGCCCATGAGCAGCATGCACAGACGGGATTGGCCGATGCCGCCGCCGATGCTCAACGGCAGCTCGTCGTTGAGCAGCATGCGATGGAAAGGCAGTTGACGGCGATATTCGCAGCCGGCCAGCTTCAGCTGACGATCCAGACTTTCGGCATCTACCCGGATGCCCATGGAAGAAATCTCAAAGGCGCGATCCAATACTTTGTTGTAGAAAATGATATCGCCATTCAGCTCCCAATCGTCGTAATCGGGCGCACGGCCATCATGCTTTTGGCCGGAACGCAGCGTTTTGCCGATCTGCATGATGAAAATGGTTTGATGCAGGCGGGCAAATTCTGTTTCGCGCTCGGAAGGAGTCAGCTGCGGGTAGAGATCTTCCAATTCCTGCGAGGTGATAAAGGTGACTTCCCGGCAGAGGTTGGTATGCAACTGCGGGAAAGCCCAGCAAAGCTCATCGCCCGTATTGCAGATTGCGGCAACGATGCGGCGAACGGTATCCTTCAGATAATCCAGCGTACGGTCTTCCCGGGTGATGACCTTTTCCCAGTCCCATTGGTCTACATAGACGGAATGCAGGTTATCCAGCACTTCTTCATCGCGGCGGATAGCATTCATATCGGTATACAATCCTTTGCCTACGTAAAAATCATAGTTTTTCAGGGCAAGGCGTTTCCATTTGGCCAGGGAATGGACGACCTGGAATTTGGCGCCACCCACGGCAGGGACGTCAAAGGAAACGGCGCGCTCATAACCGTTGAGGTCATCATTGAGGCCGCTGTCTGCGGCGACGAACAACGGTGCGGAAACGCGTTTGAGATTGAGAGCGGCACACAGATGCCGCTGAAATGCCTGCTTGATCAATTCGATGGCACGCTGCGTATCATAGACGGAAAGCACGGTATGGTACCCTTCGGGGATAGTCACTCGATTCATAATGGAAAAATCCTTTCTCACCAAAACGTTTTTTATAAAACGGGCCATTGTCAAAGCCCATTGCAGTTGCAGAATATAACCATAAGCATAGCACATAAAGCAACATTTTACAATGGAGGTTTTACCGACAGAAAAACGAATGCACAATGCAAGGTTATTTGACGGCCAGAACAAGCAGTTCGCGCTGACCCATGGAAGCCTCCCGGACGTCTTCTGCGAAATACTCGATGGAAAAACCGTTTTGCAGGAGCAGGGTACGTACCATCTGCGCATTCAGAGCATGGCAGCGGAAAGAAGAGACGAACATAGTGCCCTCAACAGAACCATAGCGTTTACCGTGCGTGAAGAGCAGGCAGCCGCCCGGACGGAGCCAGCCGGAAAAAAGGGGATACAGCCCGGCCTGATACTCCAACGGAACATGCCATAACGAATCAAAGGCGAGAATCCCGTCGAAAAGCTGTGTGGGTTGGAAATTCAGCACATTACAGAGCAGAAACTGTGCTTTGGGTAAGGCCAATGCATTTGCTTTTTGCAGCATTTTGGGAGAGAGGTCGATGCCGGTAAGAGAAAAACGGCATTCCGACAAATAGGTATCCAAAGGGAAGCCCGTCCCGCAGCCGATATCCAAAATGTGTCCACCGGGGCGAATATGGTCTGCAAACTGATGGAGGCAGGGAGGGTACAGTGGTTTGCTTGCGAAACGCATGCCACTGTTCGCAGATGGCATCATAGGAAGTGCGATGAAAATTGGCATCCATGCGAATTCTCTTTCCGGGTAGGGAAGTACCTTTTGGGACTTGAAGTGCGAAACGGATTACAATCGATTTTGCGCAGGGAACCGCTAAGTCGTAAAAAAATAATTTTAGGATGGGTCACCTGTACGGTGAATTAAAATAAATCAAACAGAATGTGTTTGTGAAGTGGTCATAAATATTGTGTTCCACAACTCGAATGATCGCAATATCATTCCGAAAAGGCAGCAGCTTTTGTTTTTCTCGATTGATTGCATGAGAGACTTTCCCGATCATTGCCGAGAAAAAGAAAAAAGCCCGAAAATACGGGCTTTTTGAAAGATTTATTCCCACTCGCTCCCTGTAAATCAATCTTAAACGCATTTGTTTATGAGATTTAGCAGAGAGTGTCTACATTATTTGTATTATCGGTAAAGCATACGCTATCCGATTTTTTGTTGCCATTTCGTTGCCACAAAAATTATTTAGATTCTATTTCATCAAAATCTATATTTCCAATAATAAACTTACTTTTATCAATAATTCTGTCTATTGATTTGATCATTTGCACTGTCATTTCTATATAGGAAGCCAAATCAACATCCAAAAAGCGAATTGCTTGATTCATACTTCTTTCTATTCCAAGATTTCCTAAAGATGTTTCCTTGAGTACCTGAACAGATTCATTCGATGTGGCAACTGATATCTTCATACTATATAAAGCCTTTATATAATTAATTAAAGAGTCTTTATTTTCTGGTTTTGCTGCAATATTGTTCTCTAACAATCCCAAAATATTCTTCTCAATTTTCGACCAGTACGAAGATATAGTTGAATTATGTGCCTTTAATTGTTTGCTAAATGTAGCAATATATTCAGCAGCTTTTTTAGACTGTTTTCTCACAAATGATGCGGTTCCATTGCCTCCGTTCTTATTCACTCGCTCAATTTCTTCTGTGCATCCATTTATACCATTACTCATTACATTCATTTCTGAAGACATCGTTTCAATGTCCGCAGTCATCTTCTCAGTATCTTCTTCTACATCCGCTAAAAAGTCAAGAAAACCTTTTTCGCCTTCAGGAATGTCAATTTTAATAATTTCTTTTTTAAAAAGTTCTTCTGGAGCAATCTTACTATGATCCAAAAAATCCCCAACGGGATTATTAAAAATAACACTACCATCTCTTGCTCCCTTCAAATTCTTCTCCAAATATGTAATTAAATCATAAAACTTTTTGAAGTGAGTAGAATAGTCTTTTGCTCGATATTGTTTCAAATCAAAAGGAAGACTGCCAAGATCATCACGAGTTATCATTATAGTTTTCTTATTGAAACTGTGAGCAATACCCAATTCATACATTACATTTGGATTTAATCCGGTCAAATCTGCTAAAACAATGTCGGCAGAATAAATTGGAGGAATAATGTCGGCTAGAATATTTTGTTGGTTATCTTCATCTCCAGCGTGCGAAAATTCAAAATCTTCGTTAAAATGTTCCTTTATCATCTCATATGACTCAAAAAAGTCATCAGTAAACGGCATAATTACAAATACTTTTGTCTTATCCATATTACATTTCTCCTATAATTTTATTTTTTTAGTACAAACAGATACTCGTGTGCTATAAGCAAAAAATTATATTTTACACTATTTGTTTTCCAATATCCCGTTGCTTTGCAGTTATGTTGTTCTTTGATAATCAACTCTTTAAGAGTAAATCCGGCGTCTTGAAATATTTTCATAACATCAAAAGACATTGGGATCATACAGCCTTTTTGTCTTGTATCGCCCATAAGTATGGCACAAAATTTATCTTTTTTCAGAACACGATAGCTTTCCCTAGCTACCTTTTTCATTTCTTCAAGAAAATCTTTCACTTTGAGTTGCGACAAATCTCCGTCAATGTCATCGCTATATTTAATTATATCGGCATAGGGCGGATGGGTACAGATTAGGTCAATACTGCTATCCGGAACAAAATCTAAATGTCGGGCATCGCCTTTGTGTATATAAACCTTGCCATCAGCACCCTCGTGTTCAAAATCCACCTTTTCTCTGCAACGTGCAAGGGCAACATCGTTGACATCAACACCGATTATATTACGGTTGAGCAATTTTGCTTCAACAAGTGTGGTGCCGCCCCCTGCAAACTGGTCGAGAACTAAATCTTCCTCTTGTGAATATCTGAACAGAATATTTCTTGGAATATAAGGCGACCAATTACCACGCCATTTCGCATCGTGGGTTTATGATTCAAAATTCAATCCATTCAATTGTCTCCTCGCACGGATCAACTACTGCCATCTGCTTAAATTGAACTTCTCCAGATTCTAATACAAATACTCCATCCTTATATTTTTTTTCGGCTAACTCTATAGCCTCGTTTACGCTATCTGCTATAACCTTGAATTTCTGCGCAACCAATTCCTCTATTGTAATAGTAAACTCTTTCATGCCAGTTACCTCATACTATCTTTCTGTATTTTCCGTCACCCATAAACTCAATAAATCCCCTATCTCGTAGAAACTGCAGTTGTTGCCTGATTTTCGGTCTTATATTATTGTTGTGCGGGTGTTTTTCTTGCAATTCTTTTTCAAAATTATAGATTTCATTTAATGTAAAGAAATTATTCTCTATAGTGTTTATGCAATTTAGAACATCCATAAGCCATCCGCGGCGATCTATGCTGCTTGTTTTAAGCATACTGCTTCTGTTCACCTGTTCTATAATATTGTTTTTGTCAATCACTTTACCATTTGCTACAATTGAAATTCGACCTTGTCTAGGTATTCTACCTACAAGAATATTGCAGCCAACCCAACCGGCTCTACGAGCAGTCAGCGCTAATGGTTTTCTCTTTTCAATAATGTTCGGTGTAAAGAAGTGCTTAGGTACTATAATAAAGTCGTTTACTTTATGTTCAGCTTTTGAATAGTTCATAAAGAAGAAGTCCGGATTCTGATTGCTTGTAATACGTTTTATCATTGTTTCATAAGCACCGTCAGTAACTTTATCGGATAAACTTCCAGATTTGCTTTTAAGTTCATATTCGTTTTTACATGAAGGACAAAAGAAATCTGCGACAGGTCTGTTGTTTTCGAATTTTTCAATTGATAAATTACCGCATCTCGGACAATACATATTCTCATGCACCCATGTTTCAGTTAACACTCTAGTTATTTGCGAGATAGAATGATATTTTTCTATTTGTTTAATATCAAAAGTTAGATTCATACACCATTTCTCCATTTGATTCTAAATTTCTAACAACGACCTTTGCACCTTTTCTATGCATATCATCAACAAATCTCGCAAGTTCAATCTGTTCTTCGTCATTGAACAGATTTTCCGTATATGCCGTAAAGCTTGCAGTATTGGTAATAGGGCGATATGGCGGATCAAAATAAACAAAAGTATTTTCATCAATAAAGTCTGCGGACTCCCTATAATCACCACATACTATTCTCACATTTTGTAGCTTTTCAGACACAGATCTGAGGTTTTCTTCATCACAAATCATTGGGTTTTTATAAGCCCCCATAGGAACATTAAATAGTCCCTTTTTGTTGACTCGGAACAAACCGTTAAAACAGGTCTTGTTAAGGAAAATCATTAGGGCTGCTTTTTCAATATTGATATTCTCATTCCCATTAACTTTCAAATCGTTAAAGCGCTCACGCTTTTCCATATAGTATGCTTTACGATTATCTGTATCTAACTGAATAAAATCGTTCTGCATAGTGTAAAGTATTTTAATTAAATCATCAATATCATCACGAATAATGCGATATGTATTAATAAGTTCAGCATTAATGTCGCTGATATACACTTCTTCCAAATCGTATTTGCTCAGAATATCGAAAAGTACGGCACCGCCGCCTACGAACGGCTCTGCATATTTAATAATTTTTCCATCCCCAAAAGGATAATACTTTTCGATTTCGGACAAAAGCTGTCCTTTGCCACCTGCCCATTTCAAAAACGGCTTGGTCTTTTTGCTATCACATTTTCTATATCGAACGCTTCTTGCATCAATAGGCTTTTCGGCAGTAGTAGGAATAATCCACATATTGCCGAC
>JABLTO010045600.1_pt1 | contig 11604 bp, 5 predicted proteins | sample 7160091 | NCBI WGS metagenome assembly JABLTO01 (sample SAMN14651225, study PRJNA627086) | human gut metagenome | isolation source: feces | host: Homo sapiens
AATTAATACCATTTCTGTTTTAAATTCCAGCAAAACCGTTACCGTAACCGCCGAAAATGTCGGGTGGGAGATTACCATGTCCGACGAATCCAAGGCGTGGATTACCGTGACGGAAAATTCCGACGGCAAGACGCTGACGGTCTCCGTTTCGGACAATGAGGCCGAGACGGCCCGCAACGGTTCGTTTACCCTCACGCCCGACAATGTTAAGGTAGACCCGAAGCGTGTCACCGTTTCGCAAGAAGGTGCCGAAGTAGGTGACCTCTCCTTCTCGCTTGACCCCACTGCTCTTACGTTCGACGGGGAGGGTGCTCCTGCGCAGGAGGTCGTCGTTGCCGTGAGCGATGCGAAGCTGACATGGACGGCGGCTCCAGAAGAGGCCGCCAAGGATTGGATTACGGTGACTGCCTCCGGCGACAAGATTTCCGTTTCGGTGGCCGACAATCCCGATACGACGGAACGGTCGGGAAACGTGATAGTTACTCCCGATACGAAGAGCGTGAACCCGAAAGCGGTTCGGGTGACGCAGAAGGGCAAGGTGCTTCCTCCGTCGCTCAGTACCAGCGTGGAGTCCGGCAAACTTGAATTCGACTACTCCGTTGTCGTAGGTACGACGGTCTATGTGACCGCCGTGGATGTGAACTGGGATGCCAAGGTTTCCGATACCCCCGATGTCGTGGGGAATCCGGTGGAGTGGCTGAAGGTCTCCGGCATCACCAAAGAGAATGTCGATACCCCCTATTTCAGTGTCCGTCCCGAAACGAATACCACGACCGAGGCGCGTAGCGCGTACGTAGTGGTTACGTCCGATAATCCGGAGGTACCCAATGTGACCATCGAGGTGGTACAGGCCGGAGGCAAGGAGTTCCTGACCAACCTGACGGCTCCCGTGGAGATAACCGATATGGGGACGGGCGTGGTGAACGACGTCTTTTTCTCTCCGAACCAGAAATGGCTGGACAGGCCGATAGCCATGTGGTCTCTTACGCTGTTGGCACCGGGCGTCGAGCGCAGCAAGGACTGGATGGGATATTGGCACTATACCGGGGTCGGTACGAGGTTGTACATTGAACTGTATTCGGAGAGAATTGTGTACAACGACGACGGGGAGTACTATCTGCCCGACGGCGATTACGCGGTGGCGGCCGATGAGATGGATGAGAATGACCATGCCGTTCTCGTGCCGTTTACCGTAAAGCCCGGCGAGGAGACCAACGGCAACATGTCGATAGTGGGCGGCAGTTGGTATCTGGAGGTCATCGGCGATGCGGAGGAGGATGTGTATGGAGACATGGCTCCCATATCGTCCGGTACCCTGCACGTGGCCCGCAGCGGTGAGGAGTACACCTTGACGATGGACTTCAAGGACGACGCCGGCTTCTCCATTACGGGAACCTGCGTGACCAAACTCGATAATATAAGAGTGAACTTTTTCGAACGTCCCGACCCGAGCGAACCGGAAGAACCGGAAGACCCGGACGAGGGCGGAGAGCTGCCGCCTTTCGGCCCGCCTACCGAGTGACGTCCGTATGGGATAGACAGCTCTATTTATGTCGGAAGCAACCTCGCACAGATATGGTGCGGGGTTGCTTTTTTCCGGAAAGCCGGTCGGTGCGCCCTCTTTTCCGACGGGATGTCCCTGTCGGCAGTTACGGAAATTTTATGGAGAAATGGGAAGCTTTTATCGGTATTGCGGATACTGAAATATTTATATGTTATTGATTGCTGTTTTAAAATATACTATATTTGTCAATGCTGTAATAAGCGTAACCGACAACCTTTAACTATTGTAGCAAATGAAAAAAATTTATTCTCTGTGGATGATGCTCCTTCCGCTTGCCGTTGCAGCGGTCTCCTGCGGAAAGGAGCCTGTGGATACGGCTGCATCGCTTTCGGTGCAGCCCACGTTGTTGGAGTTCGCCGCAACGGGCAATGGCAGCCAAAGCGTCGCCGTCACGGCAACGAATACCGAGTGGACGCACGAAGTGTCGGGGGCGGCGCAGGAGTGGCTCTCCGCCTCGCTGGGCGAGGACGGGAAATCGCTGCTCATCTCCGTGACCGATAACCCGACGGCCGAGAAACGTTCCGGTACGGTATCCGTCAAGGCGGTGGACCATATCGAAATCAAACCCATCGGCATCACCGTGCAGCAGGAGGCCGGTGAAGGAGTGCAGCCGGGCGGTTCCATCACGGTCAGTCCCGAATCCCTCACCTTTGCGGGAGAGGGTGCGGAGGCGCAGCGTGTCGCCGTTACGGTCAGCAATCCGGAACTGACATGGACGGCAGCTCCGGAAGATGCCGCCAAGGAGTGGATTACGGTGACTGCCGACGGCGACGGAATTTCCGTATCGGTGAGCGATAATCCGGAAACCGACCAGCGTTCGGGGAACATCATCATTACCCCCGGTCTGGACGATGTAAGACCGCGGGCCGTGCGTGTGGTGCAGGAGGGGAAGATATTGCCTCCCTCGCTCGATGCCGACCCGAAGGAGGTCCCTGTTTTTGCGTATGACGGCAGTGTCGAACGGATTATCACGGTAACGGCCGTGAACTGCGATTGGGCCGTTCGCGTGGATTATACCGAAGGCGATGCGGGCGGTTGGGTAAAGGCGCAGACGATAAAAACAGAGGCTCATTCGGCCCTCAGCATATCGGTCGGCAGGAACGAGACGCTCGAAGCGCGTTCGGCCTCGGTGACCGTCTATGCCCTGGGAGTGGAGAATATTCCGGATATCGTCATTCCTGTCAGCCAGGAGGCGGGCAAAGAGATCTTCTCTACGCTGACCGGCCCGGTGGCGATATCCGATATGGAATCGCTGGGGGCGCTTCAGTACCATATCTCTCCGAGTCAGACGTGGGATACCACGAATCCCGGTACCTATTGGATAATGGACATGTGGAGCAGCGGCGTTTCTCAGGAGAGCGATCTGTTTGGCAACCAATCGTTCCTCGGCAGCGGTACGCGCATTTATCTGAAGCTCTTTTCGGAGAATATTCCTTTCAATGACGACCAGGAGTTTACCCTGCCTGCCGGCGAGTATCGTGTGAAACAGTATGATGCCATCATCAATAAGGCGGACATAGTGCCCTATACCGTCGAAGCCGGAAGGGAAACGAAAGATTTGACCTATCCGTCCGGCAGTTGGTACATGAAAGTGGATGACGGCGGATTTGCGGAGGCCGGCCCGCTGACGGGAGGCAGCATGACCGTGGCGGTGGACGGTCCCGATACCTATACATTCACGTTCGATTTTGTGGACGACCGAGGCAATGCGATAACCGGTACAGCCAAAGGTACCGTAACCAAGGCGAGCTGTAACTTCTTCCCGGAAGAGCCGGGAGAGGACGTGGAGCCCGACCCTGACCCTGACCCCGACCCCGACCCCGGTTTCGGGCAGTAACGGTTGCCGGACCATCCGCCGGACGGCCGGAAACGGACAGCCTTGCGACATGCAGTCGCAGGGCTGTCTCCGTTTTTCCGGAGGCGCTTTTTCGCCCTGCGGTATCCGGGAGAAAAAAATATCGCCTGCAAGTTGCGATAAACATTCGGAATGTGTATATTTACCAAACGGTATGCACCGACAACACACAACCTTTAACTAAATTCTATTATGAGAAAATTCTTATTTTTTGCAGCATTCGCTGCCATGTTCCTCGTTGCATGTAAAGGAACGGAGACACCGCAGGAACAGCCTTCCTTAAAAGTAAATCCTTTGGCTCTGGAATTTGCCGCGAGCGGTAATGCGAGTCAAACTCTCACCGTGGAAGCCGTCGCCGTGGAGTGGACGCACGAGGTGTCCGGCGCTGCGAAGGAGTGGCTGACCGTTTCCAAGACCGATGCGGAAACGCTTACCGTGACCGTGAGCGACAACGAGACTGCCGAAAAGAGGAGCGGTACCGTCACCGTTTCGGCTACAGACCATCCGGAAATGAAGCCGATAGGCGTCACGGTTTCGCAGGAGGCCGGCGAGGTGACGGAGTATTCGATTTCGGTGAATCCCGTATCGCTCGAATTCGAGGCCGACAGCACCGAACCGCAGGAGGTTACGGTGACTGCCGTGGGTGAGGGGCTGACGTGGACGGCCGCCGCCGAGCAGGGGGCCTCGTGGCTTCATGTCGAGGCATCGGGCGATAAAATCTCCGTGACGGTGGATGCCTACGAGGATACGGAACTCCAGCGTGCCGCGAACATTATCGTCACTCCCGACCGGGAGGGTGTTGCGGCCAAGAGCGTAAGGGTGACCCAGCAGCCTGCCGAAGAGGTGCCTTCGCTGACGGTCTCTCCTACCGATGCCATGGAGTTCGCCTACAACGAGACTGCCAGCAGGATGCTGCGGGTGACAGCGGTGGCATGTACCTGGGTTGCCGAGGCGAAAGATGCCGAGGGCAATCCGGCCGAATGGATAGAACTGAGCGTCTCCAGGCTGCCCGAGGAGCTTTCGGGTAACGTCGTCGTGAGGGTACAGCCCAACTCCAGTCTGGAGGCGCGTTCGGGCGAGGTGGTCATCCGTACCAATACGGAGGGCATCGAGCCCATTACGATAGCCGTAACCCAGGGCCCCGGCAAAGAGTTCCTCTCCAGCCTGACCGACCACGTGACGCTGGAGGATATGAATCCGGCCGGCGGTTTCTACTATTATCTCTCGCCGGCTCAGAAATGGGATACCTCCACTCAGGCATCCAGTTGGCAATGCGAGCTGTGGGGTGCCGGGCTCACGCGTACGTTGGACGGCGGCACGTACGTCTATTCCGGAACGGGCGACGTACTCAAACTCGCTTTTTATACCTCCCGCATCAATTACAACGACGACGAACTCTTTTATATTCCGGACGGCGTGTATGATGTGCAGTGGTACGACTACTTTCCCAGCAAGGAGCAGTGGGTGCCTTTCACCGTCGTACAGGGAAGAGAGGCGAATAACCTGACCATCCGTATCTCGCATTCGTGGTACGTACATATCGAAGACGGGGAGATTACCGAGTCGGCCCCGATTTGGGAGGGTACCATGAATGTTGCCCTCGGCGCGGACGACACCTATACGATAGAGATGAACTTCAAGGACGATGCGGGATGGGATATCACCGGAACTGTCGTGTCCAAGGTCACCGAATCGAATGTCAATTTCTGGGAGAATCCGGCTCCGGAACCTGAAGAACCCGAGGAACCGGAAGACCCGGACCCCGGTTTCGGACAGTAATTTTACCCTGCGGCCCGGCCGGCGGTTGTTGCGTCCGGGGCGTGAGACAGCAGCGGTGCGTATCGTCGGGCATCCCCTTGCGGGATGCCTGTTTTTATGTCGGAACGGAGCGGCCTCCGGGCGTATGCCCGGTTCATGTCCGGTCGTTCGCCGTTCGGTGCCGGACATGCTTTCGGGTATTGCCGGATTCGTTCGCGGCCGTTTCGGACGCGCCGCCGGGATGGCTGTCGGCTGTGCCGGGTATCGTGACTGCCGGAAATCCGGCCGGCGGCCTCTTTTCGGCCCGTCGGACGCCTGGTTCTGTAAGAAAATGGGGCTGCCGATTGCAAGAGTTTGTAAAATAATATATTTTTGTATCGAAGATATACGTTATATAGTGACGTATTTTAAACCCTTAATTGCAAACCTTATGAAAAAAATCGTTTCATTGGTTGCCGCAGCGTGCGCATTGGCGTTCGTGGCGTGCGACAAACCGACAGAGAGCGAACCAACACTGACGGTCGGTTCGACATCCCTGACGTTCGAAGCGGTCGGCAGTCCCGCACAGAACGTTGGGGTGACCTCCAATGTCGAGTGGAAATGTACCGTGGCGGAATCGGCGGCGGCATGGCTTACGGCCGTGAAGACGGATTCGGGCGACGGCATCACCGTCTCCGTGACGGACAACGGCCCCGAGCAGCGTGTGGGCAAGATAACCGTCGAGGCCGTTTCGGCGAAGGTCAAGGCGAAGGAGATAACCGTGACGCAGAAGGCCGGCGAGGCCGTGGCAGTGGAGTTCACCCTGACGCCCGACAAACTGGAATTCGTGGGTGAGAGCGCTCCCGCACAGGAGGTGACCGTCGTTCTGGACGGCGAAGGAATGACCTGGAAGGCAGCACCCGAGGCGGACGGTACCTGGGCTCATGTGGAGGCCGGCGACGGCAAGTTTACCGTGACGGTGGACGACAACCCCTCCACTTCGCCGCGTGCTACCCGCATCGTGGTGACGCCGAGCGACGAATCGGTGGCCGCCAAGAGTGTGACCGTAACCCAGAACGGCAAGGAAATCAAGCCTTCGCTGAGCGTTACGATGGACCCGCTGGAGTGTTCGTTCCGCTATAACGATATCAGCGTGTACCGGTGCAACGTAGAGGCCGTACTGACCGACTGGACGGCCGGAACGTCGGACGGAGCCGGCAATCTGGTGCCGTGGATTAACCTCACCGTAGTCAATAACGACGACGAGGCTTATATCGGCATCGGGGTAGATGCGAACGACGAACCGGGTGCCCCGGAGCGTACGGGGTATGTGGTCATCACGCCGACGGCCGAGGAACTCGAACCGATTACCATCACGGTGAAACAGGGCGGTCCGACCCTCTCGACGCTGACCGGGCCGGTCGAGATTACGGATATGACGAATGTGATTTGCAACGTGGATTTCTTCCCGAATACTCCCGAGGCAGACGGCGGAGATACCCGTCTTTCCGCGACGTGGGATATGTATATCTGGGGGACGGGACTCGAATACGACACTTCGGGATGGCCCTATGTGTACCGGGGAAGCGGCAACAGACTCAAGCTCTCCGTTTACTCGACGAAGATACCGCACAACGACGATAACGAATATTATCTGCCCGACGGCGAATATACGGTTGTAAGGAACAGCGACAACCAGCCGAATACCATTACGTACGGTCAGGACAATCTCGGTGTCGTAGACCCGATTTTCCCGATGGGAAGCTGGTATTTCGATACGCAGAACGATGCGGCGGTCGCACAGGCTCCGCTGGCAGGCGGCAAGATGACGGTACAGCGGAACGGTGAGGTGTACACGCTGACTTTCGACTTCACGGATGATGCCGGAAACGCCATCACGGGTACCTGCACCGCAACGTTCAATATGACCGTTACCTATAATCCGCCCGAACCTCCTCTGGGAGGCGGCGGTGAGGATGACGGCGGTGTGGTATAGCGCCGCTCCGCTCTTTGCCCGCCGCGGTGCGCGTCGTGCGTACCCGGCCGGAAAGGAACGCCGGATTTTCAGGGGAGAGGCTCTGCGAGCTTTTCCCCTGATTTTTCTGCGGCCGCCGGTCCTGTCCGATTGCGGCGGTTTGTCCCGGAAGGGGCGGGCCGCGGTGCGTTGCGGTTCCCGGCAGACACCCGTTCCGGCGGCCTTGCCGGTGGAATCCGTACCGGTTACCGTATCGGCTGGAACGATATTTTGTGGGATTCGTCGTATCGGATGATAGCGTATAGCCAAAAAATTATATATTTGCAGGCAGTAACGGTCGTCTGCATCCGTACGGAAGCGGCGCAGGAAGCTATTCTGCGGCCTGCGTCATACTAAACCGGCTTTCGGCCGCGTTAGTATTGTGAAGGCCGCCGTACCGTTTAAGGTCTTGCCGGACTGTGTTTTAAAGAAAAAAAGCGGGAGGAACGGCGGGAACGGGGATTCGCAGCCGCCGGAAATTAATGCGGTGCAGCGAATGATTTGCACCGACAAAATTGGGATTTTAAAAAAATGTAAATATATTTGTAATGTGAAGGAGGAGCCGGACAGCGTCGGGGTTCTCCGTGTTGCGGAACAAGTGAATTGAATTAACCCTTTTATAAACGGAAATACATGAAGTGTTTTTCCTAAAACAACTAAATATTCAAAGACAGATGAAAAAACTATTGATTCAACCGTGTGTTTTGATGGTCGCTTCCCTGGGTCTGCTGCTTACCGCGTGTGGCGGTGACGAGCAAGCAGGAGGCGTAACAGTTATCGGCGAACCGACCGTGTCTATCGAATTCGTAGGTACTCCGGGCGTTTCCGACGTAACCGTTAAGTTCGTGCCTACCGAAGAGACTGCCAAGTTCAACTACGCTATCGGCTCGGAGCAGGACCGCGAGAACTTCGAGAACGGTGACATCGTAGGTATGCAGACCGAAACGAGCAACCAGGAGATTACTCACACCTGGAAAGACCTGGAGGCCGGCGAATATTATGTCGTATATGCGATGGCTTATGACGAAGACGGCGCAGCCGGTCCCGTGAGCGCTCACGGTTTCAAGACGGCTTCTTCCGATTTCGTTGTGGAAACCTACTATATAGGCGATAACAGCGCAGCGTTCCGTATCACCAATACGAACGACTACTACACCTACAAGTATGCGCTCGGTACAGCAGCCGACAAGGAGGCTTTCCTGAACGACGAACTGGCAAGCATCAAGACGCAGTCGGAGGTATTCGACTGGGCCGAGAACTATTTCGACCTTGAGCCCGCTACCGAGTATGTATTCTACTGCGTCGGTCAGGACCGCAGCGGCCGCGATACCCAGCTCTTCGAAATTCCGTTCACCACCTATGCAGAGGGCAGCGACGAGATACCGAACTTCGTATATACGGAGGGTGCCAAGGACTTCTACATGCAGAACTATACCGTAACTCCCAACGCGCTCTGCAAGCAGCTCGTTCTTTATCAGCAGACCGAAGGCGCTGCGGACGGAACGATGTTCGGCGTGAACAACTGGAAGGGTCTGACGCTCGACATGTTCGATGCTTGGAAGGACATCAACATCGGTGCCGTAGTGGCCGGGACGTATATCACGTCCGCTACCAATGAGGTGCTGGAGGCAGCAGCCACTACTACCGACCTCGAACTCGAGAATCCGCTGGATGTTTATGTAATAGCTTACGACGAAATGTACAAGCCGTTCCTCGTGAAGAAGTACGCCAACTCCACGCCGGCATTCAACGCGAATGCAGCGCTGCCCGATGCAAGCGACTTCACCATCACGGTGACCGACGTGACGATGGAAGGCTTTAACATCGCTATCAACTACACTTCGGATAACACGAGGGCTTACTTCTACGATATCGTCAGCGGCGACTATTGGGACAACCAGATAGAGCATGATATGGCTGCCCTGAAGAACGAGATGATTACGAACTATCTGAGCCTCGGATGGTGCTATAATAGGAAATCGATTGAGAACAACTATGTAATCGACCCGTCGATTCCCGATTTCGTAGCGGGTGCCAAGTTCTACATCGGTGTGCTGGCCATGAACGAGAACGGCCCGATAGAGGGCGGTTGGGCAGAGGAAGTTGCTCTGAGCGAACCGTTCTATCTCCCGGAATAATCCGAACAGGTATTGCATGAATCACGGGGCCGCTGTCAGCGGCCCCGTTTTTTCGTATGCTATGGTTGCCGCCGTGCCCGACACTTTATCCTTCCTTGCATACTATTCGGAGCGGTCACACCGTTTTATTTATACAAACCGCATTCGGATAAATATATAATATTGGTGGGTGTGTTATAAATATCTATTCATGTAAAAACCGTGCAATACTTCGCTAAAAATATTCTTATTCGGGCATAAGTGTTTTTAAATATTATTTTTTCTTATTATATTTGCGCCGTTCCTCTCCGTGAAGAGGCATCAGGTTAGAGCAGCAATTCCATTACACTAATATCAGACTATGAAAAACATCTTATCGAAAACAGTTTTGGCGCTTGGCATTACGGCCATGGTCATGGCAGGATGTACGGAGAACGGAACTTCCGAAAAACAGTACGTATATCTGAGCGATGCAGCATGTACTTTCCAGAGCGCTGGCAACGAACCTTTTACTATTACGGTAGAAACCTCTCCGGCGGAGTGGACGGTTACGCCCGGTGCCTCGTGGGTAACCGCCGAGAAATCGGGAAATGACCTCGTGCTTACCGTAGCGGACAATGCGGACGGTATGGAGAGAACCACCACGATATCCGTAACCGCAGGACAGGCGGAGCAGACCATTACGGTGATTCAGCTCAGCGACGACGACCTCCCCATGCGATTCCGTAAGTTGGCCGACCTGCACTCGTCGGTGATTTCCCCGAACGGCAAGTGGGTCGGCGGTTACTATTCGGTCGGTGACGAATCTGCCGGAGCGCTCTTTTATATCGTATTCATCAACCTCGAAACGGACGAACGTATCGAATTGGGCCCCTATCCCGAATCACTCGTATTCCTGACTTCGGTCGTTTGCATGACCGATACCGGAATTCTGTATGGAATAGAGGCTAACGGCGGCATAAAGGTATTCGATGTGAATGAAAAGGATTATTATGTCTTGGAAGTTCCCGGTATGAATACCGCTGCGATTGGTATTTCCAACATATCCGCCGACGGCAGTTTCTGGGTAGGATGGGACCAGGTGGACGGTTATTACAGGCCGTTCGTTGTCGAAAATGGAACGGCGACCATGCTGCCCCTGCCGGAGGAGAATTTCAGGGGGCCGTACGAAGACGGGGAAATCAACCTCATGGCCCGCGGCTTCTCCGAAGACCACTCCATCATTTACGGTACCACGTGGGATAACAAAGATTTCGGTATGATTTATTGGGATGCCGACCGGAACGTACATTTCGTGGGTGAGGATGTCCGCAAAGTGACCACCATCCAGCGCCCCGACGGTTACGGAGGAACTTACGACTATAATATCGTGGACGGTATGATTAGCTGGGCAGGCCAGTATCAGATAAGCCCCAACGGCAGGTGGATTGCAGGTACGTTCCGTACCGAAACCGCTGTGGATGACGGCAACAGTATTGAACAGGCTTTTTCTCCTGCATTCTATGATGTAGAGAACAACAAGACCTACATCATGAGCGAGTATGGCGACGGTTCGGGTATGGTAGTAACGGACGACGGCATCGGTTTCATCGGTACGCCGAGTCTGTACACGTCGAGCTGCCAGGTAGTGAAGATAGAGACCGGCGAGAGCCTCGGTACGCTCCAGCAGTATATTCTCGACCTGTACGGTATCTATATGCCTTCGGGATACCTCGTTTACCTGACGCCTGACAAGGAGATTTGGTGGGGCGCTACGTTCGAGACGGAGGGTATCGTAGCTTCTGCGCCGAACTGGTACCTCGCTCCGTCGTTGGCGAAATAGCGGCAGGCATACGATTGCAGCAAACCTTATATTGATGGGACGGCCGGAAGATGACAATCTTCCGGCCGTCCCTTTTGGCAGTGTCGGGCGGGGAGTGTGTCCGACGGCCGTTTTCCCGACAGAGCCTGCCGGGAGGGGGCTTTCTTCTCTTTCGGCGCCGGGTATGTTCCTGTGCTGCCCTCCGGGCACAGAGGGTATGGGCGGGCGGCCGTATTCATTGTGCCGGGATTCGTGCCAAGAAATGGAGTACCGTCGCCCTTTTACTCGAATTGCAGGAGGCGGCCGGCGGTGACTGTCTGAAGTTCATTCGCCGCGTCGGACTGCATGATTATGTATTTCGGAGGGGGATAGCCTCTGTCCTGCGTATATATTTTGTTATTTTCGGGTAGACATGCGGTTTGGTATAAATACGTTACTATTTAAACATAGCGTATTTATATACGATTCATTTCGTACCTTTGTATAAGTATGGTCGGAATGCGGAGACCGCCGACA
>JABLTO010238706.1_pt1 | contig 11599 bp, 11 predicted proteins | sample 7160091 | NCBI WGS metagenome assembly JABLTO01 (sample SAMN14651225, study PRJNA627086) | human gut metagenome | isolation source: feces | host: Homo sapiens
AAAAAATAAATATGTAATTGAATATTGTTCAGATAATAGAATAATAGCAAGAGAATATGAATTAGTGTAAAAGTCTATACAAAATTTAAAAACAAAAATATACTATTAATGAATAATATAAAATAATTTGAATAATATATTATTAGTGTTGGAAAATAAAAACAGGCTAATAAATAACCTGTAATTATTATACGCTACTGCTTCTTTAGCAAGCGTTTATATAGATTAAAGGAATTTTATAAAAATTCCTTTTTTATATTTTTCTATATAATCCAATTGCTTTTCCAACTATAGTAACACTATCTAATATTATTGGAGCCATTGTATCATTTTCTGGTTGAAGACGAAAGTATCCATTTTCTTTATAAAATGTTTTTAATGTAACACCATAATCATCAGTCATAGCAACTACCATATCACCATTGTTTGCTGTTTGTTGTCTTTGAATTATAACTATATCATTATCATGAATACCAGCGTTGATCATTGATTCACCATTTACTCTAAGAGCAAATACTTCTCTTCTTGCAGGGATTAAGTAAGATGGTACAGTAAAATATTCATCAGGCATTTCAATTGCTTCAATAGGGTTACCAGCAGCAACCTTACCTAAAAGTGGAATATCTACGCTGTCTGCTTCTTCATATTCGTTTTTTACAAGTAATTCAATAGCTCTATTTTTTGAATTACCTTTTGAAATATATCCCTTTTCTTCTAATGTATTTAAATGTGCATGAACAGTTGCTGGTGAAGATAAATTAAGTGCGGCACATATTTCTCTTACAGTAGGTGGATATCCTTTTTTAGCAAGGAATTGTTTTAAATAATCTAATACATTATTTTGCTTACTTGTTAACTTTTCCATTATATCTCTCCTTATAACAATTTCATTTTAACATACAAAATGTAAAATGTCAAACAATTGTTCGAAATGTTATTGACACGAATATTTGTTCGTGATAGAATTTAGTCAGAAAGAAGGGTTAGTATGAAAAAATATTTTGGTTATTTAGTAGTTATTGTTGTTGGAGTTTTAGGATTCTTACTTATGATGGAAAGAGCAAATAATATAGATAATAATTTATCAAAACAAGAAAATTATGAGGAGATATATTTTTAAAAGTAAACAAATATGTAAAATGTACTTGTTAAAAAGTCTTTTTTTTTGCTATAATTATTTATAGTAAAGGGATTAGGTGAAGAAAAGTGGATAATAGATCACTAGCAGTGTTAAAAGGTTTAGCACTTGATATAATACAAAATGCAAAAGGAGGACATCCTGGGTCAACGCTAAGTGCTGCGCCAATTTTATATACACTATATACAAAACATATGAAAGTAAATCCATCAATGTATGATTGGATAAATAGAGATAGATTCATTTTGAGTGCAGGTCATGCTTCAGCACTTCTTTATGCAACCTTATTCTTAAGTGGTTACCAACTTACAGTAGATGATTTGAAAAATTATAGAAGACTAAATAGTAAAACGCCATCACATCCAGAACTTGGAACTGTAGGAATAGATGCAAGTACTGGAATGCTTGGTGAAGGATTTGCGACAGCAGTTGGCATTGCTCTTGGAGAAAAAATATTAGAAGAAAGATTTAATAAAAAACCAAAAAATGTATTTGATAAAAAAACAAGAAAGATAATAGATTATCATACTTATGTTTTAGCATCTGATGGCGACTTAATGGAAGGAATATCCTATGAAGCAGCATCATTTGCAGGTAATTTGAAACTAGGCAAGTTAATTGTATTATATGATGCAAATAAATCATCTATGGATACAAATACTAATAAAAACTTTACAGAAAGCATATCATCAAGATTTATGTCTCAAGGATGGCATGTACAAATAGTAAAAAATGGTAAATCAATTTCTGAAATAAACAAAGCTATTAAAAAAGCAAAAAAAAATACTATTAATCCAAGCCTAATAATTGTAAATACGACAATAGGTGATGGTTCTAAATTAGAAGGTACTCCTAAAATCCATTCAGGTGAACTTACAAAGGAAGATTATGAACAGTTAAAAAGAGGATTAGGTGTTGAAGGACTTCCATTTACACTTTTAAAGGAACCTGCTGAAAATATAAGAAATCAAGTTATACAAAGAGGATCGACTTTATATGATGAGTGGGAAAAAATTGTTGTAGAGTATCAAAAGGATATGATTTCAGATAAATATAATGAACTTCAAAATCTTGCTTATAATAATACCGAAATAGATTTAACAAAAATAGATTTTGGTATTAATTATGATTTAAAAGAAACATTAAGAGAAAGTAATTCAAAAGTTATGAACGTAATTGCTGGTTCCATGTGGAATTTTATTGGTGGAGCGGCAGATGTTGCAAGTGCGACACTTACATATTTAAATGGTAAAGGAGATATTGATTATAATAATTTTAATGGAAGAAATATATTATATGGTGTAAGAGAAAATGCAAGTGGAGCAATAAGTAATGGCCTTGCTTTATCGGGATTCAGACCATTTGCATCAACATTTATGGCATTTTCAGATTATATGAAGCCATCTATTAGAATGACATCTTTAATGAATTTACCTGTTACATATATATTTACACATGATTCAATTACAGTAGGTGCAGATGGACCAACACATCAACCTATAGAGCAATTGGCATCTTTAAGAGCAACTCCAAATTTATATGTATATAGACCTGCTGATATGATAGAAATAATTGGGGCATGGAACTGTATATTAAAAGAGAGAAAACCAGCTGTTATTTCACTTGCAAAAACAGAAGTAAAAGTTCAAGGTGGAACAAATATGTTATCTGTATCAAAAGGTGCATATATAGAAGCTGATCCAAGTGACATTATTAATGTTGTTATAATAGCAACGGGTGCTGAAGTACAGGTTGCAAATTCAATAAAAGAAAGACTTAAAACTGATGGAATAGGTGTTAGAGTTATAAGTATGCCTTGTATGGAAAAATTTTTGGAACAAACTGATTCATATAAAGATAGCTTATTTCCAGCTGGTGCTAAAATATTTGTGCTTGAGTATGAGGGATCATTTGGTTGGGGAAAATTTGTAACCGGTACGGATTATTTATTAACTGCAAATGAATTTGGAAAGAGTGCATCAAAGGAAGAAATACTTAAATATTATAAATTAGACTTAGATTCTATGGTAGAAAGAATTAAATCACTTATTTAATTCTTTTTTTGACAAATTATTTAAAAATAAAAATATATAATATATTTGGTGATATTATATGAGAACTTTTTATATATTTAAAATTAATAATATGTTTCAGACTTTTTATAATGATAAAGCTAATATTTTATTTAAAATGTTTTATGATATTTATTCGTCTAATGATGAAGATTTAATTAATAAATTTAGATTATTTGAACAAATTACAATACCATTTAATAAAAGAATATTTAATAATTATGTGATGCTTAAACATAGAGATGATATATATTATACTAAAACAGATAATGTTCATATTATAGAAAGTGATAGTGAAATAAGTAGACTTACTATAAATAACACTTTCTTAAAGATAAAATCTAATAAAAATATTAACACGTTTATAAGAGATATAGTTGATTCAAGAGAGTGTTTATTTGTGATTGATTTTAAAAGTAAAGATTATTTTTGGATAAATGAAACAAAAACAAAGTTACTAGTATAATTTTTGTGGAGTTGTAAGTTTGTAACTTTTTTCTTTTCTCATTTAAACACTTGTATAAAATATTTAAATTTATTATAATATTAATTAAGGAGGAATAATAAATGTTACAAGATATATTATTAGTAGTAATAGGTTTATTAATTGGAGCAGTTATTGGATTCTTTGTATGTAAAAAATATATGGAAAAATATTTAAAGAAAAATCCACCAATTAATGAACAAATGATAAAAATTATGATGAGTCAAATGGGGAGAACACCAACTCAAAAACAAATTAATCAAATGATGAAAGCAATGAATAATGCTAAATAGTGTAAAGTTACATGTTTGTAACTTTTTTTCTTTAAAAAAAACTGATATACTAAATATGTAATAAAGTAGGGAAGTGTGTAAAATGGGAACATTAAGTTATTTATTTGTAATATTTATATCAGTGCTTAGTTCTATAATATTTATATCTGCAATTTTATATTCAGATAGAAAAAGTAAGGAACCCAGTTATATGATTGCACTTGCACTTTTATCAGGCGTATTTACAATTGCAGTATCTCTTCTTGTTGGTAAAGTAATATTACCACATTTGAATTATTTAAATTATGAATCATATACTTTTGTAAAGGTATTAATATTCGCATTTGTAGAAGAATCAGCAAAATTAACAGTATTATATTTCTTTATTCAAAAAAATAGTAATTTTGATGATGTATATGATGGTTTTGTATATTCATCTTTAATAGCGCTTTCTTTCGCAGCATTTGAAACAGTAATGTATGTATTTACAGAAACAGAATTTAATTCTATGATACATCTTGGAATTATAAGAGGGATAACATCAATTCCACTTCATTTAATATGTGGTATTGTTATGGGATATTATGTTGGCACTGAAAAATTTACTAAAAAGAATTCTATGAAAATGTTTAAATTATTTAATTCATTACTTTTACCAACATTAATTCATACAGTATATAATTATTACTTAACAAAAATATTAGCTTTTGCCACTTCTGATTTATTATTTATAATACTTGTATTAGCATTCTTTATACCTCTTTATATAACAGGTATAGTGTATGTAAAAAGAATTAAAAATGTAAATGATAAATTTATGAGTAATAAAAGTCCATTTGGTCTTTTAACAAATAAAGAATATGAAAGATTAGAAGAAGAAAGGTATTGATTTTAACACTTATTAAAAGTATAATCTATAAAAGGTGATTAATATGTTTAAATTTAAACCAGATATGTATAAAAAAGATATATATGAAATAAATTATGAAAAACTACAAGATCTAGGCATTAAATACCTATTTTTTGACTTAGATAATACAATTATTACATATAAAGAAAATATGCCAAATGATAAAATAATGACATTATTTTTTAGATTAGAAGAAATGGGTTTTAAACTTTTTATATTTTCAAATTCATATGAAAAAAGATTATTACCATTTAAAGAAAAATTAAATGTAGAAATATATTTTAGTTCTATGAAACCATTTAAGAAAAATTATAAAAAAGTTTTAAATAAATATAAAAAAGAAGAATGTGCTTTTATAGGTGATCAAATAATGACAGATGTAATAGGAGCAAAAAGAAATGGCTTATTTGTTATATTTGTTGATAAACTTGATGAATATGAACCTATTCGTACAAAATTTTGTAGATTTTTTGAAGGATTTGTATTAAGAAATTTTAATAAAAATAAAATACTAGAAAAAGGAAAATATTATGATTAAAAAATGTTTAGGTTGTGGCGCTATAATGCAAATGCAAGATAAAAATAAAATTGGTTATATAAACGAAGAAAAATATATGGATGCCAAATATTGTGAAAGATGTTTTAAATTAATTAATTATGGGGAATATAAAAGTGTAGTATCAACAGGTGAAGAATATATTGATATCTATAAAAATATAAATAAAACAAATGATTTAGTATTATTCCTAGTAGATATATTTAATTTGAATTCATCAATTGATATGGTAAATAAATATATTGATAATAATATTATACTTGTAATTACAAAATACGATATTATTCCAAAAAGCGTTAATCCAAATAAAATTAAATCAAAATTGAATGAATTAAAACTAAATAAAAATATAGTAGATATAGTTTTAATAAGTAGTAAAACAAATTATAATTTAGACTTATTAAAAGAAAAAATAGATGAAAATAAAACTAGTAATAATGTTTATGTATGTGGAAATACAAATGCTGGTAAGAGTACACTAATAAATAAATTTATAAAAAATTATTCAGATAATGATTTTGAAATAACAACAAGTATATTACCATCTACAACAATTAATATAAATGAAATAAAAATAAATGATGATTTAACTTTTATAGATACCCCAGGTTTTATAGAAAAAGATAATATTTCAAACTTTGTAAGTGGTAAAGAACTTAAAAAAATAATGCCAAATAGTGAAATAAGACCAATAACATATCAACTTTCTATGGGTAAAACTTTATTGGTAGAAAAGTATTTACGTCTAGAATATGTAAAGGGTGAAACAAATAGTTTTACATTTTATATTTCCAATGATATAATAATTAATAGAATAAACACTATAACCAACAAGAGAGGTAAAGATTTAGAAAAGATTACTCTAAATGTTAATAAGGGAGAAGATGTTATAGTGAATGGTTTATGTTTTATAAAGATTGCAAAGGATGCGGTTATTAATGTATATGCTCCTAAAGGTGTAGGAATTTATAAAAGAAAATCATTAATTTAGGAAAGAGGGAAAAGAATGAAAAAAGGGTTTTTAAGATTTGCCTTTGTTATTGCACTTTTTAGTATATTTTTGCCTATTAAGGTAAGTGCATTAACATTTAAAGTGGAAAAATCAGTAGATACTGCAAAACCTGGTAGTGAGGTTACAGTATATGTAAAAGCTTCTGATGTAACAGAAGATTCAATTCAAGGATACAGCATTAATTTATCATATGATACAACAAAATTAGAATATAAATCATCTAATAGTGATGTATCAGATATAGGTGTAAATGGTAATCCAATTATAATTACGAAAAAAGCAAGTGGTGCGCCAATTAATACAAATGCTACTTTAGCAGCTATTGTATTTGGAGTTAAAAATAATGCAAAAACAGGTGATTGTAACCTAACTATTGATAGTTCTGGAGTTGTACTTATTTCAGGTAAAACTACAAATGCTACTAATACAAGTTCAATGGTAAAAATAGTATCACTTAGTAATGATGCAACACTTAGTTCACTAAAAATACCAAATACAACATTAAGCCCTAAGTTTGATAAAAATACATTAGAGTATACAACAACTATTACTGATATAACAGAACTTACTGTAAATGCAGTAGCAAGTAATTCTGGATCAAAAATAATGATTTCTGATAATTATAAAAACTTAGTTAAAGGTGATAATGATATAAAAATAGCAGTTACTGCTGAAGATGGAGTAACTACTAAGACATATGTTATAAAAGTAACACTTAAAATGACACCAACAGAAGAAGAACTTGTAAAAGCAAATACTAAATTAAAAAGTTTAAAAGTTGATAAATTTAAAATAGATTTTAATGCGGATACTAAAAAATATACATTATCTGTTCCATATAAAACAAAAAAATTAAATATACTTGCTGAGGCTGAAAATCCAAATGCAACAATAAATATGGAAGGGAATACTACTTTAAAAGTAGGTAGAAATGTAATTAATATAGTAGTAACAAGTGAAGATACTGAAAACAAAGATACTTATGTACTTTCAGTAACAAGAGAGAAAGAAAAACAAAAAGTAGTGCAAACTTGTCCAGATGAAACAAGTACTCGTGAATGGATAATGTTTACAGTAAGTATGCTTCTAACATTTACTTTAGGTATAGTTCTTGGATATTTCTTATGTAAAAAAGAAGTATTAAAAAAGATATTCCATAAAAAGAATAAAGAAGAAAAACCAGAAGAAATAGATACATTATCAAATACAATTGAAATTGAGTCTATAAAAAAGGGAAAAGTAAAAGAGAAAAAAGATAATAAATAAAATTGATTACTAAAAAGTAATCTTTTTTTTAGTGTAAAATTTCAAAAAAGTCCTTGTAATAAAGGTAATCAAATGGTAAACTTAAAAATAGAATAAGGCTAGTTTTTTTGTAGTGTTTAAAAGATTAGGAGAAAAGAAATATGTATAGAAATGAAAGAACAAGGAACATAATATTAATAGTGCTTGCAGTATGCTTAATAGGAATAACAGTAGCGTATGCGACATTATCTCAAAACTTAAATATAAGTGGAGTAGCAAATGTAGATAAAACAAGTTGGAATATACATTTTACAAATGTATTAACACCAAAAGTAGAAGGACAGGCAACAGGAGGTAAAGCAGTATTAAGTAGTGGAAATACAGTAATAACAATATCAGAAGGAACATTATCAGCACCAGGAGATAAAATAACATATACATTTGATGTAATAAATGAAGGAGATTTACCAGCAGAAGTAGAAACAACATTAACACAAATGGAAAGTTGTACATCAGAAAATGGAACAGATGTATCAATGTTCTGTAATAAAATAGGGTTAGAATTAGTATATGCAGATACAAAGAATAAAGTACAAAAAAGTGATAGATTGTTAAATGGAGAAACAAAGACATTAAACTTAGTAATAACATATGATAAAGATAAGTTATTAACAACATTACCAAGTTCACCGATAACACTATCAAATATAACATCAACAATAAACTATACAATGTTAACAAAAGAAAAAAGTAATACATCAATAACACCTGAAAAGAAAGTAATATGTAAAAGAGCAACCATACTTCATACAGAAGAATGCGCGCAAACTGATACATCGAAGTTTTGTTCAGGAGCGGGATACACAACAAGTGGTATAAAGAGAACAAGCACAATAACGTATGGTAACCTAGGAACAGCAGGAGTATTAACAACAGGAGATGCATTTGATTGTGATGTAAATGGAGATGGGGTATATGACTCTACAAAAGAAAGATTTTATTATGTAAGTGATTATTATAATACAAGCACAAAATCATTTGATAGTAACTATGCAACATTAATATATTATAATAATGTAAGTTCAGGACAACCAGCAAATAAAGTATATGCATATGATAGTTCAGGAGAAAACTGGCACGGACCAAGAACGGCAATTGCACAACTACCAACATCTTCACAATGGAATAATGTACGTTTAAAAAATAGTACAAGAGCGATATTAAATGAGAATGGAGGTAATACAACAACAGGAGGAACACTTCCAAGTAACTTTAGTTATGTAAGGTATGCTGCAAGACTACTAACATTTCAAGAAGTAAAAAAAGGAACAGGAATAAATATACCAACATATCAAATAGGAGAATTAGATAATTTTATATATTTATTGGAAAATACAATATTTTCTAGTAGTAAGAATAATGCATGGGCATGGTGGTTTGAAAATTCTCGTTCTTCTACAAATTCAGCACAATCTTGGGATGTATTTGGACATACACGTGGTGTTAATCCTTCTATTGTTTCGAACAGTTATGGCATTCGCCCAGCAATAGAAGTATCAAAAACTAATATGGAATATTAAAATAGGAACTAGTATAAATTACTAATTCCTGTTTTTTTATTTAGTTTATCAACAAAAATATCTAATTTTAATGGGAAATAAGTTAAATATATAAATATAAGTTCTATTATAAATAGTATAAGATAAGAATATTTATTTAAAAAACTATAATTTTTATCACTAGTAATTACTTTATATGATACTATTTCTGTAATAATAATACTAATTCGCCATTTATTTCCCGGAAGACGGGCACGCCCCGGGTATCGGCCAAGGGAATATCCGGAAGGTGGTTATCAAGATCCCGGTCCAATAGTATCGAATACCCTATTTGTTCCGCAAGAATAACCAGCTGAATACTTATATATTCTATATCGGATCTACTTCTATTCTACAAACCACGGCGTGGTCTTTGTAAACCACGCCATGATCTGTAAAGACCACGCCGTGGTTTATAGGATTCACGACGAGAATCAAGGAATAGATACAGATACGATTATCTTTATTCATAAGAAGATTTCCCTATTCAACCGTATATTCGCATATATGCGTTTGTAATACTTTATTCACCTCAAATCCACTTAAATCTCGTAAATTCTTGTTACCTTTGATGCCCGGTACAAAATAAAAGTAATACAAAGGAAGATGATTTCAGAAGAATTGAAGAACGACCTAAAGATAAAATGGGATCGGATGAGAGATGGTATGGCGAAGATGGATATGGATGCCTGTTTGCTTACCGTAGATGTAAATCTTTATTATACGACAGGACAAATCTATAGTGGTTATTTTTATTTGCCGGTAGACGGTGAGCCGTGGTTCCTAATCAAGCGACCGAACGGGCTTTCAGGACATCAAGTGGAATACATCCGTAAGCCGGAAGACATCCCACCCTTATTTGCGGAACGAGGGATTAAGATGCCCAAAAAGCTCTTGTTAGAGGCAGATGAGTTGACTTATAATGAATACATCCGTTTAGATAAGGTATTCCAACCGGAGGAGGCCGGTAACGCCACCGCTTTCATGCGAAACCTTCGCCGGGTAAAAACCCCTTGGGAGATCGGGCAATTCCGTATCGCCGCCCGCAAGCACGAGGCTACTTATAGCGAGATCCCGGAATGCTTCCGTCCCGGTATGACAGACTTGGAGTTTCAGTACGAGATCGAGAAACGTATGCGCAAGAACGGCTCGATCGGTCTTTTCCGTGCTTTCGGAGCCAATATGGATATCTATATGGGTAGTATTCTCGCCGGGGAAAACGCCGAGACCCCATCCCCTTTTGATTTCGCTTTGGGCGGAGGCGGCATAGACGCTTCTTGTCCGCTAGGCGCTAACGGTACTTTATTAAAAGAAGGTACCGCTATCATGGTGGATATGGCCGGCAATTATACGGCTTATATGACGGACATGACCCGTGTCTTCTCCGTAGGCCGCCTGACGGAGGAAGCTTATCGGGCGCATCAAGTGGCCCTTACGATACAGCAGGAGGTAGAAAACGCTACCCGTCCGGGAACCGCTTGTTCGGATTTATATAATATAGCGGCGAATATCGCTAAGAAAGAAGGTCTTTCGGCTAACTTTATGGGAACCGAGCAACAGGCTAAATTCGTAGGACATGGCATCGGTATACAGATCAATGAGCTACCCGTGCTTACCCCGCGCTCGAAAGAGGAGCTTTTACCGAATATGGTGTTCGCCTTGGAGCCCAAATTCGTGATCCCGGGTGTCGGTGCCGTGGGTATCGAGAACAGTTTCCTTGTAACGGAGACGGGCGTGGAGAAGTTGACACGGTTCAACGAGGAGATCATCCCACTTGGAAATTAAGATTTAATAGAAGAACTTGTTATACATTATTAAATTAAAGCACATGAAAAAAACATTAGCTTTTCTACTTTTGCTGGCTATTATCATTATGCCGGCCAATGCCATGGAAAAGGAGAACGTGAAGCCTGTCAAGAACGTGATTCTCTTAATCCCGGACGGAACCTCATTGGCGACTATCTCTATCGCCCGTTGGTTGCAATGGTACCAAGATCCCAGCAAACCGAAATTGAACATCGACCCGTATTTGTGCGGAACGGTGCGTACGCATTCTTCTAACGCCCCTATCGGCGACTCCGCTCCTACTACATCATGCTACATGACCGGACAGCCGAGCCGTACGGGTTATGTATCCACTTACCCGGAGAACGACGGTGATAACGATATCTACCCGACCGACCCGGCCCGTGCCTTCCAACCGCTTACCACCGTATTGGAGGCTGGCAAGATGTTGCAGGGCAAAGCCACGGGATTGGTTTTCACTTGCGAATTAAAGGTGATGACGAGATACGTAAACTACTTACTGAATT
>JABLTO010147490.1_pt1 | contig 11597 bp, 15 predicted proteins | sample 7160091 | NCBI WGS metagenome assembly JABLTO01 (sample SAMN14651225, study PRJNA627086) | human gut metagenome | isolation source: feces | host: Homo sapiens
GTGGATACACCTCTTCCCATCCCGAACAGAGAAGTTAAGCACTTAAACGCCGACAATAGTGAATGCGAAGATAGGAAGTTGCCTATTTTTTTTTTGCGTTAATTTACAATAACAAGATTGATTATTTTATAGTAGTTTTGATATACTATTATCAAGGTGATATAAATGGAATATAAATTTGTTAGTAAATCAATTGAAGACACATTAGAATTAGCCGAAAATATGGAATCAGAAAAATTTCCAGGAATGATAATTTGTCTCAATGGAGAATTAGGCAGTGGTAAAACTGTATTTGTTAAAGGCTTTGCCAAAGCCTTGGGAATAAATGAAACTATAACTAGTCCAACATTTAATTTAGTTAAAGAATATAATGGTGAAGCAAAACTATATCATATGGATGTATATAGATTACAAGACGCTTGTGAAAGTGTTGGATTTGATGATTACTTTGATGGTGAAGCTATCTCAATAATTGAATGGTCAGAAATAATTTGTGATTGTTTACCAAAAGAAAGACTAGATATAAATTTTTCTATCATAGATGAAAACACAAGAATTTTAAAAATTTACCCACATGGTGAAAAGTATGAAGAACTTTGTCAAGCAGTTCTATAACGAAAGTTTCTAGACTATATAAAAATATGGTCTTTTTTAGTGCAAGAAAAAAAGATAAATAATTACCTAACTATTTATCTTTAACAAATTGACACTCTATATTTTCAATATTATTATTTTCATCCTGATATTTACAGGTACAATTTCCAGAATTACAGTTACAATCGAATGCATTGGCACATTTGCTTGGACTAGCACACATAGGTTTAATTTTAGGGACAATTCCAAAATAAACAATAGTTACTAAAATCATAATGGCTATCTGTAATGGAATAAATTTTTTAATATCAATCTTCTTTTTCATTTAGCACCACCAAGGAAATATCAGACTTAATATTATAAGTTCTACTATTACTAATCCTACACTTATTAGTGTAGCCTTACATAAAGATATACTTTTCACAATAATCCCACTTTCTAACGTATATTATCCATACACATATTATTATAATTGATTATCTAATGAAAAGTATAGTGTTATTTCTTTTTTAATGCATAAATATTATTAGCAATTTCTTCTTCTCTTAATTTAGAGTATTCTTCTTTTTTTGAGTGTGAAAATAATAAATCGAGTGCCGAAGAAAAATGATTCCGAGTATTTTTCTTCATAACAACTTCAAGAGCGCGTTTTGCCTCTTTTAAAGCCTTAGTGTCATTACGGTCATGTAAATTAATTGATGTCTCTAAAACAATATCAAACCAGCCACTTATTCCGTTAATGGTATCCATTTTCTTAGCAATAGTAATCTTAATAACATAGGTGTAATTTTTAAAATAAATATCCTTTGATCTTAAAAAATTAACATTATAGGGATATTTCTTTCCATTAATGCGATATTCATCAACATTTTCTAATTTTTGTGGATTTTCTCGATCAATATCTCCATCAGTAAATATTACTTCATATACACGTTTATTTACAATTTCATGAGGTTCAATTTGGAGAGAATGCAATAGACTCTCTGGCATAGTTGAACGATAATATGCTTCAGTAACCTTAAGTGGTTCATTTTCTTTTAATTCATTAATTTGCATAGTAAAATTCCCTTCTGAGTATTTATTATACTATAATCACAATAAAAAAACTAGAAATCATTTCTAGTTAATATATAAAGCCTTGAAAAATCAAGATTTTCTTTTTAATGGTGCCCAATGTAAGAATCGAACTTACTTTTAATCCTTACCATGGATTTGTAATACCATTATACTAAATGGGCATATCAAAAATATACCACATAACTAGACCACCCACAAGCATTTTTGCGACTATTCACAGATTTTTAATTATTTCATAACATAAAGTAGGTGAGTTTATGGATTGGTTTATAAATTTAAATGTAATTATGCAAGCTTTTTTAGCAGCTACTTTTACTTTCTTGATAACATCATTAGGTTCAGCTATAGTTTTTTGCTTTAAGAAGGTTAACAAAAATTTATCTGATATTTTACTTGGAGTTTCGGCAGGTATAATGTTAGCAGCATCTTATTTTTCTTTACTTGCCCCGGCAATAAATCAGGCAATTAATATGGCTTTTTTACCATATATAATCGTTCCTGTAGGATTTTTATGTGGGGGATTGTTGTTATTTCTAACCGATAAAATATTTTCAAAATTAATGGCAAAACAAAAGAAAAATGAAACAGCCAAAAGAATATTTTTACTAGTTAGTTCTATTACCATACATAATATTCCTGAAGGATTATCAATAGGTGTTGCTTTTGGCTCCATAATTTATGGCTTAGACGGTGCTACAGTTATGTCTGCTCTCGGGTTAGCCATCGGAATAGGACTTCAAAATTTTCCTGAAGGATGTGCCGTTAGTCTACCTTTAAGAAGAGAGGGAATGAGTAGAACTAAATCTTTCATAATTGGGGCTTTAAGTGGTATTGTTGAACCGATATCAGCCATAATTGGAGCCTTATTAGTATTAAAAATAAAGTCAATTATGCCTTTTTTACTCGCTTTTGCTGCTGGAGCTATGATATTTGTTGTTGTTGAAGAATTAATCCCAGAATCTCAGCAAAACCATAATAAAAACATGATAACAATGTTTACTTTACTAGGTTTTATCATCATGATGGTTTTAGATGTAGCTCTAGGGTAAAAAATTACTTTAAATAAACAAATGAAAAAATTATGAAAATTAGTCAATTTACTTTGGCTAATTTTGTTTTTTATAGTATAATCGATAAAGGAGGTAGTAGAATGAAGAAGATATGTAATTTACTAATTGCACTTGTATTACTTTTTGTTCCAATTGTATGCTTAGCTGATAGTGATAAAAAAGCAGCAGATGTTTATATTTTCTATGGCAAAGGATGTCCTCATTGTGAAGAATTCTTTACATGGGTTAAATCTTTAAGCAGTGATGAGAAATCTAAATTTAACCTAGTAAAATATGAAACTTGGTATAACACTACAAATAGTAATGCCCTAGCAAAAGTCGCTGAACATTTTAACGATAGTGATTATGGTGTACCATACATTATAATTGGTAATACTCGTTATAGTGGATTTGGCGAAACAAATAAAGATCAAATTTTAGCCGCTATCAATGACTATTATAATTTAGATGAACGTGCAAATTTGATTGAAGAATTAAATTTAGAAGTAGTAGCAGATGCCCCTGAGAAAGTAGAAAAGACAAAAACAGCAGTTGTCATTGTTGTTGTTTTAGCAATTTGTGTTGGAGCCTCTGTATTAATTTATATGGTAAGCAAGTCAGAAGAGTGATTTGCTTACTTTTTAAAAGAAAAAAATTATAACAGGAAGAGGAAAATATTATGATAAATATACAATTAGCACCCAATGGGTTTGTAAAAAACGGTTTATATGATCAAAAGAAAGCATTATATGAAGCCGGAGTAAGAGCAGCTGTCTGTGTTGCCAAAAGTACAGATGATAATTTAGTAACAACAGAAGACATTAGAAAAAATAATTCCAAAGCAAATTTAATAAGAAGAGGTATGTCGACAATATTACAAGCCCATACAACTCCATCAGAGCAAGAAAGTGTAGGACTAGAAATAACAGGAATTTCAAGAAGATTATGCTTAATCTTAAATAACGAAAAAGAATATGCTGCCGACGAACTATCTTTAAGATATACTGAAGCTAAGGAAAGCAAATACAATACTAGAACCGAAATTGAATTATACCATAAATGGCTAAAAATATTTGAAGACATATTAATAAAAGACTATTGGGAGTATTTTCGTAGTCAAACCAAGACAGATAATGGTGCGATGAAAATGATTCGTGAAAAAGCTCAAGAAAATGCTCGTAACTTTTTAGGACTTGCCACTCGTACTAGTATTACTTATACTGTACCTTTTGCTCAAATAAATAAAATAGCATATATGATGGAAAGAATTATTAATGATCCTAAAGATGCCTTTGAAGCATCATGTGTTCCTGAAATGCAAGAATTTATTAGTGTCTTAAAAGAAAAAAAAGTTTTACTTACTAAAAATGATATCTATGAAATGATAACATCAGATAAAGATTTAGAAGAAGAAGTAAAACAAAAAGGAAAAAATATTCCTTATCTTTCCTATAAAGGAGATGATTCTTTATTCTTTCAAAACACTAAAAAGGTTGACTTATCATTATTTGCTAAGAGAAATAAATGGAGTACTATAGATTACCCAAATTCCATAACAACTTCTAATATTAGTTATAGCAACTATCAATCTTTATCTTGTCTTGCTCAAAATCAAAGACATCGTACAATCGACTTAGAAATGAAAATGCCAGAGCCAGATGAAGAAGTAGAGTTTGCAATGCCCCTTTTTATTCAAAGTTATCCTAATTTAGTAACTGAATATTTAAGAGATATCAGCAAATTAATAGATGTTTATCCTTTAGGAATGAAAGTTAAAGTTAATATGAATGCTACTTATGCTAATCTTTTTAACTATGTTAGCAAAGAAAGATGCTGTTATCGTGCTCAAACTGAAATTGCTAATATGTATACTTTAGAAATAATTCCATACATATACGAAGAACTATTAAGAAAAGGTGATATGGAAACTAATCCTAATACTAAAGCTTACTATTATCAAAAAGCTTATGAAGTAAAACAATATATTAATAAATATCGTTGTGGTTTTGCCGATTACACTTGTACTAGTCCATGTCAAGATATAAAAAGAAAAATAAGTTTAGATAAAAGAGATTTATAAAATTAATTAAAAACACAAATAATAAGAATGGAGAAATTAAAGATGGAAAATAAAGGTAAATTAATTGTATTAGAAGGAGCCTGTGATGGGGTTGGTAAATCAACTCAGTTAAAATTATTGAAAGATGAATTAAAAAAAGAAGTAGAATGTGAACAGTGGCATTTCCCAAGCTATGGTTTTGGTTCTGGAATTATGGCTGTCAAATTTTTAAAGGGAAAACTTGGGGAATTAGATGAAATTCCTGAAGAAGTAATTGAAAGTTATTATGCTATAGATAGAGAGTATGTATGGCGTAATTATTTAAAAAAATATTATGCTGAAGGAAAAACTATTCTTTTAGATCGTTATACCACCTCAAGTTTTATTTATCAAACTTTAAAATGTAAGGATGAAGATGAAAAGAAAGATATGATTGCTAAAATGAAAGCTTATGAATATTATAATTTAGGTATTGGCGAACCTGATTTAGTTATCTTCTTTAATGGCGACTTTGATACTTTAACTAAACTTCGTCTAGCCAGAGAAACTAATGATGGGGTTCAAAAAGATATCTTTGAAAAAAGTGTTGATACCCAAAGAAAAATTTATGAGTCAGCCCAATTTGTTAGTAATTATTTGAAATGGAGTACCGTAAATGTAACTAAGGATAACGAAATGCGTAGTAAAGAAGATATCCATGAGGATGTCATGCGACTAGTAAGAAAATTACGTTAATAAGAATAAAATGATTGACCAATTTTGCAATATTATTTTTAAAGTTTTAAATTACTATCTAAGTAAAAATCTTCAATAAGATTTAACAATTAGTAACATTAAAGAATTATCTAGTGATAACTTAGATGAAACTCTTCGCTTTGACAAAAAAGATATTCCCAAGTGTAATAAAGAATGGCTAGAAATATCTAAAAAAAATGGGCATAGATTACATTGGACTTACTTATAAACAATAGATAAATTAGAATTAAATGATACTGAAGTATTTATGATAGGTGATGACTATTTCTATGATATCTATGGTTGAGTAGAAATAAATTAAAAACAATCCTAGTTGACAATAAATTAAAAAAAGATTTGTTAGTGTTTAATAAAAATAGAAAATAAATATTGCATTGCATAGTAAAGAGTATTGGTAACTGAAATATCAATTCTCTTTTTCTAAAACTTTTAAGTAAATTATAAAAACTATAGACTTGCCTAATTTAAAAATAGTATAATAAAATGGACTGGAGTGATTAACTTGCTAAAAGCCATATTTATTGATATCGACGGAACTTTAAGAGTAAATAAAAAAATAGATGAAAAAATAATTAATTCTTTAGAAGATTTAAATAATTTAGGAGTAAAAGTAATTATTACAACCGGTAGAAACTTCATTCATGCAAGAAACTTAGCTCGTAAAATAAAAGTTTATCCTATAATTATTGCTTGTAATGGAGCCTTAGTTAAAAGATATGATAATAATGAAATAATTTATGCGAGTAAAATATCTCGTAAAACTATTCGTAAAATATTTGATTTTACCAGTAGTCATAATTGTAAATTATTAGCTCATGAAGATACTACTAACTATTACATAAGAAAAAATGACGATATTGGCACTGGAATTGTAGGACTTACTATAACTTCTAATAATTATGAACGCATGATAACCATGAAATATTTATTTAAAGATCAAATACCAGAAGTTGAATTTGTCAATTCTTCTAAGGCTATATATTTAGAAAAAAGAATAACTAATAAAATTTATTTCCATGATGTCAATAATAGAAGCATTACTAAGGGTAAGGGAATTAGCGAAGTATTAGATTATTTAGATTTAAATTCTAGCGAAGTAATAAGTATTGGTGATTCAAACAACGATATTTCAATGACTTATGTTGTTGATAAAAGTATTGCTGTAAAGAATAGTACTACGGCTTTACAAAATTATAGCACTATAACTTTGGATAGTGATTTAGGTACTTATTTAACTAATTTAGTATTAGAGCTTCAAAACGAAAAAACCAAATAAAAATATAATATTTAGGATTATAAAATATTAAATAATAGTAAAATTTTAAAAATGATTCAAATTAAACAAAAGTAAAAGGATGAGATTTATGAAATTAAAACAAAAAGTAGATATGATAATTGATGCAATTTTAATTGTTATAGGTATTGTTATGTTAATGCTTCCGACTTTTAAAATTACTGATATTAAAAATTTATTCTTTACGATTATGATACTTTATGCTATTCTAAACTTTATTCAGTTTATATTAACTAGAAAGTCTAAGGATTACGAAGGGCTATACACAATGCTTATTAGTTTAGGAATCGGATTTGTTGGCTTATTTTTCTCATTTAACAACCCATTTCAATTAGCAGCCTCAGTTCTTAGCTGGACAACTTTAATGGGAATAGCTAAATTAATTAAGACCAATTATTATAATGACCGTCGTGATAGAATGTATAAATTAAGAATTTTTACTTTAATAGCCTTTATGGTATTAGGACTTCTTACTAGTATTAATTTATATTATGAAACTAGTGTTCAAGTAGTTGTTTTAGGTTTCTTCTTTTATACCCATGGTATTTTAGAATTGATAGACCCTTTAGTTAAATATTTACTTAGTTAGGTGGATTTTATGAAATTAGTTAGAGATTTTAATGATTATCAAATAATTGATATGGATAATGGTATGAAGGTAGAAATGTGGAATAATGTTTGTTTAAAACGACCAGACCCCCAAATTATATGGCCTTCTAGTAATCCTTACAATGGAAAGATTGATGCTGTTTATAATCGTAGTAATAAAGGTGGTGGCTCTTGGGATATAAAAAGTTCCAAAATGCCTTCTAGTTGGCAAATTAGTTATCATGATTTAACATTTAATTTAAAACTTATGGGCTTTAAACATACGGGTTTATTCCCTGAACAAGCCTATAACTGGAATATGATAATCCATAAGATAAAAGAAGCTAAAAGAGATGTTAAAGTATTAAACTTATTTGCTTATACTGGTGCCGCTTCGATGGCGGCTTTAAGTGCTGGTGCTAGTGTTGTTCATGTTGATTCTAGCCGTGGTATGGTAGATTGGGCAAAAGAAAATGCTTCTTCGTGTGGATTAAATGATAAGCCAATTAGATATATTGTTGATGATTGTAAAAAATTTGTCGATAGAGAAATTCGCCGGGGCAATAAATACGATATTATCTTAATGGACCCACCATCATTTGGTAGGGGAAGTAATGGTCAAGTCTGGGATATTGAAAAAGACCTTTATCCTTTAGTAGAAGCTTGTAGTAAAATATTAAGTGATGATCCAATTCTTTTCTTGATTAATTCCTATACAACGGGTTTATCGATGAATGTTTTAGAAGATGTTTTAAAACTATGCATTAAAAATAAAGGCTATATTACTAGTGACGAATTAGGCTTACCAGTAAAAAATAGTAATTTAGTATTACCATGTGGAATATTTGCTCGTTGGGAAAAAGAAAAATACGAAGAATAAAAGAAATTTGAAAAAATTTAACTATATAATGGAGGATTATTGGATATGGATTTTAATAACCAACTTTATTTAACTAAAATAATTTTAGATAGAGAAAAGATACCAGATTTTTCTAAGTACCCCTTTATTATTCCCGTAGTCAAAAACTTTACAGAATTAACACTAGATAGCCCCGTAACTTTCTTTATTGGCGAAAATGGTATTGGTAAATCAACATTCATAGAAGCCATCGCTGTTAATTTAGGCTTACCCAAAGAAGGTGGTACTCAAAACTTTACTTATGATACTAATGATACCACATCCGAATTATATAAATATTTAAGAATTACCAATATTTATAAACCAAAAATGAAATTTTTCTTAAGAGCCGAAAGCTTTTATAACTTTTCATCAGAAATAGAGAATTTAGTCCAAAGCGGATATGTTAAACTTTATAAATATTATGGTGGTGATCTTCATAAGTGTTCCCATGGTGAATCTTTCTTAAAAGTAATGCAAAATCGTTTTACTGATCATGGACTTTATATTTTAGATGAACCAGAAGCGGCCTTATCAGCCCAGAGTCAATTATCTTTACTTTGTCTAATTGATGACTTAGTAAAACAAGGTAGTCAATTTATAATAGCAACTCATTCGCCTATTTTAATAAGTTATCGTAATGCTAAAATATTAGATTTAAATAAAGACTTTCAAGAAGTAAAATATGAAGATACCGATATCTATCAATTATATAAATTATATATGGAAAATCCTTACGGTATGCAAAAAAAATTATTTGATAATAATGAAGAGTAGTTAATGCTACTTTTTTAATTTTATGTTAATTTACTCTTGACTTGGAATTAATTCTAGGTGTTATATAATAATTATGATACTTGAAGGAGGAATAAAAATGATAAAACAAACTGCAGGTAGAGACCAACTAGGAAAATTAGCACCTAATTTCGCTCATTATAATGATGATATCTTATTTGGAGAAAATTGGAATGATACTTCGATTGATTTAAAGACAAGATGTATAATTACGGTTGTATCTTTAATGTCTATGGGTATAACTGATAATTCATTAATGTATCATCTAGAAAATGCTAAGAAAAATGGCATATCTAAAGAAGAAATGGTTGGCATTGTAACTCACGTTGCATTTTATGTAGGCTGGCCAAAAGCGTGGGCTGTATTTAATCTTTTAAAAGAAGTTTATAAAGATTAAGGAGATTATGAAAATGAAAAGAAGTTCGGGAATATTATTGTGGAAAAAAGAAAATAATCAATATTATGTTTTACTAACTCATTTTGGTGGACCTTATTGGGATAAATTAGATAAGGGTGCTTGGTCAGTCCAAAAAGGCTTAGTAGAATCTAATGAAAAAGTTTTAAATGCTGCTATAAGAGAAAGTAGTGAAGAAACCAATTTGATTTTAAATAATAAAATAGATTACTTAGCTTCAAAAAAAGTATCTAATAATAAACTAGTCATTATGTTTGAAAGTTACTTTGACGGTGATATTTTTAATTTTAAAAGTAATAGCTTTACTTTAGAATGGCCACCTAAGTCTGGTAGTATTAAAGAATTCCCTGAAATGGATAAAATAAAATGGTTTACTTTAGAAGAAGCTCTTACTTATATTAATCCAAGTCAGACCTTCTTTATAAAACGACTAAAAGAAAAACTAAGCTTAAAAGGCCAAAATAATTAGAATAAAAATTATATTAAATTAAATTTATATATTTCTAAAAAAAGTTTATAATAATTTAAGAAATATATTAGAAAATAAGAAAGAAAAAATTATGAATAATAAGAAAGAATTTGCAAAAGAAAATGTATTTAGATTAGGCGTGCAAGTAGGGCTTATGCTAAGTATTTTATTGGTAATAGTTATTTAAATCCCTTAACTAATCCTAAGGAATGTCCATTATTTTTAACTAATGTAACTTTCGAGCCAGGATGCCGTAATAATTGATATATTCACCATGCAACTAAAGATGGCGGTCAAATATTAATTTATACAGTTGGTTTTGGTTGGTATCAAGTAGAAGGCAAAGAAGCCGCTTTATTAAAAACGGGTAGCATTATTACTATCCCAGCAAATGTTAAACATTGACATGGTGCGAAAAAAGATTCTTGGTTTAGTCATATAGCTATTGAAGTTCCAGGAGAAAATACATCAAATGAATGGTGCCAACCAGTAAGTGATGAAGAGTATAATAAATTAAATTAAAACAAACAGGAGGTCAACATGAAAAATGAAATAATATTATTTGAAAATCAAAATATAAAATTAGAAGTTAATGTGAAAGATGAAACCGTTTGGTTAAATCGTGAACAGCTATCAATATTATTTGATAGAGATATTAAAACTATAGGAAAACATATTAACAATGCTTTAAAAGAAGAACTTGATACTTCAACTGTCGCAAAATTTGCGACAGTTCAAAATGAAGGTAACAGAAAAGTTACCCGTGATATTGAATATTATAATCTTGACATGATTATTTCGATTGGTTATCGAGTAAAATCTCAAAACGGTATCATTTTTAGAAAATGGACCAATAAAATATTAAAAGACTATTTAATTAAGGGTTATGCCATAAATCAAAAAAGATTAGATTATTTAGAAAAGACTGTGAAATTAATAGATATTGCCAATAGAACAAATGAAAATTTAGAAAATGCCGATGCTAAAGAAATTCTAAAAGTAATTGCTACTTATTCTAAAGCCCTTGACCTTTTAGATGATTATGACCATCGAAACTTATTAAAACCTAAGGGAAATAGCAGTCAGAAACAAATAAGATATGAAGACTGTTTAGATGTGATTAATAAATTAAGATTCAATGAAGAAAGTGATATCTTTGCCATTGAAAGAAATAAAGGCTTACAATCAATAATCGGCAATATTTATCAAACCTTTGATGGTAATGATGTTTATAAAAGTATTGAAGAAAAGGCTGCTAACTTTTTATATATGATTGTTAAAAACCATGTTTTCATTGACGGCAATAAAAGAATTGCAGCAACTTTGTTTATTTATTTTCTAAATTATTATGACCTTCTATATAAAGAAAATAAACAAGTGATTGATAATAATACTTTAGCCTCTCTAACTTTACTTATTGCCGAGTCTAATCCGAAAGAAAAAGAAGTTATGATTGATTTAGTTATGAATTTTCTAAATTAAAAAAAGTAGTATAAGATAATAGAAAAGAATTAAAAGGAGTGTATTAAATGTATTTAGAAAAAATTAATGGACCAGAAGATGTCAAAAAATTAAAAATAGAAGAATTACAACCGTTAGCTGA
>JABLTO010180694.1_pt1 | contig 11592 bp, 9 predicted proteins | sample 7160091 | NCBI WGS metagenome assembly JABLTO01 (sample SAMN14651225, study PRJNA627086) | human gut metagenome | isolation source: feces | host: Homo sapiens
CAAGATTAGGGAGTTAAAATACAATGAAAAAACTTGTAATAATTCCGGTAAAATATTTAATTCCTATTCTTCTTAAACCAGAGGACTGAAAACCTTCTTTTTCAATAAATCTTGAACCGATTACCATATCTGACTCTGTATCGATAAGTGTCGTAACCATATCCTCTAAATGTGATGCACTGTGCTGTCCGTCACCATCAAACTGAACTGCTATATCATAACCATGATAATACGCATATCTGTATCCTGTCTGGACAGCACCACCTATTCCAAGGTTTACCGGAAGATTAAGATAACTAAATCCATGTCTCCTACACATTTCAAGTGTTTTATCGGTTGAACAGTCATTGATTATAACATAATCAAAGTCCGGTGCATTATCTTTTATATCTTTTATTGTTTTTTCTAAATTTCCTTCTTCATTAAAAGCCGGAATTATTACAAGTTTTTTCATTGTATTTTAACTCCCTAATCTTGTATAACTTTAATTCATCTTTATCTATTTACTATATCTCATTTGATTTTTCAGATTTTGTATAAAAATGATTTATCAGTTTCGCTATCGGTTTCGGCCAAAATTTACAATACATGGTATAATTTTCCTGAACTCTTGCATTATCATGTATTATAGCCGTTGTTGCCGATTCCTCATGTATTCTGTGACACATCAGGGGTTCATTTATATAAATAAATTTTCCTTTTAATCCAGATAATTTTTCCCATGCTTCCCAGTCCTCGCAACTTCTGAATCCATCTTGAAAAATTGGTCTTTTAACATTTTTAAGATCAAATGTAACGGCAGGACAACATATTGGATCGCCCATAGATAAAACTCTTCTTCTTATAAACTTGCTTTTCCAAAATGCCCTTATTCTCAATGGCAATAACATTATCCTCTTAATTTTAAGCATCGTTGTATCATGTATCTTTTCACCTTTTCTAAGCTCACTATAATCAGAAAATGCAATAATCGAATTGTCCGATTTAGCCATCTCCTTAATTATTTTTTCTGCATATTCAGGCTCATATATATCATCCTGATGTGCAACTGTGGCATATCTGGTCTTAACTTTACTAAGTCCAAAGTTCCAATCCTGTGTTATTCCACCCTGACCTTTATTTACCATAACAACAATCCCATGTTTTTCTGCAATATCATCTATATATTTATTTGGTGTTGATGTTGCAATAAAAATATTTGATCTTACTGTCTGCTTTTTCAAAGACAAGATACATTCTTCTAAAAATTCACTTTCTTTATATGCACAAATCACAAATGTATGTTTCATATTTTTCCTCTTTATTTTATCTTTGCAATAAAACCTACGCCATTTTGATACACTTTTTCCAAGCTGTCAAAATATGCCTGATTAGTCTGATATGCATCTCCATATAATACACAGACATATTCTGCTTTTCCTGTACTCACTATTTCATTATATGTGTTTATGTCTCCATTACATTTAGGAGAATCCTGATCAGTTAATGTCTGAAACCATCCCTCTTCCAATTCATTTCCAAAAACCAGCACATTATTATTGACATCTGGTTGGTATGCATCGCTTGCATATTTATATAATTCCAGTTTTCCACCATCAAATTTAGGCTGATCATACCACAATTTTGTAAAATCATATATATTAATAAAATTTTTTGATGTTACAGATATAAAATTTGAATTCTTATTTAAAATATAATTATCTCCTCCTTTAAAATCAAACCCAAATAAAATCAAATAAGTAACAAAAAAACCTATAACTATTTCTTTATGTTTTTCAGATAATGTTTCCACGCACCAAAAAACACATATAAAAGACAATAACCATAGCAAACTATGATTTTTACAAAAATAATAACTCGATACTTTTCCGTCCATTCCTAATTTAAAAAGAATAATCATAAAAATTATTAATAATGGCATAGTCGTAATAACCATATTAATTTTTTTTATTTTCTTTATAATAAACCAATATCCAGCAATTATCAAAGGTAATATTAATATGAAATCCGAATATAAATCTCTATAGCTACCACCTTCATTTGCAAATGCAGTCGTAGTCGAAGATGTTATCGCCAATTCCTTAACATTTCTAAATGAATATATCAATCCCAAAATACATGGAATTAAAAATACACTTAACATAGTCCAAATAGTCTCAAGTGAAATCATCATCTTTTTCTTTATTTGTCCATTAAGAATGCAGATAAATATTCCCAAAAAAACTACTGGTACAAATAATGTGTAACAAACCATAAGCGAATAACATCCTAATGCCAGCATTATTATACATATTTCCCTCTTTATCAATTTATCAACATACATATCACAAACAGCAATCAAATATGCAATAACAGTTATTCCTAATCCAAAATATGAAAAACCAAAAACTGTACTATACAAAGGATAACCTAACCAATAAAAAATTGTTGTAACACATGCAGCTAATTGTAAAAATATATTTTTACTATAATTGCGTACAATAGTGTAGAAAATCATCCCAGCTAAAAATAAGTAAAAAATTTCACATAACACAAAAATTTTATAATAGAAAAATTTAGGAACAATTCCTTTTAATACTTCTATTATCAAAGCTTCATTCAAAGATGATAAATATAAGTTAGTTGAAATACTATGATTTTTGACTGTATCTGTAGCCAGTTTCATATGAACTGTTGCATCTACAGACTGAAAATTAATATCTAAACCAAAGCCAAATCTATGATACACCAAATTCAGCAAAATCAAAAAGGCAACTATGGTAAAAATAATATCAATCCTATCATAATAATACTTTTGTATTTTTTTATTCTCAAAAATAATTTTAAAAAATATAAGTGAAACCAGCCAGTTTGCTCCTCCTATAGTTATTATACCAACAGGTAAATTAACTAAATTTACTATTCCTCCAATAAATCCTTGATAACATATTATGGTGATAATAGTCAGTACAAACCACGATATACCATTTAATTTTTCCTTACTTTTTTCTATAAGGAAAATTGAAGCGGCAATTGAACATATAGATGTGATATAAAAAATAAGTGCTAACATATATCGGTATCCTTTCTTAACTTATCCCCAAAATCTTTGAAGCAACTGCATTATCACATAAATAAACATTATCGGATATACTATTACCTCAACAATGCTGATAACTTTGTCCTTTATCTTGACAAGGTCATACAATAATGCATATATTAAAAATACAATAGGTACAAAATATCTTCCTTGGGTTCCTAAACTCAATTCTGTATTATTTAAATATTTTGCCATTTCTATAAATGATACATTTATGTCCATTTCAGCAATTTGAAAAGTCCATGTAAACATGATAGTGATTATAGTAACAACTATTAAAAAAGCAATCGTCAACATAACAATCCTATCTCTTAATACAAAACCATTCTTGTATCTATTATTTATATTGTCTTTCTGTGCTATAATTGCCAAGAAAATAATTATAAATAAATAATAACATATTGAAAATTTTGTATCAAGCCATCCCATTATTCCAATAGTAGACACTGTGTAAAACTCAGCATATGACTTTAATGTATTAAACACAATGACAACATATCTTTTAAAGTTAAATACACATGCCAAAACCACTTTAACATACATATTCTCCCTAAATAATATGCATCCTAATATAATGGCAAATATAATTAAAACTGCAAAACAATATTTAAATTTTTTAATCTTCTGATATACTAAACTATCAAAAAAAGAAATCTTTTCACATCGCAACATTAACAGTAGCCCTAATAAAAGTAAATACGGCGGTTTAATTAACATTATAACAACTGATAACGCACCTAAACACAATATCTGTTTATATCCTACCGTTATATAATCATATATTAAATGAAAAATGTAACTTGTCAACAAAAAACAAACTGGCAACAATACTGCATCATAACTTACACTTGAACACTGCTGCAAATTCATAGGCAAAAGCATTATTGCAAATAATAAACTTTTTTTGACTGGCATAATCTTTAATGCAATATATCCTATTATTACAAAAAATAATACCGCTGCAAATTCTGCTGCATACATACACACTGCTATCGGTGCTCCTAACAATGCAAATATAAAAAATGCTATGCCCTGAGGCAAATGTGTTATCATTTTTATACTTATCTTGCCTGTCCATTTACATTCCTTAGAAAATCTGTCACCACTATGCTTTTTAAGCGATTCTTTACTTTGTTTTACATCATAGTTTCTAACAACATTAGTGGCTCCAATATCTTCATAATATTTGTAGATTTCATTATAATAACCAGAAAAACCAAATTCATTTTCAATCATACTATATTGAGCAGGTTCATCTGGTACCTGTTCTGGTGGAATCAATACCGCAAACAAACATCCCATTATTATTCCAACAACAGTGAAAATCTTTTCTATCTTCTTGTCAAGCTGTTTTAAAATTCCATCTAATTGTTTCACTGTTTTAAACAAAAAAGCATTAATTTTATCATATCTATTTTTAATATTTATTACTCCCAAAATTGCAATAACCAAAAATATACATATACTTATTGTAAACTTAACATCATTTTTTTCCAACCTTTTTCCATTAAGTTCAATTTTATCTAATATAAAATCTTTTTCTACATCTAGCCGTATATATTTATATTTATTTTTTTTGAGATAAAATTTAATATCACTTTCTCCCTTTTTTATTTTACTATACCTAACATTTTTTTCGCTAAATTGTTCTGTTTTTTTCGCATAATAAACAGCAATATCAATATCATCTTCCACAGCTTGTTCAAATTTTATATCCACTATATTGATATATTCCAAATCATCCGTTATTGTAAAATTAGGATCATCTCCAATTACATTAAATGTATTGTCAACTATATTATAAGAATTGTAACCTGATATATTTTCAATCCCCACAACCTGTTTTCCATTTATGTAATCATATCTGATGCTCGGATATATTACATAAAAAATAAGCATTAATGCTATTAACATAATTGTTTGATAAGATAAAATCAAGCATTTTCTTTTATTAACTTTATCCTCTAATTTTTTCTTCAAATTCATAATTTAAATTTTCCTCTTACTAAATCAGTAAACACTTTTCACTTTTTCCAATATTCTGCTACTATCAAAAATATATTTTCCTTTTTTTATATAAATGTTATATTTTCGACTCGGTAACTGATTCGAATCAAAATATACTCTAAAACAACTCAAATTATTTTTTCCATTTATACCAGTAAGCTCATTCATATGTTCTCTATACATTTTCTGTGTTTTTAATTCAAATATTTTATCATCACAAACCAAAAGTATTTTCGCTCTTATAAAATTGTTCCATCTCGATTTCTCATTTATGCACCAACCACTAACTAGCATATACTTTCCTGTAACAACTATATTCTCTATTGAACCTTTAATAAAATTACTCTTTCTTTTTTCTAAACAATCTTTACTTTGCAAATTTAAGACTATATTTTCTAAATTATCAAGCCCGCCTTCTACAGTACAATCTCCTCTCCTCATCGTAAGATTCGTATTATAAAACGGATCTTTTCCCTCCAGTGATGGATGTATATCATATAATCTGCGGCGTTCTTTTAAAAGTCTCTCATATTTTGCCTTGTCAAGCACATCACTTCCACGACTTAATGATTCATGGTGATATAATACTGCATCTGTCCGTACTACATTATAATAGCCTTTCTCTAATAAGTCAAAACAGAATTTTACATCATTATACGCTACCGCAAAGCTTTCATCAAGTCCACCGACTTCTAAGTATTTCTCACGGGTAACCATAAGGCACGCTGCCGTAACAGCACTATAATTATATTCTATCTTATTCCTGCAAAAATTAAATATTGTATTGTCATCGTATCTGCACAACGCATGACTTGGGCCACTGTCGAAGCTGAATACACCAGTATGCTGTATGAGCGTACTGTTTGGATATAATAGTTTTGCACCGACTGCACCTGTATATGGCAGCATCGCATGACCTGCCATACGCTCCATCCATTCTCCGTCTATTATCTCCATATCATCATTTAACAATAATACAAGTTCTCCATCTGAATTTTCTACTCCTATATTACACATTTTTGAGAAGTTGAAATCCATTGGCTTGTAAATATATTTCTGAGCCTTATCTTTATTATACTGTTCATATTTTTTTCTGTTTTCTTCAGAACTTCCATTATCGACAGTTACTATCTCATAATTTTTATATTTTGTTTTTTCAGTCAGTGTTTCTATACACCTTTTATATACATCAAAATTGTCTTTAGACGGTATTATCACACTTATCTTTGGATTTCCAACAGGCTTGTAATTTACTCTGAACTGATATATATTATCAACCCATTCAAGTTGTGCCTCATATCCCCTTCTTTTTAATGCTTCTTCTTTCGTTTTTCTGGCAGCATCTACTATATACCCTTTCGCTTCCGGATTTATTGCAGTAGATTCTTTTCTTTCTCTCCAGTGATAAAGTATCTTTGTAACATGACCTATATTCTTTGTCTTTTCCGTAAATCTTAATGTAAGGTCATAATCCTGTGCTCCCTCGAAGCCTGTTCTAAGCCATTCAAGTTCATCACCTATCCTTTTTCTATATACCCCAAGATGGCATGTGTACATGAGTGACATCATAGTATCAGGTGACCAGTCAGGCTTAAAATGCGGCTGATGTCTATGTTTTCCATCTTCTGACAGCTTATCTTCATCACTATATATAAAGTCAAGGCTTTTATCCTGATTGAGCAGCTTTACAACTTCATATAACGCATTTGGAGCAAGAACATCATCACAGTCCATAAATGCGATATATTCACCTGTTGCCATCTTTATCGCTGTATTCGTACAGCGTGATATATGGCCGTTTTTTTCCCTGTATTTAATTTTTATCTTGGTATTGTCCTCAAATGATTTCAGGCACTTTCTTACTTCGGGCATCGTAGATGCATCGTCAGCAAGGCAAAGTTCCCAATTTGCATATGTCTGATCTAGCACAGACATTATACACTCTTTTAACATCTTAGTTGATACATTGTAAACAGGCACTACAACCGAAATCAACGGCTTATATGGAATTTTACTTTCATCAAACTTATATAAATCTGTTTCATTTTTCTTTATCCAGTTCTTATAGTTTTTTTCATCATCTGATGCAATACCAGCATTTTCCCCTGCTGAACCTATTCCAAATTTTGCTTTAAATTTGTAAAACATTACATACATGCCTTCTTCTTTAACTATCCTGCATGCCGTATTTATCTTCTTTAATATACCCATCTTTTGTTATTCTCCTATTTGCCATTCATGTTTAAGGTAAAACATTCCCTCCGAAAAGTATTCATTTGCAACTGAAAATCCTTCACAATTATTTTTGTAATCTAAATTTACAATTCCTCCGCTGTTAAATATTCCTACATCAACCGTATAATCTCCTCCCATAAGCATAAGCTCAGGTACTATGTATTTCACCACATGACGCCCCTGCTTTTGAGGTACTGATATTTTGTCAAGATTAGTGTTAGGTCCAAATACATATATCTTTCTGTCAAGACTGTAAAATGCAACCCCTACCTGAAGATCTTCCATATGATTATCATAAACATCGTATGTTACTTCAACTTCAAGTTTCTCAAATGTTTTAAACATATTTTTATTTATAGAAACTTTTTGTATTACAGCAAGGTAATCCGAATTATCGGGCAAGCTGAATTCTTCTTCATTATTAACTTTTTCAATTTTCTTCTCGCCGTATTTCATAAAATTATCATAAAGATCAACTACCTGACTTGCTTCTCCATCTTCTATAAGTTCACCATTTTTTATCCAGATAGCTCTTGTACAAAATCTTTTTATCTGTTCTATTGCGTGTGTTACAAAAAGAATTGTTGTACCACTTTCCTGAAGTTCCCTCATTTTATCAATACATTTCACCTGAAATCTCGTATCACCTACCGATAATGCTTCATCTACTATCAATATATCAGGTTCTACATTTATTGAAACCGCAAATGCAAGTCTTGCAAACATGCCACTTGAATACGCTTTTACAGGTTGATTTATAAATTCTCCTATGTCAGCAAACTCTATTATGTCAGGAACTCTTTTTTTCATTTCATCTTCTGTATATCCCATCATAGTCCCGTTAAGATATATATTTTCTATACCTGTATATTCAGGATTGAATCCTGCACCAAGTTCAAGTAAAGCTGCAATTTTACCATCTGTTTTTATAGTTCCAGTAGTAGGTGTCACAACTCCAGTAACTAATTTTAATAATGTAGATTTACCTGAGCCATTTGTCCCTACTATACCAATCGACTCACCCTTATTTATTTTTAAGTTAATATTTTTTAAAGCATAATGTTCTTTTGAATACTTTTTCTTTCTTATGCTAAATGTTTCGCGTATTCTGTCACTCGGTTTATTATATAAGTGGTAGACTTTAGATAAATCTCTGACCTCTATTGTTCCCTTATCCATTTACTGAATTCCTTTCCTAACATCAATTGGATGCAAAATACATTTTATCTGCAACATCATTCAATATATTTCTACAATACATCTGCAAAATGAGGTCTTAATTTTTGGAATACATGAGTTCCTGCTATATATATGAACAGAACTAACACCCAAAAATAAATCGTCCATATCGGTCTTTCCCAAAACCATTTTTCTGCAAACATAGCATCTCTATATCCCTGAACTATATAAAAGACGGGATTTAACTTAAGCAGATTTACAAGCCACGGAAATCTTCCCTGTACCATCTGTATATTCCACATAATAGGTGTCATCCACATAAGCACCTGCAATACTATTCCTAGCAGATGTCCGAGATCTCTTATAAAAACTATTATTGATGATGTAAAGTATGACATTGCACCACATAATGCAATTATACATATAAGACAATATATAAGCTGCAATGTATGCATAGTAGGCATATACCCATTTACCATAAACAAAACTACCATAAACAGTGAAAAGAATATATTTACAAAAAAAGCAGAAAATATTTTGATAACTGGCAATATTCCTATGTCAAACACTACTTTTTTTACAAGAAAGCTATATTCCAGCATACTGTTTGTTGCACCATTCCACGCATCACTGAAAAAGAACCACGGAACAAGACCTGCCGTAAGCCATAGCACAAACGGATAATCACCATATGGCTGGCTTCTAAATCCCACCTGAAATACAAACCAATATAATAATATTGTCATTATCGGCTGTACAAATGCCCAGATAATTCCTAAATAAGAGCCTGCATATTTTGTTTTAAAATCATTTTTTGCAAGTTTAAATATCATTTTCCTGCTTTTATAATTTTCTTTCAATATACCTATTGCCGCTGGTAATCTTTTTGTCTTTTCCATAATATTCCTCATCTATCTCAGTTCAAAATTTTCATATCTTAATGTCAAATGTGGGTTATAATACGAATCCCCTTCTTCCAGTTCTTTTCCCCATTTATTTTTAAACCTTTCAGTTTCACTGCGAAATCTTTTTTCTTTCGCTTCTGTTGTTTCGTATCCTCTGCTTATAGATTCGTAATGATACAGCCTTGAATATGGTGTAAATATGATTCCAAGTCCTTTTTCTCTTAATTTCATACAATAATCTATATCATTAAAGGCAACTTCAAACTTTTCATCAAGTCCGCAAACTTCATTATATATATCCTTTCTTGTCATCATGCATGCTGCCGTAACTGCACTAAGTTCCTGAACATAGTTCATTCTCTCATTATACCCACTTGCTGATGAACTGAAATGTTTGTGGGAATGACCTGCTACCCCACCGATACCAAGTATAACTCCTGCGTGCTGAACCGTATCATCAGGATAATATAACATACATCCTACTGCCCCTATCTCTGACATTTGTGCATACATAAGCATTTCCTCTATCCAATGGGGAGATATTATTTCCACATCATTATTCAAAAGAACAAGATAATCTCCTTTTGCTTTTCCTGCTCCAAAATTATTGATTGCTGAATAATTAAAACCATTCTTCCACTCACAAATTGTTATATTATCTTTCTCTGACAATTCTTTATAATACTCTTTTATATTTTCTGAAATGCTTCCGTTTTCCACTATTATAATTTCATAATCCGTATAACTTGTCTTTGTTTCAATTGAATCTATACATCTCTTTAAATCATCCCTATGCTCCTTATTTGGAATGATTATCGATACTTTTTTGTCCTTGTTTATCGGATAAATGATATGTCTCTCGTGTAATCTATCATCATACATAATCTTTGCAGATATATCACACCTGTTAAAGTGCTCCTCTAACACCTTTATTTCTATTAGATCATTTTCTATTTTCTTTTCTTCTGATTTATCGTTGTCCTGTTTATAATACATAGGTTCCTTAATATGTACAAAACCATCATCCAACATTTTTTTAATTTCCCTGTCATTTGATTTTGTTTCTTTTGCACAATGGTCTATATACTCTACAGTTTTCAATAAATAGTTATAATAGCTTGCCCGTGTTTCTCCATCAAACCCTCTTAACTTTACAAAAACATCTGCTCTTGTCATAAAAAAATCATCTATATAGTTTTTGGAATAAAGTGAAATCCTTGAAAAATCACTTTTATAATTATGCTTCCTGGCTTTTCTGACATCATCTTCAAAATACCACTCGTCAAAATAATAGATAAATTTTCTATTATTTTGACTAATTTCTTTAAGCAAAAAGTATGTCATATATGGATGAAGCAGGTCTCCTGCCTGAATTTCACCATAATAGTCGAATTTATTCTTTTCTACAAAAGATACAACATCCTTTCCAGCTTCCATAAAATACAGACACATCTCTGACTCTTTGCTAAAAACACTTTTTAACCTCTCTCTGTCTTTAATATCCGTCCCTATGCATACTACTGACAACACCTTGTCAACACTTTGCCTGGATAATGATATAAGACTTGAAAGTATGTTGGCATTTGTTTTTTCCTCACATGAAATACCAATAAGAATATTTGCATTTGAATTTGCAAACTCTTTTTTTTGACTAATTACTTCTTTTTTATTAACTACCCATGGCTTTCTATAATATTTGTTATATCTTTCTTCCCTAATAACATTGCCCAAATGCGATATTCCATCTTTTTTTACTCCAAAATATATCTTGAGCAGTGAATTGGCAAAATCATTTGAACAAATCATATACTTAATTTTTGATTTTATATCACCCAAAACATTTCCTCCAATAGTCTAATACCTGTCTACACTATATACAAACTATTATTTTACCTAATTTTCTTTTCTTTTTCAATATAATATTAAATTTTTATATTGGTAATTTTCAACAAAAAGTATGTTTCCCCCTTTTACCACATAAAATACTCTCGCCCAAATTTCTCCATTCCTTCATTATAATACCTGTCCTTTTCAGCCATTTCAAACTCAGATACAAACTCTGCATTTTCCAATTCTATTTTCTTCACCTTACTTATAACTGCCGGAAAGTATGGTGTCAGCACACAGCAGCCTCCTGTTTTATTTCCTTCCATGCACATCTCAAACCAGCTGCTGCGGCAAAAGAAA
>JABLTO010157956.1_pt1 | contig 11591 bp, 12 predicted proteins | sample 7160091 | NCBI WGS metagenome assembly JABLTO01 (sample SAMN14651225, study PRJNA627086) | human gut metagenome | isolation source: feces | host: Homo sapiens
CTTGATAAAATTATAAAATATAGGAGGTTTATTATATGAGAAATAAAATTTTACTTGAGTTGATCGAGGCATGTAGTAATGCTTACAAAGATAATAAGAATGCTAGTAATATTATTAGTGATATAATTAGAGAGATAATTGAGGAAAGAGATGGGAGTTTTGAAGATGATATTTTTGATGTTATACAAACAAGATTAAGTACTACTCTTTTAGATATGTATAACCATGGAGCCACAAGTTTTATTCATATTGGTAATGATATACCTGGTGATTTGATTATTATTAATGAAGCACTTAAAAAAAATATTAATTTAAATAGAAATTTTGATAGTGATAGTTATAATTATGAAGAATTAAAGAAAAAAAATATTTCTACAAATATGATTGAGTTTTTAGAAAATTATAAAAAAATGGTATTAGAAAAAGGAAAAAGTCAACTTAAAGAATACTTAGATACACATCAGTTAGATCCAATATCTAAAAGTTTTAAAATATCCGAATTAAATAATATTGAATTTGTCATTAATAATTATGGTGAAAAAATATCTACTATTCAATATTTAGATGGATTAATAAAAAAGATAGAACAACAAAAATCGTATGAAAAAATACAAGAGGAAATTAAAGAACTTCAAGAACAAAAAAGGATAAATGAAGAAAAAATAAGGGAATCAAGAAGAAATGAAATGTTACAAGAAAGTATACAAAAATTTGATTTTGCTTATTCTGAATACGTACATAAATCAGGTACTATGTTCTCAAGTGATTTAGCTGCAATTGATTATTATAAGACAGAAGATGTATTGTTTGACATAGTAAGAAAAAATTCTAAAAATAAGGACTTTATATTGCATGTTGCTCAAACTGATGTAAATTTATTAAAGGAGGTAAAAAGTGATTTATTAAGTGATTCAGATGTCATAAGAACAGCATTAAATACAAATTCAGAAGTTGCCGAAAGAGTTTTACCAAATAAAGATTTGGTAAGTAAAATAGAGAGAGAAATGCAACAAAATGAAAAACAGTTAGATAAACCAGTATCATATAAAATACAAGGTGGTGTAAAAAGTGAATATTATAATATACTTAGTACACCAGAATTTCAAAAATTTAATTTATCTGATAAATTTGCGGCATTGTTATCAGATATAGCGTATGCAGATGCAGATAGAACAACAGCCTCCTTTGAAAGAGCAAGCAAAAAGTTTCTTGAAACAATGTCATATTGTAATGATAAAAATGATATATTAAAATTTGAAAAAATAATGGAACAGTTATCAACATATGGTGGATATGCAAAGAATCTTTTTGATGAAAATAAAAATAAATTCGAACTTATGGTTAAAGAAGAGCAAGAAAAATATAAAAGTGATGAGGAAAAAAGAAATAGTATGAAAGAAGAAACAGCTCAAAAAGGATCTGTAAATTCTGATGAAAATGAATTTGAAAAACAAAAACAAAAACTAAATGAGGAAAGTGAACTTCAACAGAAAGTAACTGGAAACTATGAAAATAATCAAGGAATGGGAATGGGATACTAATGGAGAATAGACAAGAAGTTTTTAATGAATACATGAATCAATTTATACGTTTGTCCTTTGAAAAAAAATGTAAAGAAGTAATAGAAAAACAAAAAAGAATTCTATCGCTCCTTGTAATGCATGCACAAAATAAAGGTATTTATCCAATATTACTTAAAAGCAAGGAAATAAATGATTTATCAAAAGAAAATCCTACTAATGATGACTACATCGAAGCAATGATGGTGTATTGTCAAGATATAGAAGAATTGTATGGTCAAATTTTATAATCATTAAAAAGAAAAAATAACAAATTGAAAATTAAAAATATAAAACAAAAAAGGAGGTTTATATATGTTAGTTACTTATAAAGATGGAAACAAAAAAGAATCAATTACGGTTTCTTCAAATATAAAACAATTTCAAAAATATTTACTTAAATATACAAGACTAGAGGAAAATTATTTAAAATATAAAACGGGTAAAAATGTTAATAAAGAAATGTTAAGTGAAATCCAAAAGCTTGAAAATGTTATGTTTTGTTTTGAATCCATTATTGTCAATGATATCCAAAAAAAATCTGTTGCTAATTTTAATGACATAATGGTTAGATTAAATAAAAACACTAATAATTCTTTTGCTTCAATTGAAAAAAAGTCTCAAAAAGAACAAAAAAGTTTTTTAAAGTTAAACAAATCTAGAATTAAGTCTAGATCAAAAGAATTAAAAAAAATTTCAAAAAGCAAAACAATAAAAAACAAAAGAGGTTTTACAACTTATGGAAATGAGCAAATTGAATTTTCAGGAAAACTATCACAAGTTATTAAAGAATTTAGTAATTCAGCAAAAAAAAGTATAAATTTTCATGGAGTAGCGCATGATACGCATAAATTTGATACAGCGTCATATCCACATATTTCAAGTTTATTAAAAAATAGAGATGTTGCTATTGCAAAAGAATTAGAAAAAACACAAAGAAATAGAAAAATAGAAAAAATTGAAAAGAAATATGAGGAATTGTGCTATAAAACTAATATTTGTAATTTGTTAGAACAAGCAATCAAATGTTGTGATGTATCTATTATGCCAAAAACAAAAAAAGAACTTGAGGAAAAGTATGATAAAATAAAAAAAGAAACTGAAAACATGAGAATTCAATTAAATGGTGATATTAAATATTTAGAGGATTTATCACATGGTGCTAAAATAGAAAAAGCCGAAAAAGATATAATAGATAACTCGATAGATGTAGCAAAAGATATGAAAGATTCAACTGTTAAAACAATAGACAAAATATCTGCAAAAATAGAAGAAAAGAAAGATGAGAAAAAAATTGATACTACTGAAGATTTATTTGAAAAAATAGTGCAACAAAAAATATCTGAGTTAGATGATTCGTTATCTTTTTCTGCAGGTGCTAACTTTAAAAAATTTAAATATCTTTCTGAAGAACAACAATATGCATATAAGGGATATTTAGAAAATTATTTAACTAAAAGAGTTGGAGAATCTTTTGTAAGTAAGGCATTAATGGATGCTAAATTTGAAGCAAGAATTTTAGAAAAATTTTATGGCGTAAAAAAAGAAAAATTAATAGGAATTAATGAACCAAGTCAAATATCTAGATTAGATGATAGAGAAAAACAATATCTTGATACATATATGAGAAAATTAGAATATGTTAAATCAGAAGAAATGTTTAAAGAATATGAATCAAAAGTAAGAGATATATATAGAAAGCATAAAACAAAAATAAATAGTAATTCACCTTTAGTTGAGGCTTCACTTGAAAAATTGGCAATGCAAGAAAAAAAGAACGGAGGAAGAAGTTTATAATGGAAAATAGACAAGCAGAATTTGAAGAATTTATGGATTCATTTATGAAACTTGGCTTTGCTGAAAAATGTAAAGAAGTAATAGAAGAACAAAAGAGAACAATTGCATTGCTTGCTACTTTTGCAAGTAATAATAATATTCCGTTATCTTTGTTAAAAAGTAAAGAGGTAATGGATTTAGAAAAAGAAGAACCTACTAATGAAGATTATATAGAGGCAATGATGGTATATAGCAAAGAAATAGAAGAATTTTATGGTGAAATTCTTTTGAAAATTTTAAATGATTAGTATCAAATAAATTATATGTAAAGATACAGCAAAATGTATCTTTTTTTGATAAAGTAAATTTAGAATAAAAGTAGGCAAGGTATTATTATAAATAAATGTAAAGAAACTTGAAAAAAATAAAAAAGTTTTATATTATTGTAATAGGAGTGTATATATGGATAGAGATAATAATTTAGAGGATATAGAAGAATTAGATTTTAATTATAATGATGGATCAAAGATTTCTTTATATGAAAATCCTATAAGGGCAGGTAGAAAAGATAAATCAACTTTCATAACAGAAGGAGATTTATCTATGAGATCAAGTAATATTATGCTTGGAAATGATAATAAAAATTTACAAGATGGAGTATATGTTAATGAAGATGAAATAAAAAATGCTTTATCAAAATATTTAAATGAATCTAGTGAAAACAAAGTAATAAAGTCCAAAAAGACTGGAAGAAAAGTATCAGTTGATGAGATACTTGAAAAAACATTTAAATGTTTGAAGAATTCATCAGTTATAAAATTAGGTGAAAAAAATAGCAAAATAAAAAATCAAGATTCTAGAACAGTATATATTAAAGGTACTGGAATAAAAAAATTTAAAAGAGCGGGAATATTAATGCTTGGGAATAAAGGATTTAAATTACCTTGTGGTGAATATATTTTAGAAGAAGAATTACAAAACGCATTAAAAGAATATGTATTTTCTAATGAAAAGAAAGATAAAAAACCAAAAAGTAGTAAAGAATTTTTTAAACATTTAGAGGGTGAAGAAATTACATTAAAACCATCAGATGTAAAAGTATTAGATATAGACGAAAAAAATATTAAGAATCAAAATAATGAAGATATTTTAAATAAATTACTTAATATGAACGCTGATAGTAGTATAGAAATCAAACATAATGAAGAAAGGAAAGACGATATACCTAATTTGGATGATCTAGTAAGTAAAAAACATAAAGTAAAAATAAAAAATAAAAAATTTTTAGGCACTGCATTATTACTTGCATCAACAGTAGCATTTTTAAGCACACTTGGTGTTACAGGTGGAAATATAAAACAAAAGAAAATAGTTACAAAAAGTATAGAATATACTGTACAAAATTATGAAGAAAAAGAAATAAAGGAAACATATAAAGAATTATCAGATAGAGTTGCAGGTTCCTTAGTAATAGGAAATGATTCATATTTTCCAGAAGGAGTAGATTACCATGAATCCAGTGATTATGATTTTGGTGGAAGGAATAATAATGATACTATAGGAAATAAACTTAGAGAAGAAGGCAATTATAATGTAGATTATTTCTCGATTTTAAAAGACGGAAAAATAGTATATGTAGAAAGAAATAATGGAAAGAATCTAAACGAAACAATAAATAAAGTATCTAAAGCATTAAATTGCAATGAAGAAGAATTACAAGCTAGAATACATTTTGGCGGAGAAAAGGTAACAGGATGGACAGATTTTGATGATTATAAAGATAAAACAGGCATAAAAAGAAAAAGTCATACTGAGGATGTATATCTTGGTACAACAATAGAAATTATGGAAGATGATGGTAAAAATGCAGTTATAATTAATGATAATGAAAACAAAATAGAAGTACCATTCGAAAATATTGGAGATAAAATTGATGGTAAAAATAATAAATCATATGTAGTAACAGATATTCAAAATAAAGAATCTATAACGAAAGAAAATGAAGTAAATAATGTTGATATAGGTTTTGGAAAAGATAGTGTTTCAATACCTCTAACTATGGCAGGAGCTTTAGCGGGTGCATCTCTTGCACTTGCACATGAAGAAGAAAAAAAGAAAAAATTGGATGAGGTCAAGAAAAAAAGTAAGTTTGCACAATTTAAAGAAAAATTATCAAAAAAAATAAGAGGTAAAAGTCTATGATAAAAGATGAAAATTTTGATGAAATGATTGAAATTTATAAAAGTATGAATTTAGAAAATAAAAGAGAAGTATTAGTTAATGAATTAAAAGAATTCTTAGTTATAATGTCTAAGTTAAATGAAATTAATGATGCTGATAATAGTATTTTATATAATAAAGCACTTTATAATGATTTAAAAAATGCAACTGAGGAAGAATATTTAACTACAGTTTATGCCTATTTTAATGCAATAAAAGAGTCATTTTCTTTAGTTGGAGATATGATTATAGAATAAGGAGAGAGTTATGAAAATAGAAAATGGTGAAATAATAGAATTAGATAATGAAAAAGAATATATATGTGTTGCAAGATTAGAAGATAATGGAGTAAATTATTTATACTTACTTAGTAATTTTAAACCAATAGAAATAATGTTTGCGAAAGAAATTATAAATGGAGAAGAAATAAATATAGAAATAATTAATAACGATGAAGAAAAAAGACATGTATTAGAATTATTTGATAATATAATTAAAAATTAAATCACATATGTGATTTTTTTTGTTATAATCTTGTTCGAGGAATGTTATGGATAAGTTAGATTTAAAAAATATAAAATTAGGTAAAAGAATAGGTGAAGGTAAAGAATCAATTTGTTATGATTATGGTGATAAAGTCATTAAAATATTTAAAGAAAATAGAATAAATTACTTTAAGTTATAGTGGTTTTAAAATAGAAGATATTTTTTATAATTATACTACTTCTAATAATTTTAAATTCTATGATTTAACAAGTTTTGTCTATATAAATAGTACTAAAAAAGAATTACATGATATGTATTATAAGAAAAAAATATGATGACTATAAATACTTTTTTAGTAGGATTTCTTATGTATGATGCATATAGACATGGTTCAAAATATAAAATCAAAAAAACGTATAAGGCGACTGAATTTATAAGTGAAAATTTAGGTAATGAATATTATGGTGATTACTTCAAAAATAGATATAAAAAAATGTAAAAATTTGTCTATTTTAGCACTTACTATTGACAAGTGCTAATTAAAGTGCTATCATGTAATTGTCAGGTAGAAAATGACAGAAAGAAGGCGTAATGTGAAGCAGTTTAAGGCAGAATCTAAAAGATTACTTGATTTGATGATTAATTCAATTTATACAAATAAAGAAATATTTTTAAGAGAATTATTATCGAATGCAAGTGATGCAATTGACAAACTTTATTATCAGTCGTTAACTGATAAAAGTATAAAAGTAAATAAAAAAGATTTATGCATTAAAATAGAAATAGACAAAGAAAATAGATTACTTAAGATTATTGATACAGGTATTGGTATGAATAAAGAAGAACTTGAAAATAACTTAGGTATGATTGCAAAGTCTGGTTCATTACAATTTAAAGAAGAAAATGAAAAGAAAAAAGATGTAAATATAATAGGACAGTTCGGTGTAGGTTTTTATTCATCATTTATGGTTAGTGATGATGTAACTGTAATTAGTAAAAAATATAATGAAGAAGATGCATATAAGTGGGAAAGCACAGGTGCTGAAGGTTATACAATTACAAAAGATGAAAAAGATACTTATGGAACAACAATTATTTTAAAGATTAAATCAGATAATGAAGAATATAATTATAGTGATTTCTTAGATACTTATACTATAGAATCACTTGTTAAAAAGTATTCTGATTATATTAGATATCCAATAAAAATGAACGTTACAAGAAGAGAACTTAAGAAAGGTTCTAAAGATGAATATGAAGATGTAACAAAAGAAGAAACATTAAATAGTATGATTCCTTTATGGAAAAAAGATAAAAATAAGATTACTGAAGAAGAATATAATAATTTTTATCAAAGTAAATTTTATGATTATGAAAATCCAATTAAAGTTATTCATACAAGTGTAGAAGGTATGACAAGTTATAAAGCAATATTATTCTTACCAGCACATGCTCCATTTGATTATTATTCAAAAGAGTATGAAAAAGGTTTAGCGCTTTATTCTAATGGCGTACTTATAATGGATAAATGCTCTGATTTACTTCCTGATTATTTTGGATTTGTTAAAGGTGTTGTTGATAGTGATGATTTATCACTTAATATATCAAGAGAAATCTTACAACAAGATAGACAACTTAAATTAATCGCTAGTAATATAGAAAAGAAAATTAAAAGTGAACTTGAAAGTATGCTTAAAGATGAAAGAGATAAATATGAAAAATTCTTTAAAGAATTTGGTATGCAATTAAAATTAGGTGTATACAATGATTATGGAATGCATAAAGATGAACTTAAAGATTTACTTTTGTTCTACTCATCAAAAGATGAAAAATATATAACATTAAAAGAATATGTTTCATCTATGAAAGATGATGAAGAAAATATTTATTATGCTTGTGGTGAAACAATAGATAAAATTAATATGCTTCCACAAGTAGAAAAAGTAAAGGATAAAGGTTATAACATTCTTTACTTAACAGAATATGTTGATGAATTTGCTATTAAATCATTAATGGAATATGAGGGTAAAAAATTCGTTAATGTTTCTGAAGAAAACTTAGATTTAGATACTGAAGAAGAAAAAGAAGAAATTAAGAAGATAAATGATGAAAACAAAGAAATGTTAAATTCAATGAAAGAAATTATCGGTAGTGATGTTTCTGATGTTAGATTTACACATAGACTTAAAAATCATCCAGTATGTTTAGTAAGTGAAGGACCTGTTTCAATAGAAATGCAAAAGGTACTTAATGCTATGCCTACTGATCAAAGTATTAATGCAAAAATAATACTTGAAATTAATTCTTCACATAAGATAGCAGATAAATTAAAAGAATTATATAAAAGTGATAAAGAAAAATTTAATGAATACACTAAAATTCTTTATTCACAAAGTAGATTAATTGAAGGACTTTCAATAGAAAATCCAACAGAAATTAGTAATTTAATATGTGACTTATTATCAAAATAGAATAAAAAATATAGATTAGGTACATAATAAATAAGAAAGGAATGATGAATATGTTACCAAGCAGATTATTTTTTGATAGTTTATTAGATGATTATGAGGATAGTAGATTTAAAAAATCTATGAAATGTGATATTTTTGAAAAGGATGGAAACTATAATGTAGTTATGGATATTCCAGGATTTAAAAAAGAAGATATCAATATTGAATGTGATAACGGAGTAATTAAAATTTCTTGTGAAAAGAAAGAAGAAGAAAATGAAGAAGATGACAAGAAATATATAAGAAAAGAAAGAGTATATGAAAAATGTGAAAGATCATTTAACTTTGGAGATATCAAAGAAGATGAAATTGAAGCAGAATTTACAGATGGTACTTTAAAACTTGTTATTCCAAAACAAGAAAAAGTTGATACTAAAAAAAGTATTGAAATAAAATAATGGTAAACTTTAAAGGGTTTACCTTTTTTGTTATAATAAGCATAGGTGATTATAATGAATTTATATAATATTTTAATGAGTGATGATGTTATTTTAGAAATTAATAATAATTTAGAATATATTTTAAATATAATACCTGAAATTAAACCAATGATAGGGTTTGATCATAAACATCCACATCATCATCTAGATGTATTTAATCATACATTATATGCGCTTTCCTTATCTAAAAAAGATTTTTCTATTAGAATGGCACTTTTATTTCATGATATAAGTAAACCATATTGTTATGTTGAAAAGGATGGAATAAGGCATTATCCTAATCATCCTATTTATTCAGAAAAAATAACAAGAATTGTTTTAGAAAGATTAGAATATGATAAAGATTTTATTCAAGAAGTATGTTATTTAGTAAAAAATCATGATTATCCAATAAGAGAAAGGGAAGTAAAAGAAAACCCTTCTTTGCTTAAAAAAAGACTTGAAGTACAACGATGTGATGCTCTTGCACATAATCCAGAAAAGTTAGAAAAAAGAAAGAAATATTTAGAAAAAACTAAAAAATATTTCGAAATGTGATATAATCTTATCTATGGATAGGGTGAAGTAAAAATGATTAGTATTATTATTCCAGTATATAATGTAGAAAAATTTATTAGACAATGTTTAGATAGTATACTTTCACAAAGTTATAAAAATTATGAAGTAATATTAATAGATGATAAATCAAAAGATAGTAGTCTTGATATAATTAGAGAATATGAAAAAAAATATTCTAATTTTTTTGTTATAGAAAATAAAAAAAATTCAGGACCAGGTGCATCAAGAAATAAAGGTATTGATAAAGCAAAAGGCGAATACATTATGTTTATTGATTCTGATGATTATATTGAGCCAAATACTTTAGAAGATGCATTTAATGCCGCTAAAAAATATGATGCTGATGTAGTTAGATATGATTTTAGTAGAAGTATATCAAATATAGAATATGCAGATAGAAAGTTATATCCAAAGTTAAAGGAAAAAACTATAGAAGTAGATATAAATAAAGGAGACTATTTTCTTTTAGAAACTGCAGGTCCTTGTAATAAATTATTTAAAAGAAGTTTAATAGGTGATTCAAGATTCCCAATAGGAATATACTTTGAAGATTTACCATTTATTATTTCAAATATACTAAAGGCTAAAAAGATAGTTTATTTAAATGAAGTACTTTATAGATATAGATTTAATCCTAAAAGTATTATGGGAATGAATTTATTTGGAAGTGCTAAAATATTAGATATATTGTCTTCCTGTGAAAAATTAGATGAGTATACAAAAGGTTTAAAATTTGATAAAGAAAAATACGAATCATTAAAACTTATGAATAGTATTTATATATTTAATGATATTATGCTGTGGAAAAATCTAAATTTAAAAGGTAAAAAAGAACTTTTAAGTTATTTATTTAGAGTACTTGAACTTACATATGGTGATATATATAATAATGTTGCCTTCAAAGAAGTTATGAAAAGAGATAGTTTCTTTAGAAGAAGAATGAAATTTATGAAAAGATTTATATTAAAAAGAAAATATATGAATTCAAATTCAAAAGAAGAACTTATTAATAAGGCAAGAGAAATAATTAAAACAATATAGGAGGTAAAAAATGGGATTATTAATTACATTTGTTTTAGGACTTTTTATACTAATTGGAGTTTTTTTAGTTAAGATATCAAAAAATACTAAATTAATAGAAAATTTATCTATATCAGTAGCACTTGGATGTATGATTTCACTTGCTGTTTCTGATCTGTTTCCTGAAATATATGAAACTTTTTCTAATAAGATTTATTTAATAATTATATTTATAGTTATTGGTGTTCTTATATTAAAATTACTTGATATATTTATACCAGAACATGATCATGAACATGGTTTATCACATGAATGTACAGAAGAAAATTTACTTCATATTGGTATTGTATCAACTATAGCAATTGTTCTTCATAATATAATTGAAGGTATGGCTGTTTACAGTATAACAACAGAATCAGTTAAGGTAGGACTTTTAATGGCACTTGGTGTTGGACTTCATAATATTCCTATGGGAATGGTTATATATTCAACATTAAAAAAAGAAGATAAGAAAAAAAGAATATTAATGATTCTTTTATCTACAATATCTACATTCATTGGTGGCCTTTTAATGGCTCTAATAAGTTCATTAATAAGTGATTTTGTAATAGGAATATTACTTTGTTTAACACTTGGAATGATAATTTATATAGTATTTTTTGAATTACTTCCACATGTATTACATAGTAAAAATAAAGTATTATCTATTATAGGAATTTTAATAGGTATACTGATAATAATTATTAGTTCTATGTTTGAATAAAGCTACTTTTAAGTAGTTTTTTTTGTTTTACTTTTAATATTATAGATGATATAATATATATAATGGTGGGATGATATAATGGAAAAAAAAGATTATTTAAATGAATTTAATGTACAAATTGAAAAATGTAATGATTTATCACAAAGGGTATTAATGTATAGATTATATATCGAATATTTAAAAAATTCAAATAAACATATTATTGAACAAACGGATAAGAAATTATTTATTGATAGTACTGTTTCAAAAATATTATCAC
>JABLTO010066925.1_pt1 | contig 11587 bp, 6 predicted proteins | sample 7160091 | NCBI WGS metagenome assembly JABLTO01 (sample SAMN14651225, study PRJNA627086) | human gut metagenome | isolation source: feces | host: Homo sapiens
GCTACAAAGAACGAAGCCGAGCCTGCGATCAGGGTCGAACAGTAAGCGATGACAACCGTGATGAGCAGCAGCTTGCCCGCGCCGCTCTTGAGGTTAGCAATGCCCATGGTAACATACGCGAGGATCATCAGCGGGATGATGAACGACAGGAACTGACTGAAAAACGACGAGAGCGTTACCACAAAGCGGCAGAAGCCTTCCGGCAGGAACTGGCCGAACAGGATGCCGACAATGATGGCAATGATGAGCTTGGGCAGTAATCCGAGTTTGAATTTTTTCTTTTCTTTCATTTCTTTTTCCTCCTTTTTTGCGGGCAGCACCACACAATTTGAACTGCGGCACTTTGCGGAAAGTGCACCTGTTCGGTTATGCGATGTTACCCTTTGCGGCGCAGGCCGTTTGTTTGCCCCTCTTTGGTCTGCTGCCGTGGAAGTCTGCCGAGATTTTTGCCTCCGGACACAAAAAGAACCGCCTATTTTAGGCGAAATGCTATAAAATAGTACGCGGTTTTTGTGCAAAAAGGATAAATAAAAAATCTGTGGTAAACCTCCAATTTCTTTCTTGACCTCTTTGTAGATTTAGTATATTCTGTTTAATGGGTTAAGTCAAATTCATATATTTTATCATTTCGATTCAAAATATTGATAATATAGGGGAGAGAGGGAAATCCATGGAGCTTCGGCAGCTTGCAACCTTTATTCGGGTAGCACAGTTTAAGAGTTTTTCACGCGCAGCAGAGAGCCTCGGCTACTCACAGTCGGCGGTAACGGTGCAGATACGCCAGCTGGAGGAGGAACTGGACACGCGTCTGTTTGACCGCATGGGAAAGCGTATCGCGCTGACCGACACAGGCGAGCGTTTTCTCAGCCACGCGTGCGATGTGATGAATCAGGTCAATCAGGCGCGTATGTCGGTCACATCTACGGCAGAGCTGCGCGGTTCGCTGCATATCGGCACGATTGAGTCGCTTGCATGTCTCAAGCTGCCGACGGTGCTGCATCTGTACCGTAAATTCAACCCGAAAGTGTCTATCCGTATCACGGTCGGTGAGCCGGAAGAATTAATTGAGCATATGGAACGCGGCGAGCTGGACATGATCTATGTGCTGGATGAGCCGCTGTACAGCAACAACTGGAACAAGCTGATGGAGCAGCGCGAGGAAATCGTATTTGTGGCGTCTGCATCGCTGCACGAGGAGCTGGGCGGAAAAGAGCTGACGATTGAGGAACTGCTCACGCAGCCTTTTTTCCTTACCGAGCAGGATAACTATCGCCGTGTACTCAACCGCCGTCTTGCCGCGCGGCGGACCATCCTTACGCCGTCGCTCGAGTGCGGCGATACCTCGCTGCTCATTCGCATGCTCGAGATTGACCGCGGTGTATCCTTTCTGCCGTGGTACGCGGTCGAGAACAGCGTAAAAGAGGGAAGGCTGATCCGTTTGTCGGTCGAGGACTGCTATATTTCGCTCTACCGCCAGATTTTCAGCCATAAGGAGAAATGGCGCACACGCGAAATGGATGAATTTGTCCGCGTGGCAAAGCTGGCGGACGAGGAAGAATAAGGGCATATAACAACATCCCACTTGTTGAAGCACAGCAAGTGGGATGTTTTTTATTCCATGACCGCTTGCACTACCCAGCGGGTTGCGTGCCCGTTGCCGGTGCAGGTGGAAAGCGTGAGGATATGGTCGTTTACGGTCGGTGCTGCGCCGGTGCGGATCACCGACAGGGAAATACCTTCGTCAATGAAGGCTTTTTTGATTGTTTCATCGGAAAACGCACTGTAATACGCGGTTCCGTCAAGCGCTGCCTCATAGGCTGCGTAGATGCTGTACGCATGGGTTCCGCTTGCATTGGTCACATATACCTGCGGATGCGCCTGCAGGAAATCCTGCTTTTTGTAGTGCTTCAGCGCGGCAAACATCGAGCCGTTGTTCATCCGGTGACCGTACACGATGGTGTTAAAGCTGCTGAAATCGGCAGAACAGCGGCAGTCCATGAAAATCGCGCCGACTGCGCTGCTGTTTTGGTTCCAGGTGTGGGTCAGATAATAGTCGTTGTCCGTGCCCTGCACCAGCGGATAGGAAATCTCGGTGCCCGGAATGGCAATCCAGCCGATGACATCACTGTTGACCTGCTGCAGGGCAGGCAGGTCCATCTGCTCCAGCGCCTGTGCATACGGGTCGGCAGACGGAGCGGGTTCGGGTTCGGTCTGCGTTTCCTGCTGCGGCTGTTCGGTCGGCTGCTGAACGGTTTCCGTCTCCGTCACTTCGGGTATCGCGGCAATCTCGGAAGCCTCGGCGTAGGCTTCATCGCCTGCACGGTAGCTCGTCATTTGGCGCACCAGCATGAATGCGCTGACGGCAAACACCGCTGTCAGAAAAAACAGTATCACAGTCCGTATTTGGGACTTCATACGCTCACCTCGTTTTTTGCATATTATTATAGTATATCTGATTTAAGTTGTAAAATCGGATATATTTTATTGTTTGACAGAAAAGATTATATCTGTCAGACGCACCGATACTGGATATTTCGTGCAGATTTTGATTGTTTTTACACGCCTGACCGCGCGTTTCAGCACATTGTACAATCGCATATCAATAATTTCTACGTTTTGTCGATATCGTATTGAAGGCTTTCTGCCAAAATGTATCCTTTTTTCGTACCCTCTGTATGGTAAGCTGTACCATACAGAGAGAATACCTCGTCTGTCGCGGATGCAGACAACCGGCGAGGAGGATATATTTCCTGATTTCATGATAAAGGACTGAGTAGTATGAGCAAAAAGTTTACAAGGCTGATGGCCATCCTGCTGTCGCTTAATCTGACGTTCAGTACGGGTACTTTTGCAGCATTTGCGGCTGAAGCGGAAGACGGCAGCACCGACACCGGTTACTCCGAGAGCGGCGATCCCGCAGCATCCGCTCCGGAAGCAGAGGACAGCGGTATAGAAAACACACCGGACACGAGCAGCCCCGCTCCGACAGAGAGCACCGGCGAGAATGCCGAGCCGTCTGCACCGGGCGAGCCTGCATCGCCGAGTACACCTGAAGCACCGGCCGAGGCGGCACCGTCCGCACCGGCGGAGAAAGCGCCTGCGGCTGAGGTTCCGGCAGAGGAGAAGCCTGCTGAAGAAAAATCTGCCGAGCAGGCATCGGTTGCGGCGTATGCAGTCACCGCGTTTACGAAGGACAACATCCGGTATGATGTTTCCTCGGGCGATGCCGTTGTTACCGGCTGCGCAGACAGCGTGACCAAGCTGGTTATTCCGGCAACCGTAACCGAGGGCGATAAGGAATACAAGGTTGTCGGCATTCAGGAGCATGCGTTTGACTGGGCAAATCACCGCAGTCTCGCACTGGAAACCGTTGATCTGGGCGGTCTGCCGCTGGAAATCGGCGAGTATGCCTTCCGCGGTCAGAAGTCGCTGACGACTGTTGTCGGCATGGATAATATTACCGCAATCGGCAACTATATGTTCACGGCATGCTCGGCGCTGACTTCGGTCGCTGATCTGTCCAAGGTTACTTCTGTCGGTATTCAGGCATTTATGAACTGTTCTTCGCTGACTACGCTGAAAGGCCTGAATTTCTCCGCACTGACGAGCATTAGACAGGAAGCCTTCAATAATATGAAGTCCTTCTCGCTGGAGCTGGGTGAGCATACCTTTGATGCGCTCGAGTCTCTGGATGTCCGCGCATTCGCTAACATGACGGATATTACCGGTAAGGTTGTTCTGCCGGAACGCATTACCGAAATTCCGGAAGGTGCATTTTTGAACACCGGAATTACCGGCGTTGACTGGTCTCATATCACGGTCATCGGCACGGGTGCGTTCAGCAACTGTAAGGGTCTGACCGAGCTGCATTTGCCGGATTCTGTTACGTCGATTGGAGAAAGCGCATTCAAAGGCAGCGGTCTGACCGGAGAATTACAGCTTCCGAATTCGATCACTTCGATTGGCAATGAGGCATTTAGAAATGTCAAGATTGAAGGCAATTTGGTGCTGCCGAGTGCGCTGACTTTTCTGGGTACCCGCGCATTTAACGAAACCACCATCAGCAGCGTTACGTTCCCGGACACGCTGAAAAATATTGGTAACTATGCATTTTATAACTGCCCGAATCTTTCCGGCACGCTGATCATCCCCGAAGGGGTTGTTTCCATCGGTACGGCAACCTTCACGAAAACCGGTATCGAAAAGCTGGAGCTTGCCGACAGCGTACAGACCATCTCGGCCGGTGCATTCAGCACCTGCGCCAAGCTGACTTCCGTGCAGATTGGCGAACAGGGCAAGGGCAAAAGCCAGCTGCAGACCATCGGCAGTAAGGCATTTAACAACGATACCAATATCACCTACTTCTATATTGAAGCATGCTCGGCGGATGTTGCGATTGACTCGAATCCGCTGACGATTCCTGCCGGTGTTGCTGTAAAGTTTGCGGTCACTGTCGATGGCGCAAATATCCGTGAAGACGAAGCAACCACGCTGCAGCAGGCCGTTGACGCGGCAGCAGCGGAAAACACCATCATCACCGCAGACAAGAGCTTCATTGTAGACGGTACGGTTACGATTCCGTCCGGCAAGACCATCACGCTGACCGATGAAGGCAAGGGCCTTTCGGTTGTGTTCAAGAACGGCTTCGCCGGTCCGGCTTTCCGCGTGGAGCAAGGCGCGGCGCTGATTCTGGACGGCAGCTTCAATTTCTCCTGCTTCCGCATCGCTAAAGGCTCGTTTGCCGAGGTAAACGGCGCAATGACGCTGAACGGCGGCACGATTACCCGCATGAGCCTGAGCGGCTCGGACATGGGTGCGATTACGGTGGACGGCGGCTCCTTCACCATGGGGAACGGCGAGCTCAGCAGCATTTCCGCTTCGTCCTCCGCAAACTGCGGCGCGGTTTATGTGAAGAACGGCGGCAAATTTGCCATGAACGGCGGCAAAATCACCGGATGTATGTTCAAGAACCAGTATTCCGGCGCGGTTGCCCTCACAAACGGCACCATGACGATGACGGGCGGCACGATTTCGGGCAATACCGCATCGGAGTATAACGCTGCGGGCGGCGTACTCGTAAACGGCACTTCGTCTCTTGCCATGAGCGGCGGCACGATTGCCGACAATACGGCAAAGCGCGGCGGCGGTGTATGCGTGCGTGAGAACGGCACGTTCACCATGTCCGGCGGTACGATTTCCGGTAACAGCACGGCAGTCAAGTCCGATACAATTCAGCAGCCGAATGCAGGCGGCGGCGGTGTCTTCGTAGAGGATAACGCAGCATTTGAAATGACAAACGGCACGATTACCGGCAACAAGACCAACGGTATGGGCGGCGGTGTTGCAACGGCTGTTCTGAGCAAGGATGACACGGTTGGCGGCGGTCGATTCCACATGACCGGCGGCACGATTTCGGACAATACGGCATCCTGCGGCGGCGGTGTATACAGCTGGTCCGGCAGAAACCGCGTTGTACTCGAAGGCGGCAATATTGTAAACAATACGGCGCGTCGACAGGGCGGCGGCGTTTACGTCAGCCATGCACCGTGGTCGATCACGATTAAGAATGCGCTTATCACCGCAAACAAGGCAGCCATTCAGGGCGGCGGCATTTGGTCCTGCCCGGTGGGCACGGTAAGCCTTGGCACGGATGCGGCTGTATTTGGCAACACGGCAGGCAAATCTGCTGATGATGCGGCATTCCTGCTTAAGTGGAACGAGACGTATTCCACCAGCTTCAGCGGCAAGATGTACGGCGGCGGACTGGTAACCTGGTACCGCGATACCTCAATCAGCGCGGGTGATGCAAACTACGGCGCTTTCGGAGGCGACCGCTACGATGCAGCGAATCCGGGTGCCCCGGTTAAGCCGGCTTCCGGTGCGACCAATGGCTACGGTCTCAAGGCTGTTGTTTCCGCAGAGAGCAAGGCACTGGCTGAAACCGCACCGCTCAAGATTATGGGCAATACCGCAGAACGCGGCGGCGGTGTCGGCACAAACGGCGAAGTGATCATTCCGGGTGAGGACACCTTGGAAAATCCGGTTTCCCTCACCGTACACAAGGTTTGGAGCGGCGCAAGCGCGTATCCGACCGCTGTTACCGTAAACCTTATCCGCATTGCGAAGGACGGCACGCGAACCGCAATCGGTACGGTGCTTCTGAGCGAAAGATCCACCGACAAGGACGGCAAGACCTGGTCGTACACCTTTGCAAATCTGGACGGCGCTTACACCTATACCGTCGAAGAGGAGGCCGTTGACGGCTTTAATACCTCGATTTCCGGCAGCATGGCAGATGGCTTAACAATCACCCACAGCAAGAGATCCGGCGGCGGAGGTGGCGCCGGCGGTCACCACAAGCCGGACCCGAAACCGACTCCCGATCCCGATCCGAAGCCTCCGGTTGACATTCCGGATCAGCCTACGCCGCTTGATCCGCTGAAGCCGACGGAGAACATCCCGGACAGCAAGGTTCCGACGACTAAGCCGGAAACACAGACCAAGACGCCGGATAAAACGAAGACAGTGAACATTCCCGACAGCAAGACTCCGACGTCCAGCGTTCCGAAGACGGGCGATATCGGCGGCCTGTGGGCGGCTCTGTGCGGTCTGTCCGCAATGGGACTGGCGTACTTCGGTATCCGCAGAAAGCACGATTAAAAGCAAAAACAGATAGCAAACACCCTCTATATCATTCGATATAGAGGGTGTTTTTTCACTCAAACAATATGCAAAAGCTGAATCAGCAGAATCCATGCCAGACCGTAATATGTTACAACGGCAACCAGATCGTTGATCGTCGTAATCAACGGACCGGACGCAACCGCCGGGTCTACCTTGATTTTATGGAACAGGATCGGCACGAGCGTACCGACCAGACTGGAAATCACGATCGCTACAAGCAGTGATATGCCAACGCAGCCGGAGATCAGGAACGCATGTCCGATGGCATAGCCCTTGAACAGCGCTATGTATGCACCGAGAAAGACAAGCGCCATAATGCCGAGCAGCGCGCCGTTGCAGGTGCCGACCTTCATTTCTTTGAAGGTGAGGTGCAGCTTGTCCTTAGCACTCAGGTTTTCATCCATCAGCACACGAATCGTAACCGCCAGCGACTGCGTACCAACGTTGCCGGCCATATCGAGAATTAGCGACTGGAAGCAGATAACGACCGGCAGCACGGCTACAACGCCTTCAAATGCACCGACAACGGTCGAAACGCCCATGCCGAGGAACAGCAGGATGATCAGCCACGGCAGGCGCTTTTTCATGCTTTCCCTGGTGGTTTCGTTGAGATCCTCCTCGGCGGACAGACCGGCGAGCTTTGCATAGTCCTCGCCGAGCTCGTCATCCACGGCCTCGACAACGTCCTGTGCGGTGATGATACCGATGATCTTTCTATCCTTATTCAGCACCGGCAGGGAGTCTTCGGCATAATCTTTGATCTTCTCGATGCTCTCTGAGATTTTCTCGTGGTCGAGCAGATACGGATACGCGTAGCTGATGATGGAATCCAGCGGAACGTTCTCTCGGGCAACGATGAGATCCTTCAGGTCGATTGCACCGCAGAAGCGGTTTTTATCATCGACTACATAAATCGTTCCAATGTTGTCATTTTCACCGGCCTGCTTTACCAGCTCGTGCATGGCCTGCCGAATGGTCAGGTTCTGCTTGATGCAGATGTAGTTGGTCGTGATCAGGCTGCCGACTTCGCTGTCGTCATAGGAATTGATAAGCAGGATGGCTGACTTGGTTTCGTCATCGATCATCGGGCGCAGCTTTACTTTTACGCTCTCGTCGATGTTCTCCCACAGATCGACCGCGTCGTCCGCATCCATTTCGTTCAGAATTTCGGCCAGCTTGTCAATGCCGATTTCATCAATGTATTCCGCCGGATCATCCAGATAGGAGATGATTTCCGCCAGCCATTCCGCATCAAGTGCGCTGTACAGCAGATTGCGTTCCGCGCGGTTTAGGCATTGCAGGCTTTGTGCGATATCGTTGTCGTGATAATCCTGCAGCTGTTCCCGCATCTCATTGATCGAAGGGGAGGTGCGGATGATCTCAACGATTTTCTCGGCAAAAGATGTTTTTTTCCATGTTGCTTTTTTCATAATCAGCCTCCTTCTGTGCCCGGAAAAGAGCACAAAAAATCCACCGTAACAGATACAGTGACACAAACATCAGTTGTGGACTTGTTCATCACGATGGAGCAAGGCTCAGCGCTTATTTCAAAAGAGGATGCTTACGGACACTCGAAACAGCAGCATAGTCTGTATCCATCGTCATATGTACATTTCGTCTGTCACAACTGTCCATAGGGCTTGCCTCCTTTTTATTTTTTCGCAATGATTATAGCACTTTTTGTGTGGAATATGCAAGGCATTTTTCGCAGTTTTAACAATATGGATGAAATTTGCGGACAATATCGCGCACGGGGAGACAAAAGGCTGACGATGCAGGAATGGGATTGTCTTGGTGTACGAATGATTTTGGAAGATTATCCAAACCGATCCCACCGAAACGCTTCGGTGGACAGAGCAGATGCCTTGCTGTCGAGTGCCGGCTCACTGAGCAGGATATCAACGATGTCATCTCGGATACGGCGATAGCCTTTGTCCGGATGCTGCATAGATAGCTGTTCCACCTTCTCTGCAATCTGCAGGTTCTCCTTGTCACGTCTGCTGTACTTGCCCAGATGCTCCTTTCTTTCTATTTCCTTCAATTTTTTGCAGGTAGTTTTCCATTTTTGCCATGCTCGCGGAACGAGAGTGGTACGGTATAAGCACCCTGGGAAACTGCAGACTGCGTATTTCTGCGCGGAATAACAAAGCAAACGAGACTGGCGAAAAGCAATCCCGTGTCGATTAACGGCAGGGTTTTCGTATATTAAGGTGGCATATTGAAAGCCGGTGTGATATAGTTAGGATGAACTAACTAACGATTGACACTGGAATCCCGCAAAAGCAAAGAGATGAAGAAATTATGCAAAGCAAACAGCAAAAGCAAATTAAGGAGTTTTTGGTACAGACCTTCGGCGGAAGCAGGGGCGGCTCGCTGTTTTCACGACAGGAAAAAATGCTGGATAGGTTAATCAAAACCGCAGCAAACAGGTCCAAAAACCAGATGAAAACACTGGTGCAGACCATTCTGCCGCGCATTGCGCTGTACAAGGTGCTGCAGGCAGAGCTGCCTGCGGAGGAAACCTTTACGCACATGCGGACGTACATGATGGACTGGGTGGCGGCAGAAAAGCACGCTTTCACGGTGAAAATGGAGTTTGTGCCGGGATTTTATCGGATTTACAGCTATTGTTTTCTCAAAATCATGCGTACCTCCGACCTGTGGGAGAGCACACAGGAACACGACAAAACGCACTTTTCCGCGTCGATTACCAAGTGTCTCTGGCACACGGCGTGCCAGGAAAACGGCTGTCCGGAGCTGTGTCCGCTGTTTTGCGACGTGGATGATGTGACCTACGGCGGACTGCGCAAGCTCGGCTTTTCGCGCACAAAAACGCTGGGCTGCGGCGGTGACTGCTGCGATTTTCGGTTTTTCAAAAGGTAGGCGAGCAGACGGAGAAGCGGACTTCGGCAGGATTTTCGGTGCAGCGGCGGAATCCGTGCTGTCAGCTCCATCGCCTACGCAGTGCGGCCGCAGATGGTTTTGAGTCGGATTCCTCTTCCATACCTTGCGATTTCCCCGGTTAAATGATACAATCAAACCACAAGGTTTCATTCCATCAAACGGATTCCGAAGGGGAGCCATCCCTTATCACATAAAGGAGCATCAGTGCATGAACCCAGTTTTTGTTATCGGACACCGCAATCCGGATACGGATTCCATTTGCTCTGCAATCTGCTACGCGCACCTCAAGCGCAGGCTGACCGGCGGAGAATACATAGCCTGCCGCGCGGGTCACGTCAATGCGGAGACCAAATTTGTGCTCGAACGCTTCGGCGTGGAGCCGCCGCGCTACATCAAGTCGTTTGAGCCGCGCCTGAGCGATGTGCAGTACCGCGAGGTGCCGGGCATCAGCGAGGAGCTGTCGCTGCACCGTGCATGGGATTACATGAACGAAAATGATATTCAGACGCTGGCCGTTGTCGATGAGGATCGCCATCTGAAGGGTCTGCTGACGCTGGGCGACATCGCGCGCTTCTACATCGAGGATCAGGACGCCAATGCGCTGGCGGAGGCCAAGACCAGCTATCGCAATCTGGTCGATGTGCTTGACGGCACGCTCGAGGTTGGCGACATTGACCAGCGGTTTGAGCAGGGCAGTGTGGTCGTTGCGGCGGCTAATCCGGACGTGCTCGAGGACTATATCGGCAAAAATGATATGGTCATTCTCGGCAACCGTTACGAAAGCCAGCTGTGCGCCATTGAGATGAGCGCTGGCTGCATGGTCATCGGTCTCGGCTCCAAGGTTTCGCGCACTATCCGAAAGTTGGCCTCGGAAAACGGCGTTTCCATCATCGCTACCCCGTATGATACCTACACCTGTGTCAAGGTTATCGGTCAGGCGGTTCCGGTGCGGCATGTGATGCGGAAAAAGAGACTTATCACCTTCGAGCCGGAGGAAACGGTTGAGGATGTAAAGCGCACGGTTTCCAAGAAGCGTATCCGCTATTACCCGTTGATGGATGAACAGGGACGATATGTCGGTATGTTCTCACAGCGCAACCTGCTGGATCTGGAGCGTCCGTCGGTCATTCTGGTTGATCACAACGAACGCGATCAGGCCGCCGAAGGCATTCGTTCGACCAATATTGTTGAAATCATCGACCACCACCGCATTGACTCGGTGGAAACCAGCGGACCAATCTACTTCCGCAATCAGCCGCTCGGCTGCACTGCGACCATCATCACGCAGATGTACCATGAGCACAACGTGGAGATCGAGCCGAAAATCGCAGGTCTGCTGTGCTCGGCAATCCTGTCGGACACGCTGATGTTCCGCTCGCCGACGTGTACGCCGCTTGACCGCATGGCTGCAGAAGAGCTGGCGAAAATCGCCGGTCTGGACATCAAGCAGTATGCAACAGAAATGTTCCGTTCCAGCTCACGTCTGCTCGATCGCTCGATGGATGAGCTGTTCCACATGGATTTCAAGTATTTTCAGGTGCAGAATCAGAAGATTGCGATTTCGCAGGTGACGAGTGTCAGTGAGAACGAGCTGTCCGGCATCCGTGATAAAATGCTCGAGTACATGGAAAGCTGCCTGGCATCGAGCGGTCTGTCCATGCTGTTCGCTATGCTGACCAACATTATCGAGGAAAAGACAGAGCTGCTCTACGTCGGCAAGGGCGCGCAGCAGCTGGTCCGTGCGGCCTTCAAGACCGACTGCGGCGAGTATTCGGTCGTCCTGCCCGGCGTCGTCAGCCGCAAGAAGCAGATGGTAGCGCCGCTTGTCGGAGCGATGGAGCACGATGAGGAAATAGAGTAAGATTTGCAGAGTAAAAGCGGAAGAAACCTTGGTTTCTTCCACTTGAGGCTGTCGAAAAACTATCGTTTTTCGAGCAGCCTCTCGATCGAAACCACGCTTTCGATCGAATGCTGAAGAAAAACCGCGTCCTCCGGACAC
>JABLTO010127052.1_pt1 | contig 11584 bp, 11 predicted proteins | sample 7160091 | NCBI WGS metagenome assembly JABLTO01 (sample SAMN14651225, study PRJNA627086) | human gut metagenome | isolation source: feces | host: Homo sapiens
ACGCCGGTCTCGGCGGCGATCTGCTCCATGATCTGGGTCTTGCCCACGCCCGGCGGGCCCATCAGCAGCACCGGCCGCTGGCGCACCGTGGGGATCAGGTAGTTGCCCAGCTCGTCCCGGGCCAGATACGCCTTCAAGGTGTTGGTGATCTCCTGCTTTGCCTGTTTGATGTTCATATCCGTACTCCTTACAGTTGGGGAAGTTCGTCCAAGTCGATGAGGTCCATGCCGTCCTGCTCCGCCGCCTCCCGGGCGGCCCGCTCCAGGGCCGGGGTGGGCACCACCAGCCGGATGGCCCAGGGGGGCATCTTTACGGACAGGGGCGGCTCCTCCAACAGCACGAAGGCCGTGTCATAGGGCGGCCGCTTCCGGGGATAGACGCCCATGCCGTCGGTGAAGTATACCAGCCCCCGAAGGAAGGTGAAGGCCCCCTCTACCTGGAGCTCCGCCACGTGTTCAAACACCGGCCGGAAGTCCGTGGCGCTGCCGCCCATCAGAGAGAAGTTCTCCATATAGGCTTTCAATTCCTCCAGGTCGCGGATGGGGGTGTCGGACCGGACCTGGTCGTCGCACTGGAGAATGCGGATGTTCACCTTCCGAGTGAAGGTCTCCGTGCTGCGGAGGATGGCGTAGGTGCAGGCCAGGAACTGCCGCACCAGCTCGCCGGAGGTGGACATGGAGGTGTCCACTGCGATGACGAAGTCCTCGATCCGCTTCTCCTCCTTCGTCTCCGGCGGCTCCACCAAGGGCATGTTGCCGTAGAGCTGGAGACCGTAGGTGTAGAAGATGTAGTCGAAGGCATCTCCGTCTACCGCCATCACCTCCCGGGGCACGGCGAACCGCCGGAGGAAGGCCCGGTAGTCCACGTCGTCCCGGTTGGCCACCCGGATCTGCTCCAGCACCGCCTCGCCGCCGGTGGCCTGTCCGGCCAGCACCGTCTCCAAGCCCGTCTGGGTCTTTTCCGAGACGCCCTGCCACTTCTGCTCCCGCTGCTTCTGCTGCTCCTGGTCCTGCTGGTCCGGGTCCCACAGCCCGTGGTCATCCACCAGAAAGGCCCGCTGGAGCCGGGCCACCTCGTACGCCGGCAGATCCAGCCGCAGGAGATGGCGGTAGATGCCCTCCGCCGTCAGCACCGGCATCTCCGCCCGGCACTCCCCGTAGAACTTCTGCTTGGCGGGGACGAAGCCCCCGGCCAGGCAGGGGTAGTCCAGCTGGTCCAGGATGCTCTCCACCGCGACATCGCAGGCCAGGTCCCACAGCTCCGGCATTTTCCCACGCTTCTTCCACAGGTGCCGCAGCATGCAGTGGAGCAGCACGTGGAGATACGCCCGGTCCACCGCCGTCCGGGAACGGAGATACCGGTCTGAGAGGAAGCTGCCGTCGTAGTACAGCGTCTCCCCGTCCGTGGCGAGGCTCAGCGTCACGCCCCCGCCGGGCTGGAAGTCCAGGCTGCACAATGCCACGTCCAGATAGGGCAGATTCAGATACAGCTCGTTCCGGGCCGTCTGCAGGATCTCCAGCCCGATGGCCGTCAGGTCCTTGGGCGCCATGGCGCACCTCCTTCCCGTTTACAGATCAAAGGTCTTATCCAGGCCCCGGAACGTCTACGCGAAAACGGAGGCAGAGTGCGAGGAAAAGTTGGCAGAACTGATCCGGGAAACGAAGGCGGAGATCGCCGCCGGAAAAGAGCAGGCGAAGCAGCAAAAACCGGCAAGTTGAACAAACAGGCCTCCGAGGGCGCCTTGCCCTGGGAGGCCCGTCTTTTTCCTGTCTGTGGCTTGTTCTGTGGTCAAAGGCAAAAGCCAAAATTCAAACTGTCCAAAATAGTTGTGAAAAATAAAAAAACACCCGCTTTTTACGCGAAAAGCGGGTGTTTTGTGGAGCTGCTGGGTGGATTTGAACCGCCGACCTCATCCTTACCAACTGATTGGGAGGATAGGGTTTGCTGCTTTCAGACCCTTTTGCACCCTCTTCGCTCCGGGGTGCCATCCTTTCCGGAACTCTTGTGTCCATTGTCTCCGTCCACTCGTTTCCCCGTGTGGGTCAGCGTGTGGGTCAAAGGCCGCCGCGAGCCAGCCATTGCTCCTCCGGCGCAACCGGACTGTTACCAGTCCGCCTCACCCCACCGGCTCCGAGAGAGGCTCAGAACCTCTCCGCTCTCATCGAACAGCGTTTTGCGGACGCCTTCGGCGGCGTTGGCGCTCCAATAGTTGGGGGCGGAGACGCTGGAGAGGAACACACCGTCGGAAAACTGCGCGTAGATGTTGCCCTCAAAGTCCGGCAGGTACTCCGGCACATAGGTTCTGATATACACCAGGCACTCCCGGGCGGCGAAGAACACGTTGTCCCGAACCTCCACGGTGCCGTCCTGCATATTGGGGCCGCCATCGATGGTAAATGCCCCCGTCGTAAAGCCGTCTACGTCCTCGCCGGTGTCCACCCAGTCGCTCATGGTGCTGTAAAAGACCAGGTTGCCGCGGAAGCTGACGCGCCTGAACTGGTGGTCGGGATTCGCCTCCTCGTCCCAGTTGAAATAGATGAGCGCCGAGCCGCAGTGGTAGAACACATTGCCCTCGATGGTCACATCCGTCACATCAAAGACCTGGCCGCTGAACTCGATGGCGGTCTCCAGTCCCAGCCCTTCCTGATAGGTCTCATGGACGTAGTTGTTGCGGAAGGTGTTATGGCTAGAGCTGGCTCCGCCCACACCGCCGTTGCGCTGGACGCCGGCTCCATAGCCGGTGATGGTGTCCAGGGCATAGGAAGCGGCGCAGCCTCCGCCCCAGCCCAGCTCGCAGTTCTGCACCAGGACGCCCTCGCACTCCGGCGCGACGGAGAGAATGTTCCGCCCCGTGTAGAGTACGGCGAGATTGTCGATCACCACGTCATCCGCCACACCGTCGAAGGGCGCATAGGGGGAGAGAAACTCCATGTCCGGGTATAGCTCGCCGGGGTTGCCCCCGTCGCAGCGCAGATACAGCGGCCCATCGGCAGTCAGGCAGTACTGCTCCCGCTCCCCGGTATCCACCCAGCCGCTCAGGTAGATGGGCAGCGAGTCAGGGAGGCCGCTGCCGGCCTCGCAGAAGAAGGTGAGATTTTCGGTCAGTTGCTCCGCCGGGTCAAATTCCGGCATTGCGGCCTGCTCCGCCATCGCCTCCTCCGTCCGGTCAGTGCTCCACAGCTCGCTCACCGGCTGGAAGCACTCCCCGTTCCAGAAGCCCTGGACTTTTACAGCCCCGAGCGTGTCAGTCAGTGCGATGGAGCCGCAGTCCAGCATGGGGCGGTCGTAGACCCAGATCTTGCTGCCGTCCTCGCCCTCGTGCCAAAGCGTCCACTTCTCCGCGCCGCCGCCGTTTTCCACGGAGCCGTACAGCCCCGGTTTGTTTCCCTCACCGTAGGCGGAGTAGGTGACGCCTGGCTTAGTGTATACCTGCGCCGCCCGCCAGACGCCGCCCCGCTCAAAGAACACTGCATCACCGTATTGCAGCGGCTGGGCATTCAGGCGGTCGATGGTCGCCCAGGCGGTCTCCGGGCTGAGACCGTCATTGGCATCGTCCCCGCTGTTGGAGACATAGTAGGCTGTCCCGGTATAGGTCTCACCGGGCACAAATGTGTCGCCTTTCGCAATGGCGGTCTCAGAGGCCAAAACGGCGTCCCGCCGGTCCCGGCCAGCCTGGAGCAGCTCCTCCACCCGGGCAGTGACCGCCTGATCCTCCGGGAAGCGTTCGGCAGTCTCGGGCAAGCTCTCAAACAGCCGCACTGCGGCCACGGCGGCGTCCTCATAGGTCAGGGGCTCCGTGAGATGCATGGTGAAAGTCCCGTAGTCAAAGTCCAGTAGCGGCTCGCCGGTGATGAGCGACAGGCGGCTGACAACGAAGTTCTGGCTGGCGTTCAGGTAATTCATCTCCTGCCCGTCCTCCATCTGGCTGGACACCGAGACGCAGACGCGATCCCAGTTTTCACCGAACTCTTCGAAGAGCCGGTAACCGCCCCGGATGTCCGTACCGAAGGCGTCCCAGTTCTCATCCGTCCGACCGCCCAGGAGATAGGGCGCGAAGCCCATCGTAAACTCCGTGGCGTCCATGTGCTCGGCAGCGTAGAGTAGAAACATCGCGCAGTAGTCGCGATAGATCCCCTCGTCCGAGGCGTGGGCAGTCAGCTCCCGCCAGCCCTCCACGTCCCCGCCGGCCGCCTCGATGACAGCGTCCAGCATGTCAGCCATCTCCTTCTCTGTCGCCGCGGCGCTGGGGTTGCGATCAGGGTTCTCCTCCCCGAAGCCATACCAGGAAAAGCGTTCGTACTCCTCAGCCGGAGCGGGTCCCTCCGGGAAACTCCATGCCGCGCCGCCTGTCACCGGGGATGAGGCGTCCTTCCCCGCGCAGCCCGTCAGCACGGCGACCAGCAGCACAAGCGCCAGAACTCTTTTTTTCATAGCCTCACTCCAGCACTGAGCCGCTCAACCACTGGGCGACCGTGTCCGCGTCAAACTGATCCTTCGGGGCGGTGAGGTAGATACTGCCAAAGGACTCCTCCCCCTGGAGCAGCACATAGTAGCACAGCTGACCGTCCTCCTGGATGAACTGGGCGGCGAAATTGCCGTAGTCGTCATAGTCGAACACCGTCCCCTCCGGTACGGAGTCCTGGACGCCGCTGCGGGTGGAGTAGTCCTCCAGGTCGGTGGGCAGGGGCACCCCCGCCATCTCATAGGCATCCGTGCCAAAGCGGTTGGCCTGGATGTAATAGCCGTCCTTCTCAAAGGTGGCGTAGGTGGTGGGCAGAGGCTCGGCGATCTCTCCCGCCTCCTGGGTGAAGCCCTCGGGCAGCGTAAAGGTGCCAAGTCCCTCCACGGCATACTCCACCAGCGTCTCCTGCTGGGTGGGCTCCTCGGCCTGGGCAGGTTCCTCGGTCTGAGTGGGCTCCTCCGTTCCGCCGGAGTTCTCCGCGTCCGCTCCCGGATTTCCGCAGGCGCTCAGCGCCAGCAACAGGCACCCCGCCAGGCAGAGGACGATCCATTTCCTTCTGTTCATGCTGTTGACCTCCTTGCAATTCGGCTTTCGCCGGTTTGCCTTCAGCATACCATACAGGAGGTCAAAAGTGGTGCGCAGGCTGCGCACTTATCCCTGATACACGATCTCAAAGGGCGCCTGGGCCAGCTGCTCCCGGGCCAGCCCCTGGTGGCGGGAGCTGAGCACCAGCCGCGTAAGCCAGGGGCAATCCAGCAGGGGCGTCAGGTCGGTGAGATGGTTATCCCGCAGATCCAGCTCCGTCAAGGCCGGAATGGATGCGGCGAACGCCAGGTCCCGCGTCCCGGTCTCCGTCAGATTGACATACTGCAGAGAGGAAAGTGTTGTCAAAGCCTCCAGGTGGGAGACGGCGCTGCCGGAGAAGTCCACCTCCCGGAGGCGCTGAAGCGCCTGAAAAAGAGACAGATCCAGCCCATCGGTGGAGTACAGCCGCAGTTCCTCCAGCCCCGACAGCCCCGCCAGGGTCTCCGCGGCCCCCTCCGGCATACTGCCGGTGACCAGCCGGGTGAGGCTGGGGCACGTCTCCAGGGGCGTGTAGTCCGTCACCCAGGTGGTGCGCACGTTCAAATACTGGATGTCGCTACCGGCAAAGGCCGCCACGGAGGTGACACCGGTAGCCTCCAGTATTACCTCCCGAAGCATCGGCAGCTGGGCCACCCCCTCCGCTGTCCGCACCGGATTCTCGCCCAGATTCAGTACCTGCAGCTTCGTCAGGCCAGCCAGCGGGCTGAGATCGGACACCTGGTTTCCTGTCAGGCTGAGATATTCCAGGGGCAGTTCCGCCAAGGGAGACAGATCGGAGATCTGTTGGTAGTCCAAAATCAGCACCCGCAGGCCGCTGCATCGCGCCAACAGCTCCAGATCCTCATCGCCGATGTCCCCGTGGGATGTCTGCACCACATAGAAGTCGTGGGCTTCTTCCGCATAGGCCTCGTGCTCCTGAAGGGTGCTCATCCGCTGCTGGCCGCACACCAGCAGCTGCTCCACCTCCCCCAGCCGCTCCGCCGGGATGGGCTCCCCGGCTTCCAGCCCCAGCTCCTGGCACAGGGCCGCTTCCAGCAGGGGAGAGGAGACCTGCACTTCATCCTCATGGGCGGAGGGCCCCAACAGAAGGAACAGCAGCGCCGCACACACGCCGCAAACGGCCACTCCGGCCGTCCGTCGCCGCCAGCGGCCCTGCAGCGCCCGGGACACGGTCTGGGCCGAGGGGTAGCGATCCTGGGGATCAAAGGCCGTACACCGACGGATGATCCAGACAAGTGCGCCCCGCCCCGGCAGCCGGGGCAGGGGATCATAGCCGCCGGTGAGCAAAAAGCGCATCAGCATCCCCAGGCTGTACACATCGGAGCGCTGGTCCGTCTGCTGGTATCCGAACTGCTCCGGCGGCGCGGTAGCCTGGGTGCCCAGGAACACCGTGTCCTCCCGCCGCTCCGCCCGGTAGCGGCGGGCCGTTCCCAGGTCAATGAGATGACAGCGGCCCTTCTCGTCCCGGATCACATTCTGGGGCTTCACATCCCGGCAGATCACCGGCGGATTCTGGCTGTGGAGATCTTCCAGAACCCGGCACAGGGACAGGGCCGTCTCCCGCACCTGCCTGGGAGGACGCGGCCCCCGGGTGTCCACCCACTCCGCCAGGCTAATTCCTTCTACATATTCCCGGACCAGGTACTCCCTCCCCTCCCACTCCAGATAGTCCAGTGGGCGAGGAATCTGGCGGTGATGGAGCTCCCGCAGCAGGTCATACTCCTGGCGCAGGGTGTCCTCCCGCCCCGCCGGCTGTGTCTTCAGCACCGCCTGCCGGCCGGCCTGATCTCGAAGCAGATACACCTGCCGCTCCCCATCCTTCAGACAGGACTGGACCGTGTACCGCACACTCCACTCCGGGGGCAGAGTCAGGGTGTCCAGCACCTGCTCCTGGTACTCTTTCAAAAACTGTTCCCGCTCTCCCATGTCAGTGCTCCCCGGTATAGAGGCTCCGCTCCGGCAGGGAGGAGAGCAGCTCCTCCGCCTGCAGCAGGCTCATCTTCTGGTTCAGCGCGAAGATCACGGCGGCGTCCCGGCGCACGCGGGGATAGAGTGCCCCGCATCCACCCACCGCCAGAAGGCGCTGGGTCTCCTTCAGCGACAGGCCCAGGGCCAGGGCGGTGCGCAGCAGGATATCCCGCCCCGGAACCCGTTCCCCCCGCAAGATCTGATAGCCGTAGGATTTGCTCACGTCAGCCGCAGTCATCCACTCCGGGGCGCTCAGGCCCGCTTTCTCCAGCAGTTCCAGCAGCACCTGTGAACAGGTGGAGACCGTCTCCTCCTGATTCAGGAGTTTCCTTCCGCTCTCCCAGCTTTTCAGTCTGTGAAACAGTTCGCTTGTGGTGTCCGGCATCTGTCTCCCTCCTCCCCAATTGTATGTCCATTATACCGGTAATTTTAAAAATTCCAAAGGAATTTTTCCGGGGGAGCAGACAAATATCTGCGGTAAATTCTGTAGGCGGAACCGTTTGCCAGAAACGCCCTGTCCGGTCAGATTTTGATATGCAATACAAAGAAAACGGCTCTGCTCCTCTGCTATCGGAAACACCGATGCGTCTCCTACTTCCCCCTGTACGCTCCTGTGTGCCTCCCTGGAGACAGGATGGCATCCGTAACCCCGGCGGAGCGGAACAGGGGCGTGTGGGGGCCGTGTGCCCGGCGCTGGCCCGTTGCCCTGGTTCCCATCCGCGACCGGTTTGTGCCACAAGCCCGGAGCGATTTGCCCCGCCGATGAGGGAGAAATGGACGGTCGAAAAAAGTGCGGGAAAAACCATACCACATCTCCTCGCAGTGCGGAGAGCGCTTGTGCCGCCAGTACTTGCACGGCCGGGGAACGCGGTTTTACCCACCCACGGGTGGGGCAAGCAGAGCGTTTGGCTTGCCGCTGGCAGCCAAACGCTTTTTGCGGGCTGGCGCCCACACCCACTTTTGCGGCCCGAGGGCCGAAGGTCAGAGAGAAGAAACCGGGCGCTGCCCGGCCATGGACTCTCTGCGGCCTGCTGGATTTCGATATGCCGTTGCCAAAGAAGCCATTTTTTCTCTGTCATGGAACCCCAACAAATCCGCCCCTGTTTGGCCGTGTGAAGCTCTGTGTCGGGTGAATGGGGGCAGCGTGGCTCCGGAGTCCCCTGTCGTCTTTCCTTCGCCGTTGCGGGCGGCCTTTGCCGAAACGTCGGAATCCCTCTCCCTCACACCTTCTTGCAGTTATGAATGTCCTGATAACTCTTCCCGTAACCCCTGGCTTTCCGAAAAAAATTCTGGTATGGCGTGCTTCCCGGCAACGCCATACCAGAATTTTTATGTGAGAGAGGAGGCAGAGACATGGAAATCAGAACAAGAAACCGGGTCATCGCCTTCCGGGTGACACCGGCGGAGCGGAGGGAAATCGAGGCCAAAGTCCGGCAGTCTGGCCTGCGCCAGCAGGAATATCTGCTCCACGCCGCCCTGGAAACGCCCATCCATGTGGTGGAGGATATGAAGCCGCTCCTGGGCGAGCTGCGGGCCTGGGGACGGAATCTAAACCAGCTGACCGTCCTGGCCCATCAGGTCCACATCGAGAGCGCCAATCTGCGAGAGGCTGTCGAGATGCTGGGCAGAGTCTACGAGACGGTCAACCGGCTGCTGACAGAGGAAGGGCGGGTGGTAACCCATAGCGACGTGCAACTTCATCCGTGAGAAAAAGCAGACCGCCGGCGCCATGGGCGGCGTCCTGCGGTACGTGGCCCAGGAGCAGAAAACCGTGGACACAGACGGCACCCGCTATCTCACCGGGGTCAACTGCATGGCGGATCTGGCCTATCAGAGCTTCCTGGCCACGAAAAACCTGTATGGCAAGGCCAGCGGCACCTGGTTCTATCACTACACCCAGTCCTTCTCGCCCCAGGAGCACGTTACGCCGGCGGAGGCCCATCAGATCGCCCAGGAGCTGGCGGAGCGGTTCTTCCCCGGCTGCGAAGTGCTGGTGGCTACCCACATCGACCGGGCCCACCTCCACTCCCACCTGGTAGTGAACTCCGTGAAGCCGGACACCGGAAAAAAGCTCCACTTCACGCCCCGGACCTTAGAGCGGATGCGGCTGGTCAGCGACCAGATCTGCCGGGAGCACGGGCTGACCATCCTTAAGCCGTATCGCCAAAAGAAACAGGTCAAGGGCCTCCGGCCGGGGGAGTACCGCAGCGCCATGCGGGGACAGAGCTGGAAGTTTCAGCTGATCGCGGTGATCGAGGCGGCCATGGAGCGCGCCGGCAGCCGGGAGGAATTTCTGGCGGAACTGCGGCGCCGGGGCTACGATGCCCGGTGGGAGGAAGGCCGGAAACGCATCACCTATGTCACCCCCTCGGGAATGCGGTGCCGGGATGATAAGCTCCACGAGGAAAAATTCAGGAAGGAGAAGATAGAAGATGAGTTTCGAATCCGGCAACGCGCAGCGCAACACCACTTTGGACAGGCTGAAACAGCGGACGCCGCCTACGCTGACCGATCAACAGCCAAACGTCCTCTACACCATGCCGATAACGACGGTGGAGCGGCTGGAGGAAGTCCTGCGGAGGACCCTGGCCTTACAGGAGACCATCCAGGCGGATATGGCGACATTGGCCACCAAGGAAAATCTGAAGGAACTGGCCACAGGCCAGCAGCTGGCGGACTGGCTGAATCAGACCAACAGCATCCATCAGAGGATCTGCCGGGACCTGGAACAGACGGTCCAGGCAATAAAGGTGGAACACCAACAGGATGGGAGGCGGCGCGACGGGTTTATGAGGGAGCTCTCCGAACTGGAAGCCCAGTTCCGCCGGAATTGGGACGAGGCCTCGGCCCGCTTCCAGGGCAAGATCCTGCTGACGCTCCTGGCGTCGGGCATCGTGTCAGCAATGGTCAGTGTCCTGATGTGGCGGGTGTTACTGTAACCGGGCAGATCATCCACCTCCTGGCCCGTCTGGAGAGCAGCGAGCAGCAGATGCCGGTGCAGGACAGCACAACCCTCCCCGCCCACATGGACCGCAAAGCGTGGGCAAAGGAGCGGCGGCACCGCATGAGCCGCCAGGAAGCGGAACCAGAGGAAGGGCAGAAACTCCTCTGAACAGGATCAGGCCCCGGGAAATCCCGGGGCCTGATTTTCCGTTCAGGCAACTCAAAAGCTGCACCGCATAAAACAAAGAGATGGAATTATCTTTTTTGTATTATTTCTAATACTTTATAGCCATTTTTGTTCCATTCCGATTACTCTTTAGCATTCTTCGGATGTACTGTTTCCGTGTGCTCCGAGCGGCACTGTGGCTAAAAATGTGGTCAGAGTAACGCATTGGGAGGCAGTTAGCAACCACATCTTTCAGAATGGTTTTAGCACGGTGTTAACAAAGATTACCCCGGCATCTTGAACGCATCCTACTATGCCCCCGGTGTGTTGCACCGGGGGACTTATTTTTGGGAACAGTCTTGCATTTCAATTAAGTTTCGCTATAATACAAATAAAGACTATTTTTTGATTTTATTATTTATATAGGACGGTGACGGCTTGTGGCACGAAAAGCGTATTCGGAGAGGGAGCGAGAACAGGTAAAGGAAACTCTGCAGACCACCGTGATCCAGTGTATCGTGGACAGGGGGCTGATCCATAGCAGTATTGATGTACTGTGCAAAAAGGTTGGTATCTCCAAGACCTTTTTCTACACTTTTTTCCCCTCCAAGGAAGAACTGGTATTGGAAGCACTTCGATATCAGCAGCCCAAGCTGCTGCAATATGCCAGGCAGCTGATGGAAGATTCTTCACTCAGTTGGAGGGAAGGAGTGGAGGCCTTCCTAAAAAACTGCTGTTACGGAGCCAAAAGCGGAGTCGCTGTTTTGTCCATTGAGGAGGAACAGCAGGCACGCCGCTGCCTTTCCGAAGAGAATTTTCAGGCCTTCCGACAGGACCAGGTCAGTTTTTATGGGAAACTGCTCTCCATCTTTGGCCTCCCCACAGACGGCATTGACCCCCGGCTGTTCGGTAATCTGGCTCTGGCCATGATGATGGTGCACAAGGCCATTCCGGACACTATGCCCTTCCTGTTTCCAGAGGTGGCGGAGGATATGGTGGAGTTCCAGGTCAGGGCTCTGGTGGACGAGATGGAGCGGACAAAAGAGGGCGTTGCAAGCAGATGAATAGAGATCAGTTCCTATGTCCAAACGGACACGAAAGACAACCGAATATTGTCAGGCACAGGGCCTTGGAAAACAGGTCTTGGCTCTGTGCGGCCTTTTCACGCCCTGCGTCAGCCTGTCCAAGTGACAGGGTGTCGCGGGGCGTCTTTCTGTCTTTGGAAAGGAGTCAACGAATATGAGCCTGAAATACGCCTGCCCCGGCTGTGGGACCTCTTTGGGCTATGAGGGATTGTGCTGGAAATGCAAATCTGAACAGGAGCGGAAGGCTGCTCTTGCCTGGACGTCGGAACAAGTTGCTGAAAAGCAAAGAAACCTGATCCAGAACATTCAGCGGCTGGTGGAGATGGAGGACCCAGAGCTCACCGATTTCTGGCAGCTGCTGGGGTACCATGATGC
>JABLTO010182483.1_pt1 | contig 11583 bp, 7 predicted proteins | sample 7160091 | NCBI WGS metagenome assembly JABLTO01 (sample SAMN14651225, study PRJNA627086) | human gut metagenome | isolation source: feces | host: Homo sapiens
AAAATAACCTTTAAGTGTATGGAGATTGAAATGATAAATAAAGAGTTGAATTTTTCAGGGAAGATTATAATTTCAAAAGATAAATCAAATAGAAAATTGTATAGTTATAAAAAAGTATGATGATTCTAGAAAGTATATTAGTAAAGTTATTGAAATAGAAGAGGAGGATGATGAAACTATAAATAATATTGGTATTTGTTTGAAGGGAGTTGGGAATTTGAATGGTGCTTTAGAACATTATAAAAAAGCTAGAAGAATTAATCGTTTGTATAGTAAAAATATTGAGAAGCTTGAAGAGAAGATGAGTAAATAATAGTGGAATTGAAGAAAGTTATATAAAATCAGTATAGAGGATAAAGGATAAATGAAATATGGAATTTGACGGAATTATAAATTTAGTTTGTTATGGTGGAATAGTATTTACCATAGTTATGTTTTTTAAGGATGATAAAAAAACTAACAAATGGGGAAATGTAGCATCAACAATAGGTGTATTAGGGACCTTTGGTGGAATAGCATTAGGATTAATAGAGTTTGATCCTTATAACATAAGTGAAAGTGTGCCTAAATTATTAGTAGGAATGAGGACTGCATTTAGTACTTCTATAGCAGGTATGATCACATCATTATTTATGAAAATAACACAAAACTTTTTAATAAGAAAAGATGATGAAAATATAGATAATATAGAAGATTTATTTAATGACATGATTAAAGAAAGTAGAAATACTAATAAAACATTAATAAGAAACCAACAAGAAATGATAGAACAGTTTAACAAGCAAGAAGATAATTGGAGAGAAAGTCAAGAGGCGTTAAAAAAAGAGATTTGTAATTTAAATAATAGTTTAACAACAAAACAAGATGAATTAATCCAAGAATTTAAAGTTTTTGGAAAAGAAATGGCAAAAAATAATACAGATGCTCTTATAGATGCATTGAATGGAGTAATTAGAGATTTTAATGATAAAATTACAGAACAATTTGGTGAAAATTTCAAAGAGTTAAATAAAGCGGTAGGTTCTTTACTAGTATGGCAAGAAAATTATAAAGAAATTATTGAGAATACTGAAAATAACTTAAAATCAATTTTTGATTCGATATCAATTGTAGAGCAAGATATAAAAAGTGTTGCAGAAAGTTCTATAATAATTAAAGATAATAATGAAAAATTAATGATGATACTTGATTCTGTAGAAAGACAACAAAATTCAATTGAAGATGGGCTAGAATCATTAGAAAAAACTGCAAAAAATGCTATAGAGTTAATACCTAATTTAGATATATATTTCAATAGTAGCAAGGAGCATATAATAAAATCAATTGATAGTTTCCAAGAGTGTTTAGAAGAAAATACAAATAAGCTTAATAAACATATGGATATTGTTGTTTCAGATACATCACAAACAGCTGCTGTTATTTTTGATAAAACTAAGGAATACATAGAAAATAATAATGAATTATTTAAAAATGATGCAAGTAGGTATGTAGATACATTTACAACGTTAGTGGATAATTTTAATAATACAATTCCGTGTTTAAGAAAGAGTATAGAAGAGGCTAATACAAGGTTTAATAATGATTTAATAGAATTTACTAGTGAGATAAAAAATGTTATTAAATTACAATTGAGTTCTATGCAAGGTCAATGTGAAACTATAGAAAATACTACGAATAACATAAATAATCAAGTTGATACAATTATTGTTGAATCTAATAAAAGGTTAGAGGAAATTACAATAAATACGTCTCAACAAATAAAGACTATAGTTGACGAGGTTGAAAAAGTATTTACAGATAAGGTTGATCAATTGGATAAACTTCTAGAAACAGAGCTAACAAATTCATTAAACTCATTAGGAAGACAATTAGTAACTATATCAGAAAGATTTACAGATGATTATGGGCTGTTAGCAGACAAGCTTTCAGATGTTACAAAAATAGCAGAGGGAGTTTATTAGTAATGAGTAAATTAAATAAGTTTAGGAGAAGTACTGAAGAGGAATCGGTATGGTTGTCGATATCAGATTTAATGTCAGGATTAATGATTGTCTTTTTATTTATAGCAGTAGCATTTATGAGTAGAGTAGCAGATGAAAATATACAAATGAAGAAGCAAAAGGATACAATAGAAAAGGTTGTTCAAACTTACGAAGATACTAAAGGAAGTATATATAATGATTTATATGAAGAGTTTAAAGATGATATAGATGAGTGGAGCATGAGAATTGATCGTGATGGGACTATTAGTTTTATAGAGCCAGAGGTACTATTTGACTCAGGTAAGGATGAGTTAAAGCCACAATTTATAGATATATTAAATTCATTTTTCCCAAGGTATATAGGTTTAGTCTTTAATAAATATAAGGATAATGTAGCTGAAATTAGGATAGAAGGACATACATCGAGTGAATGGACTGGTGGAAATACAGAATTAGATTCGTATTTTGCTAATATGGAGTTATCTCAAGATAGGACTAGAAATGTATTAATGCATTTAATTAATTTAGAAGAAGCTCAACAATATAAGGACTGGTTAATAAGTAAAATAACAGCTAATGGAATGTCATATAGTCAAATGATATTTGATGAACAAGGAAATGAAGATAAAGAAAAATCAAGAAGAGTTGAATTTAGAATTGTAACTAATTCAGATGAGATAATTAATGAAATTATTGAAGGGTATGAGCAATAGGTGAAGAGATGAAGCTACCAAATTATATTAAAAATAATGTTTTTATAAATATAAGGCGTAAAATGAACATTCCTAAGGGATATGTTACAGAACTAGAAAGTGATTTACTACATTCAAAGTTGGATTTAAAGCAAGTAAGTTTTGCACAATTAGAAACAGGAAGAGGCTTGGATGTAGATTTAAAAGAGCTTGAAGTTGGGATTGATAATACTATAGTTTATGATAATAAAAATGTTATTTTATACATAAGGGATCAATATTCATATAAGTCTGAATACAAGTTTCATGTATCTTGGTGTAGAACATTGAGAGATATGAGAAATAATAATAAGTTAAATAGATATGTTATAAGTAGAAGAACAGATGGAACTTTTTTTGTTAATATATTTGATGGCTCACATAAATTAATTAGCGAAAATCAGATTTATAAATTAGGTGTTTGTAAAAATTGTTTATCTGAAATTAATTATAATGAATATATATATTCAAATTATGAAAAGAAAAATAATATATATTTAAATTTTTCATTAAATTCATTTTTAGAAAAATATGATACGAAATTTAATCAATTACCTAAATATACTGAAAGCAATGCACCAGTTAATCAATATCCAAGTAATTGGAATGAGATATCATTGGAATTTAGGCAGTTTAAAAACTGGAAGTGTGATGAGTGTGGAAAAGATTTTTCAATTAATAGAGGGCAGTTAGATGTTCATCATTTAGATAGTAATAAATTTAATGTTGATTATCAAAATTTAAGGGCATTATGTAAGGTTTGTCATGGGAATCAACCAGGGCATATGAGATATAAAAATATTAATAAAACAAATAGAAATAATTTTTAAAGCATAAAGGGTTTATGCTTACTTATATAATAAAAATGGGGATAAAAGTTAATTAGTCCATTTATATCATAAAACTATAAGACTTAATTCGACATAAAATTTGTGAAAGAGCATTTATAATTAACTGTAGAAATATGATACACGAAAGAAGTATATGAATAAGTTACAAATGAAACTTGAATTAGCTAAAAAAGCTATAACATTAATAGTGGATGATTTTGATAGTGGATATAAAAATAGATATAAGAATGCATTTATGAAATATGTAGGATAAGTTTATTATAAGAGATTTAGAGTAAAGAACTATATAATGGATTAAAAGAAATTGAAGAAGAATATAAGGAGTTGTAATGAAATAATTTAGCCACATATCATAATATGGTATGTGGTATTATTTTGGGTGAATGATAATGCAAAACGAGTTAAAGAATAAAATTGATAAATATGAAAATTACATAAATAGTATTAAGAATGAATTAATAAATGAATTAGAAAGATTAGAAAAAGAAAATAAAAAATTAAAAGAAGAAAATAGCAAATTACAAAAAATATATGAAACTTTAAATTTTGAATTTGATCAATATAAAGAAAAATATAATGATGATAGATTTGAAGAGTTAGTAACCAAAAGGATTAAGGAAAGCAAGGATAATAGCTTTGATTTTATTGAAGATATTAAAGAATGTATGCTATTAAAGCAACCAGATAAAAATGAAGAAATATTAACTAATTTAGAAGGACTAGTAAGAGCTGAATTGGAAAATGAAAAATCAAAAATTTATTCAGATATGCTAATTAGAGATGTTTTGAATTATTTATATATAAATAAAAATGATAACATAATTAATAATATTTTAATGAGTAGTAATAAGATCATTGAAAATAATATTTTGACTTCAAATGATAAAAAAACTAATGCTATTTTTGCCATTGAAATGCTTAAATATTATGCGATAATACAGAAAAAAGATTTTGCTTCAAAGTGGCTAGAGATAATAATAAGTGAAAAGTTATTAAATTATTTAAATGATGAAGAAAAATCATTAGTTGATTTATTGTATTTATCACTAGATTTAAATGAAGATGATAAAGTATTTGATAAAGTTGATTCAATTCAAGAGATTGTTAAGGCAAGAAAATATGATTATCTGTGGTACGAGCTTTATAATAAATTTATTACTGAAAAAGAAAATATTTATGATAAACTTGCAATTTTAAAGTTGTATTATAATGAAATGAGTCTAATTGATTTTAGAATAAAGGAATCACTTGTTAAACCTATTATGGATAATTTAATTAGTGAGATTGAAAAGTATAAAGAAAAAAATACCATTGATAATTTAAATAATAGTAATGTTAAGCTAGAAAATGAAACTATAGAAAGACAGAATAATACAACTGATTTAGTTGATGAAAATGAAGTAAACATATTAAAAGAAAAAATTGAAGAAATAAAAAAGAATTTTATAAAAACAAATATTATGAAGATTAAAAAGTTTATGAGGCAGGGCAGACCTGAAGCTGAGAAAGAAAAATTAATAAGTTTATTGGAATATTCAAAGTATTTTTCAAGGATTCAAGAAAAAGAATTAAATACAATATTATTAATTTCTATATTTTATAATTTACATAATAGATTAATTAAAAATGAAGCTTTCGATAATAGATATAGGAATAGTGCGATAGAGAGTAGATTTATTAGAATGCTTGATCTTGAAATAGGAATAACAACTGGTACGGCAATAAAAGAACCTATACGTGTATTTTTAAATGAAAATAGAGATGAACTGAAAAAATTTGATAGTGAGGTAGTGAAAAAAGTATTTTTAATAATAGAAGATGTTTTTAGTGAAGTAGCAGAATCTGTTATAATAACTAAGGAACAAAAGAAACTTTGTAGTAAGGATATAGGAATATTAAGGGATAAAAGAGTTTATCTTAAATTAATAGATGATAATAATAATATTAGATATATATTAATTAACTGCTCTATGTGTGAAAGATGTAACTCACTATATATAATGGACAAAAGGTTAAAAAAGTTAAAAAATAAAGTGAATAGCAAAATTTTAATAAAAGAAAAGATAGATATAGTTTATAAAAGTAATTCTATGGATAAAAGAAAAGAATTAGGAGTTGCAGGAGAGTATAATAATCTAATTGAGTATTTTATGATAAATGATAATAAAAGATTAAAAGAAACATCAGAGAAGTTATTAAATTCAATTGATAAAATAAAGTCTTTAACCAGAACAGAATTTGTTAGTACTTTACTTTGTGGATATGTAGCTGGGATTGATAGAAGAATATTAATGATGGCTTTACAAGATTATAATTTAAGTATGAGTTGTGATAGTATTTTCTTAAATAGATTACTAAATAATAAGGATTATTTAGGATATTGGAATAATAATTCGGCTAATATTGACATAGATAAAAATATTAAATCAATAATATTTTATAGAATAAATAAAGCAGTTAAGAATGTAGGGACAAGTAATAGTAATTATAAAGTGTCAGGTGAATTTGATGGTAAAAGTTTAAATGAGGAATCACCATTAAAAAGGTTAGGCTATAGTAGTACGATAACTAGAGCACAAAGAGCTAATATACTAAAAAATAAGGCTATACCGAAATTGGGAAAAGCGAAAGTTAAAGGCCATATAGAGTGGCTTATTAACGTGAATAAGAATAAGTCTAATATGCAAAACTCAGTTAATGAATGGAGATATGATTTAGAATTTTTATTAAAATAATAAATTGAGATTATATTTTGAATATAAAAATGGGCATAAATGGCCGAAAATAAGTAGATAAAAATTATGAATAAAAATAATTATTAAAATATTTTAATTATGGAGGAAACAATGAAAGGTTGGATAGGAGATAAATATAAGAAGATAAGTGTATTAGGGAAAGGAACTAATACTACAGTTTTTTTATGTAAGGTAATTGATGAAGATTATGATATAGCTGCAGTTAAAGTTTTTAATTCACGCAAGGAAGATGAGTTGATGGAAAATTATTTTAAGCGAGAATGTGATGTATTAGCAATGCTTAATCATGAAAATATAGTTAATATATTAGATCAAGGGTATGATAAAGATAATAATTTATATTATATTGCTTTAGAGTATGTAGATGGAAAGAACTTAGAGGAATTGATAAAATCAAAAGAAATAGAAAAGCGTGACAAACAAGGTATTATTAATCAGGTATTAGATGCCATTGAGTATGCTCATAATAGAAATATTTTACATAGGGATTTAAAACCTTCTAACATAATGATAACAAATGATAATAAAGTTAAAATTATAGATTTTGGAATAAGTAAAATATTGGGTTCTATTTCGACTGATGGAGATAATTACACAATACAAGCATTAACATATAAATATGCATCTCCAGAGCAGAAATTAGGAAAAACTTTAACATTTCAATCAGATATTTATTCATTAGGGTTAGTGCTATATGAAGTTCTAGAAGCTGATATTTTTAATTTAGATAATAGAATAGTTAAGCTTATAAAAAATTCGAAAAAAATTAAGGAATATGAAAAAAGAATATTATTAGAAATGATAGAGGAAAATTTAGAAAAAAGAACTACGAATATATATAAAATTATAAGAGCTTATAATAGTGTTAATAGATGTGATAATAAAGTATATTCATTAGGAATAGCTATGAATGCAATAAGTAAGTTATATGATTTAAGAATGATATTAAAATCAGATAAAAATAATGCCATATCATTTATAAAAGATGATTTAAAAACTGAAATATACTTTGCATCTGCTAAGAATGTTTATAAAGATGAGAAATCAGATAAATATATTTTATGGGGACAACAAGTAGAGTATAATTGTGCAATAGACAAGCATAATGATGATTCTCTTACTATAATATCTATTAATATTCCAGAAACACATGCAATCGAAAAGAGAAAAGAATTGTTTGGATATAAAGTTAATGAGGGGATTGGGTTTGATGTTAAGAAAGAGAGTAGAATTAATATAAATAAATTAATTAATAAATACGGAGAGAGTATTAAACGAAAAAATAATATAATACAAGAAAATAAAAATACAGAAGAGATAATAAATAAATGGAGTGGTATATTAGAGATTCAAAAGCAATTAATTTCAAATAATAGAAACACATTAAGATATCAACACTTAAAATATGATAAGGAAAATAGAAGATTATTATTAAAAATAAAAGGTAGTATTGAAGAGGTAGATTTTACTCAAGATCAAATGCTAGTTTTAACTATGAAAAATACTGGAAGAGCTTTTAAGACAAAAAGAGCTGGATTTTTTAATGATTATAAAAATGGAATTCTTTCTATAGATATTATTAGAGGGTTATCACCAGATGAATTTAGTGAAAGTGGAGAAGTGTCTGTTGATACTGCATTTATGGATAGTGTAATAAGTAAACAATAGAATGCTTTGAATAAAATAAAAAAATCTGAATGTCTTAATAAACAATTATCTCATATTTTATCTAATCCAGAAAGTGCAAGAAAAATTTATCTATCTGATGAAATAGAATTTATTAATAAAAACTTGGATGAAAGCAAACAGAAGATAGTAGAAGAAGCATTAGAAGCTAAAGATATTTATTTATTACAAGGACCTCCAGGAACCGGAAAAACTACATTTATTACTGAGATTGTTAATCAGCAATTATTAATTAATCCGAAATCAAAGATATTAATTACATCGCAATCTAACGTAGCTGTAAATCATGCAATGGCAAAAATAAAAGAATCAAATGAGTTGATAAAAGTAGTGAGATTAGGTAGAGAAGAAATGATTAATAATGGTATGGAAGATTATACACTTGAAGCCCAATTAGAATCATTAATAAATGATATAAAAAATAAATGTAATAATTATTTCAATATGATGAAAGAAAGAAATTTTGATTCTGAATTACTAGATAAGTATAACTTGGTTAAAGAGATAATTGATATAGAGAATACTTTTATGCAATTAAATAATGAAATAAGTATAGATAAAGAAATATTAAATAAATATGAAAAAGAATATTTATTGAGTTTAGATTTTTCAAGTAAAATAAATTTAATAAAGGAAAAATTAATTGATATTTCTTCAAGAGTTGAAAATGAAGATAGAGGTAATATTGAGTTATTTATTAATGAATATATTAATATTGGAGATGAAATTGAAAATAGTATTATTAAAGCAAATTCATTAAAAGAGAATATAGGTGTAGCTAAGGATACTATTGATGAGAAAGAAATAAGAATAGAAAATTATATTAAAGAAATTGAAGCAGGATATGATTTGTTAGGTATAAATTCTAAAAGTGAATTAGAAAGATGTAATGACGAGTTAGAAGCTAAAATTAAAGGACAAAAGTCTAAATTAGAGCAGTTTGGAAAGTTGGAAAGAATAAAAAAAGAGTGGATAAATAAAATAAATAATACTGAAGAGCTAGGTAAAATATTTATAGAAGATGTATCTGTAATAGGAGCTACTTGTATAGGTATTGCAAATTATTATTCTAATTTTGATTTGAGTTTTGATTTAGTAATAATAGATGAGGCTGGAAGAGCAACACCTCCTGAGTTATTTGTACCTATGATACTAGGGAAAAAGATAATACTTGTAGGGGATCATAAGCAGTTACCGCCGGTTGTTGATAAGGTGTTATCTGATGAGGTTAGAATAAGAACTAATTATAAACGTTATGAATTAGAAGAAAGTTTATTTGCGTACCTTCAAGATAAATTAAATGATAATTGCAAAGGGATACTTAGAGAACAATATAGAATGCATCCTGTTATTGGGGATTTAATTAGTGAGACATTTTATAATAATTCTATTATTTCAATGGTGAATAAAGATAGTAGAGATCATGGATATGATAAATTTGGGAAAAATCATATTGTCTGGCTAGATACAGTAAATGATCATAATAAATATGAAGAAAATATAGGAACTACTAAACAAAATAGATTAGAAGCAGATAAAGTTGTAGAATTACTTATTGATTTAAATAGAACATATAAGAATAAAGGCATAAAAAAGGAAGTAGCTATAATTACAGGATATAAGGCTCAGAAAAATTTAATAATTAGACAATTAGAAAGATATAATATTGATGAGTTTGCTAATATATCAATTGAGGTTGATACAGTAGATGCATTCCAAGGTAGAGAAACAGATATTGTAATTTATAGCATTGTCAGAAGTAATACAGAGGGAAATTTAGGGTTTTTAAAGGATTCTCGTAGATTAAATGTATCATTATCTAGGGGAAGGGAACTACTTATAATTATAGGCGATAGTCAATGTATTAAAGTAGATAAAAACAATCCTTTTAGCAATGTTTATGATTATATACTAAATAATGAAAAATGCATAATTATGGAGGTGTAACAGTGAATAAGGGTCAAAGAATTACTACAATAGAACAATTAGCATCAAATTATGCGAAGTCAGTTAAAGGTTACAAATTGGTTAATTATTACAAAGGTGCATTTCCTATATATAGGTTATCAACAGAAATAATATTGCAAAGAAAAAAAGAGTTAGGGGTTATTCAGGAATTCTGTTTAAAATTTATAAGAGCACAAGCAAAAACTGCAAAACATTTAAGTAATTTTATGGGTTTAAGTGGAAAGGTTATTGAATCAAATTTAATGGAATTACATCAATTAGATATGATTAATTTTAATTTTGCTACTAAAGAAATAAGATTAACTGATAAGGGGATAGAAACATTAGAAAATAACAATTTTATTGTACCAGAACGTATAGACTATACATTCTTGATTGATGGAATTACAGGTGAATATCAATTAAATGAATCTTTAGATAAATTAGATATGGTAAAAAATAATTCTCACGTTATTCCATTTAATATAGTAAAACCAGCTATTGATGATATTAATATAAGAAGTATTAAAAATACAATAGAAGAGAATAGAAGATTAAATAATTCTTCATATTTAGATGGAGATTTATTGAATATAAGCAAAATTGAAAAGATAGAGAAAAGGTATAGGAAGTTTAATGTTTTAGTTTTTGCTAACGAAAAAGGTGATATAGAATTACAAGTATATGATAAAAATAAAAGGTGTATGAATTATGAGAGTATATTAATTCAAATGCTGGATAAAAAACTGAAGGTAATACCAATTGTAGAAAAAGTAGAAGATATTGATAATAATAAAAATAGTATTTATGATGAATACTTTAAAGAAGCACAAGAGAATAAAGAAGAAGTTAATGAATTAAAGAAACAAATACAGGTGTTGGAGGAATCAGTTGAAGAGAATAGTGATTTAGATGTACAGACAGAAGAAGAATTTATCAGTAAAACAATGTTGATAGAAGAATTACAAGAAGAGTTATTAAAAGCAAAAGAAATGTTGAAAAAGAAACCTCAAATATTAGATACATATGAGCATAGACCAATACTATTGAAGGCTTTAAAAGAGGCACAAACACAAGTTGTAATAGTTTCGCCGTGGATAAAAAAGGATGCCACTGACTATGAGTTAAGAAAAGAAATAAAAAATGCAATGGATCGTAATGTTAAGGTTGTAATATGTTATGGTATAACCAATGAAATTGAGGATAATGTTAAATATGCATTAAGACCGCTTGAGGAGTTAAAAAAGGAAGCTAAGATAGGTAAAAATTTATCATTAATAAAATTAGGAAATACTCATGAGAAGGTTTTAGTATGTGATAAAACTTTTGTTGTTATTACAAGCTTTAATTGGTTATCGTTTAAGGGAGATCCTAAAAGAGGATTTAGACAAGAAACTGGAACATTAAATGAAGATCAAGAGGTGGCAAATATGATGCTTAAAAACCTTCAAAAGAGAATTGATGAAAGTGGTTTAAAATGCAATATAATAATATAAAATTAGAGTATATTTATTTTAGTATTAGTTAATCTAAAGAAGGGGCTGTCGCACTAAATAATTAGTGCGAGGCCCCTTTTGCAAAAAAAAAAATAAATCCCAGACTCTATAAGCCTAGGATTTATGGTAAAATA
>JABLTO010002827.1_pt1 | contig 11572 bp, 9 predicted proteins | sample 7160091 | NCBI WGS metagenome assembly JABLTO01 (sample SAMN14651225, study PRJNA627086) | human gut metagenome | isolation source: feces | host: Homo sapiens
CGCATATCAGAAATCAGCTTGATCTCGTCAGGAGTATGTTGGTTTGGATGGTGGTGTGGTCTGCGTGAGCGTTCACGAAGGGACTCTATGGAACCATCATAGCGTCGCTTCCAACGATAAATGTATTGACGGTTGGTTTTATATTTGATGGCAGCCTTAGTGACACCAAATTTTTCAGCATATTTGATTAGGGATAGACGATATCGCATATCTTGTGTTATAGTAGCCATAGCAGAGAATTCCTTTTCGTTTGTTTTTTGTGGTGATTAAAATATAACACAAAGGCAGTATCTCTGCTTTATTAATATTCAGTTGTAACATATGTATTGTAATTTTACACTCAGGCTTATTGGCTCGGGTGCCTTTTTCTAGTAAAAATTTCAGTATTATGATAAAATAATATGTAAAACGAGTAGGAGGGTGTTGCCTATATGAAAAAAATAAATAAGAATTTTTGCGGCTATATAAAGGTGGAAGGCGATACTTATACATATAATGTATCAGATAATATAGTCACTTTGCTTCCAGCACAAAGTGATGCCTCCAAAAGATATGATTGTCTGTGTCGTATAAAATCACACAATACAGATACACCAGAATATTTATTTGGTGAAGATGATGATAGCATGATTGCAATATTGCGTAAAGGAAAATTTGTTACAAATCTTATTGGTACTAGTATGGCTATTAGATTTGTAACGCCTATTATTATAAAGGCATGTGGAAATGCTCAAGGATTTTTTAGTATGTTGACAGAAGATTGGTGTAAATTCCATGCAATTACATTTTGTGGTGGAAATATAAATGCATTATATGATCCTGACATAGCAATTGAGCACCCGGATATTTCCGAATTATTAAAATATGATGGGGCAAGAACTATAAAAATGCGTCCTTGGAGTGACTACACTCGGACAACAGAATTTCAGATTGAAAATGAAAAAGTAACATTAACTGTTTCGGTAGGACAAACAGCAGAAACTAATAATGCAGAAAATAGAGGTGCATATAATCTTGGAAAAATGTATACGTTTTTTCGATTTTCGTTTGAAAATGCTCAAAGATTTGAAAAGATAGAAAAATACTACATCATAATAAAAAAAATAGTTGCGATTTTAACCTCTCAAAATAATGTTTGTTTTGAAGAGGTATATCTTAGTCAAAGAAATTCTGAACAAAAGTATTTTAAGACGGGAATATGTAAAATTTTTGATCCTTATGAGAATTATTCTATAAGGCAATGGCATAAAGTAATTCCAATATTTAGTGTTTTTGATTATATTTCCAATTTAGTAAAAGGAATTATAAATAGTAAGGCTGATTCATTGCTTGAACTTCTTCCGGAAGATAATAAAATGGTTAATCGAATATCAATTAAAAATGTTCAGGATTTATGTACGGCTTTAGAAGTTTCTTACCATCTAGATGATAAGAGAAAAAGAGAGAAAGATATGCTTGTTGAGAAACTAAAAAAGAATATTAAAAATACGATAGTAGAATTTGCTAAAGAACATAATGAAATTGATGTAAATAAAGAAACTACAATGAGTAGTGCTTTCCAATATCTAGATTATACATTGAAACAGAAAATCCTTACACTTTATAATGAAAACAGTGATTTAGTGAATGCAATCGTGTCAAAATACTCGTTACCGTCAGTAAATGAGAATAGTATAGCATCTTTTGTAAAATTGCGTAATAATAAGACGCATTCTGGTACAGTTGAATGGGGAGAAAGTGCAAATATATATGCCCCTTTGTTGGCTATTGTTTATGCCAGTTTTTTTAAATATATTGAATTGCCAGACGAAGTAATTAAATCTACATTATTACAGATTTTTTAGAGGTGAAGTACAAAAATATTTAGGCGAAGTACGTTATAGGTCAACCTTTTAACGATGCACATCCCCCGTCAGTAGTCTGAACCCCCTTAACTGACTACGATTTGACTACTACACATTGCCCCCGATTGCACCATTTTGAAGTGTTTTGCAAAAAGTATAGTTATAAACAAGAAAAATACGATGCCCGGGAAAGCCGATAAAACCTTACAAAACTCGGCATTACAGGGCATTTCAGAACAGGAGAATTTTATGACTAGAGTACTATTCATCTGCCACGGCAATATTTCAAAATAATATGGCAATGTCAACATTTAGGGCACAATGAAACACCATCTAACTAAAATTACACCTTTTTTACACCTTTTGATTAGTTTGAAGCTAAGCTCTAGTATGATTTAAATAATTTTTTTAAAACACATCAATAAACGATGTGTTTTTTTTGTTCCACATTTTAGAAATGGAGGTAAGTTTGATGTTAAAAATCAGGTTACAAGGTAACAAAAAAGAGCTGAGAAGAATGATGAAACTGTTAAGAAAAAATCCGAGATGCCAGATTAACTACACTTCGAATTTTATGCAGTGTGATAATAACAAATTTTATCGCTTATATTTGACAATGTATTTATGTCAAAAAGAAAAACATCAAGAAACTAAGAAATAATAATTTATAGAATACGGAGGGTCAGAATTATGTGTAAAGTAATTGCTATATGCAATCAGAAAGGTGGCGTATCCAAGACCACTACAACCGCAAATCTTGGGGTTGGCTTAGTAAGAGCAGGAAAGGAAGTGCTTGTGATTGATGCAGATCCACAGGGAAATCTGTCACAGAGTCTCGGAATTGAAAATCCGGATGAACTGGAAGTTGCACTTCCGAGTATCATGGAGCAGATCATCATGGACAAGGAGGTGGATGTAACGAAAGGAATCATCCATCATAAAGAGGGACTTGACCTTATGCCATGTAATATTGATCTGTCAGGAGTGGATGTTTCACTTGTGAATGCCATGAGTAGAGAGCTTGTCTTGAAAACATATGTGGAAAGCATGAGAGAGTTTTATGATTACATTCTTATTGACTGTATGCCAAGTTTGGGAATGATAACGGTCAATTCGCTAACAGCATCGGACAGTGTTTTGATTCCGGTGCAGGCAGCTTATTTGCCGGTAAAGGGACTGGAGCAGTTGATCAAAACGATTTGCCGTGTGAAAAAACACTTGAATCCGGAAATCAAATTTGAAGGGATTTTAATCTCCATGCTGAATGCAAGAACAAACTATGCAAAGGATATTATGGAGCTGATCAGGGAGTTTTATGGAGATGCAATTCCTATCTTTGAAAGCAAAATACCATTTTCGGTGAAAGCTGCTGAGACATCTGCTGCGGGAGTGAGCATCTTTACATTGGATAAGAAACATCCGGTGGCGCAGGCTTACGAGAAATTGACAGAGGAGGTAATCGCTCATGAGTAGGACAAAGGCATTAGAAAATGTAAAATTGACGAGTTTTGATGACCTCTTTGGCGGAAATAAAATGGAAAAGACTGCGGAAGCAGGTGATGTGAAAGAGATACCGCTTTCAGAACTGCATGAATTCCATAATCATCCGTTTCAGATTCGTTCAGATGAGGAACTGGCAGAGATGATTGAGAGCGTCAGAGAGCATGGTGTGCTGGTGCCGGGAATTGTCCGGAAACACAAAGAAGGCGGTTATGAGATCATTGCCGGACATACAAGAAAGCATGTATGCGAGATACTTGGATTTGAGACAATGCCGGTATTTGTAAAAGAGATGGATGATGATGAAGCCAGTCTGGTTATGGTGGATTCTAACATTCAGCGGGAAAACATCCGACCGAGTGAAAAGGCAAAGGCATATAAGATCAAATACGATGCCATGAAGAATCAGGGAAAGGCTGGGAATAGCCTGAAGATGATGTCTGAGGAAAGTGGCGAGAATTATAAACTGATTCAGAGATATATATGGATTGCAAGACTGAATGATGATCTGCTGGCTTTGGTAGATAATAAACAGCTTGGAATGGTTCAGGGTGTCAGCTTATCAGTTCTTTCGGAGAAAGAGCAGGAGCTGGTGTATGATGTCATCTGCAGGCACAAAATGAAATTGTCGACAGTACAGGCAAATACTATAAAGCAGTTGAGTGTAGATGGAAAGCTTAATGAGCAGATCCTGGAACGCTATCTTACTTCTGCACAGAAGCAGAAGAGAAAAAAGGAAATTACTCTGAAAAATGAACGGCTGTCAGAGTATTTTGAGGAAGAAACCACAGAAGAGGAAATGATGAATATCATTTTTGAACTGTTAGAAACATGGAAACGAAAGAAAGGAAGTGCACAGAATGAATAAGATTATTTTACTTGGAAATATGACAAGAAATCCAAAAACAACGAGAAAGACAGCAGAGGATGGAAGTGAAGTTGTCATTACCAAATTTGATCTTGCAGTAAACAGGAGGTCAAAGCGTGACGGAGAGGCAGATGCCGATTTCTTTCACTGCACTTCCTTTGGAAGACAGGCGGAATTTGTCGAGCGATATTTTCACAGCGGCTCCCGTGTATTAGTCATTGGACGGGTGCAGAATAACAACTATACGACCAAAGAGGGAAGCAAGGTCTATGGTTTCAGCATCATTACAGAGGAGGTTGAGTTCGCACAGAAGAAAAGTGCGGAGAAACCGGCAAATAAAGACAGTGATTTTTCATCCGTTCCGGATGAGGAGCAACCGGTCGATGACAGGTAGGTGATAACATGGCAGAAGGTTTCTTCCGAAGCAAAAAAGGATTTACAGTCGTTCAAAATGAGATAACCAGAGATGTGAATATTTCTTTGAAAGCAAAGGGACTATATCTTGTCATACAGGCATATATCTCCATGCCGGATAAGAAATGGACAAAAGAAGATTTCCGAAATCTGACCAAAGAAGGGAAAAAGGCATTTGATAGTGCGTGGAAAGAATTAAAAGATTTTGGATATTTGAAGGTTCACTTTATGCCGGATAATGGGGTATGGCGGGCTGAGTATGAGTTGTTAGATGAACCGGATCTCGGACCACATACACTATATCATAGCTGCGATGGAACGGTTTCCAGTAACAATCTGACAAGGGCAGAAAAGAAGCGGCAGGCGGATTTATCTGAAGAAGAGAATGAACAGGTTTCGACTGAAAATATCAGCGATCCGGCTGTAGAAAAAGAAGAAAATCACCGTTACCCCCCTTACGGTAGTAACGCTAACGGTAGCAACGGTAACGGTAATAACGGTTACGGTAGCAACGCAAATGGGGGTAACAATAATAAAGACTATAATATAAATCCTGATATAAAGACTAATATATTTAATCCTAATCAGAATCAATATCAATATCAGGATCAGGAGGTGATGCGTGAGGACTATTCGATGGAGTTTATAGAGCAGCATTATGAACTGGAACCAAGGTATGTTTCTGCTGTGCAGGAAAATTCGATCAACACGGTCAAAGATGTGCTTTATGATATTTTAAATACCCATAAACCTATGCTGCGGGTAATGGGAGAGGACAAACCGGCTGCGGTTGTGAAATCACGGCTTTTGAAACTGAACCGATGTGATATTGATTATGCGATTGAGCAATATCAAAAACAGGTGACGAAGGTACATAACCATAAGGCATATATGCTCACGGTACTTTACCAGGCAAAATCGCAGGGTGAGTTGGATATCAGTAACCGTGTGATGTATGATTTTTATGGAGCAGGAAGTAAAGCCGGTGATACAGGAGGTGGTGGCAGTGGATAATAAGGACAAGTCTGCCAGAATTCCGGTACTACTCCGGCTGGATAATCCGAAGCACAGACTGGTCTATAACATTCTTGAAAGCACAGACAATAAAAGTGCTTACATCCGGGAAGCGGTGATCTATTATCACAGGCATAAAGATATATCTCCGGAGGAAGATGATGTTATGGATCACATCCGGTTGGTGGTACAGGAATGCAATCAACAGTTTTTAGCCGAACTCGATAAGAGGATCGGAAGTAAAGATTTGATTGACTATGACAAACTGAAAAATATATTTTAATCGACAGAAAAATACAGTATAATTTACATTGCTGGGAATGACCAGCGTACAGCGAGGAGCGTGAACGATATGGGAAAAATGATGAAAACAGGCATGGTATTTTTTATGGCGATGATGGTGCTTATGGTACCTGTCACGGCAGATGCAAAAGCAAAAGTGCTGAATAAAAGAATGACCATTGACTTAAACAAGGATTCGGCAGGACTCCGCTTTGCACCGACAAAGCTGAAGAGGTATTCCAAAGTGAAAGTCAGTGTGAAAAACAAAAAGGTGCTGAAGGCGAAGGCAAAAGGCAGGAAGTATATTTACCTGAAGGGCAAAGCCGGAGGAAGAACCACCATGACAATCCGATTATATAAGAGACATAAAAAGGTGCGGGTGTACCGTTACAGCATCAAGGTGATCGGAAAAGGACAGGATGGTTACAAGGCACAGGCAAAGAAAGCATTTGCAATCCAGAACAGGTACCGGACAGAGAAAGGTGCAAAGGCATTGACATGGTCGGATAAGTTATATCGGTTTGCTCTGTACCGTTTAAAACACAGTGGCTATGATGGACATAAAAATCTTCCGACCGACATGGAGAACTTTTTTGGAGATATACTGGTGATCAATAACATATCTTTGGGAGAAAATATGGCAAGCGGACAGACAAGTGCTAAAGAAGTAATGCTTTCGTGGAAGCATAGTCCGGGGCATTACCGGAATCTGTTGAATAAAGACTATCAATGTGGTGCGATTGCCCGCTACAAGGATACCTGGTGTGCGGTCTTTTATGATGGTTCTCCAGAGAATCTTTCCAAAAAGAAGCAGGATGTTGCAGACATAGTTGTTACCATTAAGCGTCAGGATAAAGCAAGTGGAAAGTATATTGGTGGTGCCACCATCGGTTATTATGAAGAAAATGACCGATGGAACACAAGTAAACGAATCACAGTAGGAGAGTCTGGACGGCAGGTTGTTTTGAAACTTGGTAAAACCTATGTGTTTTATGAAAAGACAACACCGGATGGATATAATAAAGCGGAAAAAGTAACCATAACAGTAACAAAAGATATGCAGGGAGAGATTATTCTTTCAGATAATTAAAATTTCATAGAGTAACTGATAATGAAGCAGGAAATGTATGTAAGAAAGACAATGCATTTCCTGCTTTTTTTGATTGGAGGAAAAATAATGTCATTTCTCATCCGCCCACCACCGGACAGGGCAGAAAAAGTCCGGACAACAGATCAGCCTGCATTCTGACGCAGTGGATGCAGGGAAAAAGAAATATGCGTAGAAATGAGGTTTATCATGAAATCAAAAGTAAAGAAGAGATGTAAGCAGGTGCTGACAGGCTTGTTGGCACTATCTATGCTGTGCGGAATATTGCCACAAAATGCAGTAAGCGTCAGTGCAGCAACGACGGCAAAAACAAAGGTATCTTCTTATGGAAGATTAGGAAATGTAGATGTCGGTTCAAAGACGAAAACGGGAACATGGTGGAAGATCAATGTTGGTAGTAAGACTGCATTTTGTCTCAGTCTTGGAAAGACGTGTCATACCGGAAATACTTATCAGGTGACGGATACCCATACCTGGAATCAGAATACCGGTGGAGAAAAACATGGTTACTATGCAAAGATTATCCGTTTTTATGTCAATGACTGCAATCGGGCAAAAAAGGCTTTTGTTCTTGGGCAGGCACTTATCTGGGCGGTATCAGAGGGAAATACTTCTGAAGCAAATCTGAAAAATGTGATCAAACAGGTAAAAGCAAATACCGGGTATTTTCCGAATAAGACTGTAGCAGAGTTGTATAAACAGATCTTTCAGCCAACAGGAGCATGGGAAGCAAAGGCAACCATGTGGGAAAAGACCGGAGCAACAAAAGGCTATCAGAAATTGATCACGGTTGATGCAGATATTTTACAGAATCCAAATTATAAAACGATAACAGATCATACCTATTACCGTCAGAGAATCACCCTGCATAAGCAGGACGAAGATGGGAAAGGATTAGGCGGTATTAAGTTTACCTTATCTGCAGATAACCTGGATGACCTGTATTCGTTTAATGTGTTTGACCGCAATGGAGATACAACAAGCAATGCAGATGAAGATGATAATACGGAATTTGAAGTAAGCGGACTTACTATAGACGGTGGGACCGTTGCCTGGAGAATGACTTATCGTCTGGAAGCAGAGGAGATGGCTTATTATACGGATAATACTTTAGTGTCGATGAATGCAGACCAAAAAAAAGCTGCCAAGAAAGCTCTGGAAGATGACGGATACAAGCAGGGAGTTCACTTCGGAAAGAACATGACCAAAGCAGAGGCTGAGGATCTGATCAGAAAAGATCTGAATTCGCAGATAAAAGATATTTCCAACTCTTATACCTTGACAGAGGACAGTGTTGGAAACAATAAGAACATTTTCTTAGATCCGGCAATGGTCAAAGGGGTAAAAATCACCCTGAAAGAAGCAAACAGCTGGCAGAAAAACAGTAATGGAGACTGGCCGGACAAGTTGGTGGAACATCCAACGCAGTACAGCAAGGCGTATATGACAACGATCACCAATAAGTATAAAAAGGCAACGATCGTGGTGGCGAAGAAGTCTGGCGGCTCTGCTGACGGTTCGGCTCATGGAGATGCAACACTGGATGGTGCGGTATTCCAGTTGTATTCCGATAAGGCATGTACACAGAAAGCAAAGGTATTTGATGCTGCAGGCAATGCAAAAACCGCAGATGTCTATCGAATTAGTGGAGGAAAATTAACAACCGATTATCTCAGAAGCGGTAATACCTATTACCTGAAAGAGATACAAGCCCCGACAGGTTTTTTACTTAGTGATGAAGTCAAAGAATTAAAGATTGATGCTTCCGCTAAAACAGATGAATTTACACCGATTTTGTTTCAGACTAATTTCGCAGATATACCGATCAAAGGAAAGATTGCTGTGAAAAAGAAGTCTTATGATCCGACGAAGAAAGAGTATTACCCGGAGAATAACACAACTTTTCAGGTGTATTTGAAGTCGAAGGGCAGTTATGATAATTGCGCCGATGACGAGAGAGCAACGATCAAAACAAATGCAGACGGCTATGCTGTAACCGGCGATCTGGTCTATGGAACTTATGTAGTGCATCAGGTGGATTCCGGTGATGTGGATGCCTATTATGTCGATGATTTTGAAGCAATGGTAGCAGAAAATGGCAAGGTATATGAGTTCGAAAAGGTCAATGAGTTATTCAAGGCGTATTTCAAGATCATCAAGAAAGACAAGAACACGGAGAAAACGGTACTGAAGCCGGGAACCAGTTATCAGATCTATCAGGTAGTAGATGGAAAAGAAGAACTGGTAACACAGGAATACATGGAAGATGGCGAGAAAAAGACAGCAGACACCTTTATCTGTGATGAATCCGGTGAAGTAGTAACTGTAGATTCTCTTCGTTCCGGAACTTATCATATTTATGAAGTGGCTGCTGCAGATGGTATGCACATCAACCATCAGTATGTGGAGGTTGTGGTAAACAGCAAGGCGGACAATTATGAAAGTTACATTGATGAAGATGGATATCATCATGTAACGATCACACTGGAGTATCTGAACGAGGAAACAAAAGGACGATTGAATCTCTTAAAAACCGGCGAGGTATTAAAAGGCTGGGATAAGGAGAAACAGGAGTTTATTTTTGAGGATGTAAAACTGGATGGTGTAGAATTTACCCTTTATGCGGACGGAGATATTGTGACACAGGACGGACAGAGTACCGACAATGCCCGTGACACATGGTTCAAAGATGGCGATAAAGTGGCTGTTCTTACAACCGGAAAAGGCGTGGAATTTACATCGGAATGCGGTGGCATTACCGGTTATACAATGGATGAAGACGGAACAATTCATGTGTCGCTGCCATTAGGAAAATATAAGCTGAAAGAGACAAAGACACCATACGGATATGTATATCCGGATACCAAAGAGTGGTCTTTGGAATTTAAGTGGCAGGATGGGAAGGACGAATATGTCCTTAACAGTACCGATGCAACCGATGATAAGGGGCTGCTCTATATCAAAAACGACTTCGCCGGCACGAAGTTGGAATTGATTAAGCAGGATGCAAAGACAAAGGAATCCATTGAAGGAGCACAGTTTGGCTTGTATTCCAAGCATGATATTTACAATTATGCCGGAGAAAAAATCGTAGATGCGGGAACACAGCTTGCGACATTAACTACAGGTGCGGATGGAAGTGTTGTATCAGATAAGAAACTGCCGCTTATGAGTGAGCTTTATACAAAGTCTGTTTCTGCAGAAACAGCCGGAAGTGAAGCTGCGGCAACAAGCACTCCGGCGGCAACAGGACTGCCGTTTGTACCATCACAGCCGGAAGTGACACCGGGGTTAGATCTGAGTGCGACAGCTTCTCCGATGCCAACAAACGATGCTGCTGGTCTAAAGTTAAATTCCGGAGATTATTATCTGCAGGAGTTGGCTGTGTCCGACAGTTACTATATGGACACGACACCGATCAACATTCATATGGAGTATCAGGATGCAGAGACAAAGACGATCACAGCAAAGGCAGTCAAAGAAAACACACAGACAACCAATGTGGTCAGCAAGGTTGATGTAACAGGCTCGAAAGAGGTTGATGGCTGTAAGCTGGAGATCGCAGATGCATCCGGCAAAAAAGTTATCAGTTGGACATCCGGGGATAAGGATTCAGTCAAAGTATATGTAACAGAGAAGGACGGCTACCAGAATTTTAAGTATTCGTTCGATGAGAAGGGAAGTCTTCTTGTGGGAGGACTGTTCCACGATAAAGAGTATACATTGACAGAAACAAGACCTGCAGATGGATATGTTACCGCAGATGCAATCATCTATCAGATAAAGTCTGTGATGACATCCTCTGCAGCAGTAGATCCAACAGATACAGTAGCAAGTGGAAGTGCAGTTACGGTAAATCCGGTCAGTGGAGGTGCAGTATCCAGTGAAACAGGTATTTCCTATACATCTGTAGTTACCGTGAAACAGAAAGATGGAACATTTGTCGATCATACCGATGATAAGATCATTATGGAGGATGAGCAGACGCATATCCAGCTTTTGAAACTGGACAAGGAGACAGGGCAGGCTCTTGGCGGTGCAAAGTTTGTTGTAACAGATTCCAAAGGAAACAAAGTGACGAAATTTGTTACAAAAGATGATGCTTACGATATCACTGGCAAACTGGTTGTTGGAGAGACTTACACCTTTACAGAGGTTTCCGCTCCATCCGGCTATCAGTTGGCAAAGCCGGTACAGTTGACGATTAAAGATACCGGAAAAGTACAGACAGTGACGGTTAAGGATGCGCCGATTCCGGAAGTACCGGATACCCCACAGACAGGTGGAAACATGCCGATACTTTCGATTGCGGCAGGATTGCTTATGGTAGTTGGTGCAGCGGTGATGATCTGGAAGAGACGAGCAATGGTAAAGAAATAAGATTTTTGTAGAAGTATGGCGGTTCATTTGGTATAATTATGGTGCAGGGGACGAGAAATTGTTCCCTGCAAATCGGAATTTATAGAACTGTGAAAAGTAAAGGTGGTAATTTTGTGGTTAAATATTGTATGAATTTAAGTGATGAAAAAAAAGAAACTGCAA
>JABLTO010247968.1_pt1 | contig 11565 bp, 9 predicted proteins | sample 7160091 | NCBI WGS metagenome assembly JABLTO01 (sample SAMN14651225, study PRJNA627086) | human gut metagenome | isolation source: feces | host: Homo sapiens
AATTTCTATTTTTTCTATATGATCGTTATTTTTATGGTACTGTATGCAGTGTTCCGTTTTTTTCAGGTCTTCCGGGACCATTCACTGAAAAATATAGGACACTGGCTGGGCGTATTTATTGTCTATTCTGTGATCGCATTACTGATTGCAGCAGTAATATTACTTCCCGTGTTGATTCCTGTGTTTGGAACGGAACGGTTCAATGCGTCTAACTATGTGCCGCTGTTTTATGACAAAATTTACTACGAAAAATATCTGGGATGTCTGATCGGAGAAAATATGATTCAGTGGGGTGTTGCGGGATATTCTGCAATATCTCTTGCAGGTGTATTTGTACTTTTTTCAAAAAGAAAAAAATACAGTACACTGAAGGCAGGATTTATTCTCCTGAATCTGTTTCTTCTGATTCCGTTTGCCGGACATGTCCTTAATGGATTTTCTTATGTATCAAACCGCTGGATATGGGCATATGGAATGATGATTTCATACATCTTTGTAAAAATATATCCTGATATATTTGCACTTACGTTAAAAGAAAAACGAAGAATTTTTGTGATGCTTCTGGTGTACTGTGGACTTGTACTTCTCCCGAATGCTGCGAGAACATCGAGAAATATGATCGGAGTTCTGATTCTTACACTTTCTGTTTTTGTGATCCTGACTTACGGATCAGTATTTGTAAAGAAGAAAAATCTGACAGTCATGTTATCAGGACTTTTGCTTGCGGGAATTGTTTTTAATATTTATTATCAGTACTCCATGGAAAAAGATTATCTTTCAGAGTATGCAGAAAAAGGAGAAGCACTTGAAAAACTGGAAGCCGGGACAGACATTGCTGTTCTGGATACAGGAGATAAAACGGTATATCGATATGATCAGCTGGATTCGCTGACCTATGATAATTCATCCATGCAGATGGGAACTAATGGAACTTCCTATTATTTCAGTGTGGCAAGTGAATGTATCGGTAAATTTTTTGAGGAAGTATTTTTGAATGCTCCCAAAGAACACCGTTATGAAAATCTGGATGGAAGAACAATCCTGGATCGTCTGGCGGCAGTGAAATATTTTGTCGTAAGAGAAAAGGGAGCCGGATATCTTCCGTATGGATATTCAAAAAAAGCAGGAAAAGCAAAAAAAGATAACAAAAAATATCTGGCATATGAAAATGAACACAGTCTTCCGATAGGATATACTTATGATTCTTATATTTCGAGATCTGAATATGAAAAGATGTCTGCTGCGGAAAAACAACAGGCACTGCTTCAGGGAGTTGTACTTGAAGACAGTTCCCTTCCGGAGACGGAACCTGTTTTTAGTGACAGAGAAATCGCTTATAAGGTTTCAACTGGTGATGGCTGCCATATGAAAGATGGTAAAATAACTGTAACAAAGGAAAATGCCAAACTGAAACTTACGTTTCATGGTCTTCGTAACAGTGAAACTTATCTGATCACCGAAAATGTGGATTATGAAGCACTTTCTCCTCTTGAAATGGTAAGTGACAAAAAATGGAACAAAATGACGAAATATGAGCAGAATCAGCTTCTTTATGAAAACAGCAAATGGCGTTACTGGAAAGAAAGCCAGCAGGCTACGATCGATGTAAAAGGCTCTTTCCCCGAAAAAACTATTCGCATTTTTACAGATAAATACAATGCATACAGTGGAAAACATAATTTTATCTGCAATACAGGATATTCCGTAAATGGCAAAAGTTCAATTACGTTAACATTTGAGAATACAGGTGTATACACCCTGGATGATCTGGAAATTGTATGTCAGCCAATGAATAAAGTAGACAGTCAGACAGATAAGCTTGCAGAGGAAGCACTGACGGATGTACAGATGAAAACAAATGAGATCACCGGAAAAATATCTGTGTCTTCTCCGAAAGCTCTTCTGATCGCCCTCCCTTATAATGAAGGGTTTAAAGCTTATGTAGATGGCAGAGAAACAGAAGTTAAACAGGCAAATACCATGTATATGGCAATTGAACTGTCTGAGGGAAGTCATGAGATCAGACTTGTGTACTGTACGCCGTATCTGAAGGCAGGCCTTGGCTTGACTTGTGTTGGTATCCTGTGCTACAGTTGGGTAGTATTTATGAACAGAAAGGGAAAAAGAAAGAATAAATGAGTCTGTTATCAGTAGTAATTCCTGCTTTTAATGAAGATCAGATGATCAGCCGGATGTGTGATGAAGTGCGCAGAGTGCTGGAAGGAGCGGACATTTCCTATGAGCTTGTTTTTGTAAATGACGGATCAAAAGACCGGACGGCAGAAGAAATTGCAAGCCAGGCCGCAAAAGACTCACGGGTGACAGGAGTTCAGTTTTCAAGAAATTTCGGAAAAGAAGCCGCAATTCTTGCCGGCCTGGCATATGCCACAGGAGATGCAGTAGCTGTTATGGACTGTGATCTTCAGCATCCGCCGGAAACACTTGTAAAAATGTACCGCAAATGGCAGGAAGGATTTCAGGTCGTAGAAGGAATCAAGAAAAACCGTGGTGAGGAGAGTATATTTCACAGGGAAAGTGCAGTTTTTTTTTACAGAATCATGTCCGGTATCATGAAAGTAGATATGGAGAATACGTCTGATTTTAAAATGCTGGACAGGCAGGTGGTAAAGACAGTTCTGTCTATGCCTGAGCAGAAGCTGTTTTTCAGGGCGATATCTTCCTGGGTGGGATATCGGACGACAACTGTTGAATTTGAGGTTCATGAACGGGCTGCCGGCATGTCAAAGTGGACGGTAGGTTCTCTTTTCCGGTATGCTTTTACAAATATTGTATCATTTACAACAATTCCGCTGCAGTTTATCAGTATAGCAGGGGGAATCTGTTTTGTGGGTTCACTGGTCCTGATTCTTTATTCACTTGTACAGTATTTCCGCGGACATGCAGTAGAGGGATATACAACGACGATCCTTGTGATGCTTCTCATAGGAAGCGCTATAATGCTGAGCCTTGGTATAATCGGATTTTATATAGCGAGGATTTATGAAGAAGTCCGACGAAGGCCGAGATATATTGTTTCCGGGATCATAAAGGGAAATGCAGGAGAAACAAACGATAAAAAATAACAGGAGAAAAAAATGAAACCGATTAAATTTTTGATTCAGCTTTTCTGGAAATGTTACAATAATGACATTCTCAGATATATTTTCTGGGGAGGATGTACCACACTGGTAAATCTGATCTGTTTTTACGGCCTGAGAAAAGCAGGACTTGATCTTACTGTTGCAAATATTATTTCAATCATTGTCGCAATTATTTTTGCGTATGTGGTAAACTCAAAATTTGTTTTTGAAGATAAATGTGAGACTCTGAAAGATCATATTCAACCGTTCTGCAAATTTGTGAGCGCCCGTCTTGTTACCATGGTAGTAGAAGTTGGCGGTGTATGGCTTCTGGTCGAAAAAGCCGGACTTGCAGATATGGCAGGAAAATTTATCACACAGTTTATTGTGCTTGCGCTGAATTATATTTTCAGTAAGTTTTTTATATTTACAACAGGAAAATAAAAAGGTAGGAAAAAGAAATGACACTGGAAGAAACACTTAAGAAAATAAAATCACTGGATGAAAGTGCAATGAAGAATGCCTCAAAACGCTGGGACAGCATTGCAAAACCGCTTCACTCACTTGGGAAAATGGAAGATATGGTGATTCAGATCGCCGGAATTGAGGGAACAGCAGATGTTTCCATCGGAAAACGTGCTCTGGTGGCAATGTGTGCGGATAACGGAGTGGTAGAAGAAGGGGTAACCCAGACAGGACAGGAAGTTACGGCAATTGTTGCCAGAAACTTTCTGAAAGGAGATACGTCAGCCTGTGTTATGTGCAGACAGTGTCATACAGATGTATTTCCGGTGGATGTGGGAATGGTTGTGGATACAGAAGTTCCTACAGATCTGAAGGTCGCTATGGGAACACGTAATATGACAAAAGGACCTGCAATGACAAAAGAAGAGGCGGTAAAAGGCCTGGAAGCAGGTATTGAGATGGTTGTAAGGCTGAAAGAAAAAGGTTACAACCTGCTTGCAACCGGCGAGATGGGCATCGGTAATACTACAACAAGCAGTGCTGTGGCATCTGTTCTTCTTGATGAACCTGTAGAAAAAATGACCGGCCGTGGTGCAGGGCTTTCAAGTGAAGGCCTGCTCCGCAAAATTGAAGCCATCCACAGGGCAATCGAAATTAACCGGCCGGATCCAAAAGATCCGGTAGATGTGCTTGCAAAAGTAGGTGGACTTGATATTGCGGGAATGGCTGGCGTCTTTCTCGGAGGAGCGGCCCTTGGTGTTCCGGTTGTGATCGATGGATTTATTTCCTGCGTTTCTGCGTTGATCGCAATGAGGATCTGTCCACAGGCTGGAGATTATATGATCGCCTCACATGTATCGAAGGAACCGGCGGCAAAACTGATTCTTGAAGCTCTGGGAAAAGAAGCGGTGATCCATGGTGATATGTGTCTTGGTGAAGGCAGTGGCGCAGTGGCACTTTTCCCTTATCTTGATATGGGAATGGCAGTTTACAACACCATGAGTACTTTTGAGGATATTCATGTAGATCAGTATGAGGAGCTGAAATAAATATGATGATTCTTGTAACCGGAGGCAGCGGCAGTGGAAAATCAGCATTTGCAGAGGACTGTGTACTGGCTCTTGGTGAGAAAAAAAGAATTTATATTGCAACCATGTTTCCTTTTGATGAAGAAAGCAAAAAGCGCGTGGCACGCCACAGGAATATGAGGAGCGGCAAAGGATTTGAGACTGTAGAGTGTTATACAGGCCTGAAAAATGTAAAGGTTCCGGAACAAAGCACTGTATTGCTGGAATGCATGTCTAATCTGACTGCGAACGAAATGTTCCAGAAAAATGGCGCAGGAGAAAATACTGTTGAGGCGGTTATAGAGGGAATCAGAAGTCTTTGCAGGCAGGCAGGAGATATTGTGATTGTCACAAATGAGATTTTTTCGGAAGCGGCAGTGTATGAAGGGGAAACAGAGACTTATCAGAAGTATCTCGGGCTGATCAACCAGAAACTTGCCAGGCTGGCAGATCAGGTTGTGGAAGTGGTATATGGTATTCCGGTGTATCACAAACAGGAACTTCCCCTGTTGGATTTCAGTGAAATACATAAGATAAGAGAGGAACTTTCATGAAAAGTTTATGGAACAGTTTTAAGATCGCATTTGCCATGTTTTCCAAAATTCCGATGCCCCAGGCTGACTGGAGTAAAGAAAATATGAAATATATGTTCTGCTTTTTTCCATTTATCGGAGCTGTGATCGGAGCGTTTTCTCTTCTGGCTGCAAAAACCGGCTGGTATTTTGGAATTGGAAACGGATTTCTTACAGTGATCCTTGTGCTTATCCCTGTCGTGATAACAGGTGGGATTCACGTAGATGGTCTTCTGGATACTTCAGATGCGTTAAGTTCCTGGCGTGACCGTGAAAAACGCCTGGAAATACTGAAAGATTCTCATGCAGGTGCATTTGCGGTGATCACAGCCTGTGTGTATTTTATGGCTTTTTACGGTGGTTACAGTCAGATAAACGATAACTGGAAGGCACTTTGTATTATGGCACTCGGGTTCTGTGTTTCACGGTGTCTGTCAGGACTGGGAGTATTAAGCCTTCCGAAGGCAAATGCCTCCGGTACAGTGGCAGAGTTTTCACGTAAAGCAGAAGACCGCCCTGTAAGGATCACACTTATAATTTATCTGATCTTTCTTCTGGCAGCAGATGTATATATACAGCCGATATGGGGTATTTCGGCATTTATAACAGCGATTTTGGTGTTTGTTTTTTACAGATATAAGGCAATGAAGTATTTTGGAGGAACAACCGGAGATCTTGCAGGATATTTTCTCTGCCTCTGTGAAGTATGGTCAGTGCTGATACTGGCAGTTGTTACAGTTGTTTTTCCGTAACTGATGGGAGAAGATTTAATTATGAAAATGATCATTGGAGGAGCTTTCCAGGGCAAAAAAGAACTGGCAGAAGCAGAATATCCGGATATTACATGGGTCAGGGGTGAAGAAGCTGACCTGGAAACGCTTTTAAGAGCAGAGGGAGTTCTGGGATTTCATGAATTTATCCGGAAAGAACTGAAAGAAGGCCGTGAAGTCGGTGATCTCGCCGGAAAATTAATCCGGAATAATCCAGAAATAATTCTTGTGTCTGATGAGGTTGGATATGGCGTAGTTCCAATTGATGCCTTTGACCGCAGGTACAGAGAAGCAGTGGGAAGAGTCTGCACAGAGCTGGCGGATTTTTCGGAAAAAGTAACAAGAGTTGTATGTGGAATCGGGACGGTGATCAAAAATGCTTAAAATCTGGCTGATACGGCACGGAATGACAGAAGGAAATCTTAAAAAACGATATATCGGAGTGACAGATGAGCCGCTTTGCCCGCAGGGAAAGGCTTTTCTTCAGACACTGGTTTATCCGGAACCGGAGATGGTTTTTGCAAGTCCGCTGCGAAGATGTGTGGAGACTGCGGAGATCCTTTTTCCGGATTTTGAAGCAGATATAATAAAAGAACTTTCGGAGTGCGATTTCGGAGAATTTGAAAACAGAAATTATCTGGAACTCGCTGACAATCCTCATTATCAGGAATGGGTGGACAGCAATGGAACACTGCCGTTTCCGGGAGGGGAGAGCCGTGAGCAGTGCAGGGACAGGAATCTGGGTGGATTCCACAGGGTGCTCACAAAATGTCTGGAAACAGGAATACATGAAGCTGCCCTGGTTGTACATGGCGGTACGATCATGAACGTACTGGAAGCTTATGGGGAACCGGCACGCAGCTTTTATGAGTGGCATGTGGGAAATGGCAGAGGATATCTTGTGGAAACGGAACCGGCCGACTGGAAGGACAGTACAGGAAGACTGAAAGTATTGAAAACATTATAAAAGTAAGTTATAATAACAGAAGCAACGGAGCTGAGAATGTTCTGTTGCTATTTTTTTGCAAAAGAATACAAAAAATTTTAGAAAAGAAAAAAGATTTTGTATTATAAGGTTGAAATAGCCAGAGAAGTATGATACATTAATAGTATAAAATTCCTAAAAAAGTTGGCGTATTTGTTTTAACATTGGGAAAAATTTACAAGACAGGGAGGGCTTCAGATGCTGGTTGTAGGAAACGGAAGGTTAATTACAAGGGATTCAGCCAATACATATATTGAGAACGGAGCTGTAGTGATCAATGGTAATGTCATAGAGACAACAGGAACTACGGAAGAAATAAGACGTATGTATCCGGATGCAGAATATATAGATGCAGCCGGTGGTGTTATTATGCCGGCGTTTATTAATACACATGAACATATTTACAGTGCTTTTGCAAGAGGACTGAATGTTAACGGATATAATCCTGAAGGTTTTCTGGATATTCTGGAGGGTATGTGGTGGAATATAGACAGGCATCTGACTCTGGAACAAACAAAACTTTCTGCATATGCCACCTATATTGACTCTGTCAAAAACGGTGTGACCACTGTATTCGACCATCATGCAAGCTTTGGACATATCAGAGGATCTCTGAATGCGATAGAGGAAGCTGCGAAAGATCTGGGTATCCGGACATGTCTCTGCTATGAGATCTCAGACAGGGACGGAATGGAGAAATCACGTGAGTCTGTGATGGAAAATGTGGATTTTATCAGACATGTTCAGAAAGAGAATAATGACATGATCGCTGCAATGATGGGAATGCATGCTTCTTTTACCATTTCAGATGAAACAATGGAACTCTGTAATGAACTGAAACCTGAGGGTGTGGGATACCATATCCATGTTGCAGAAGGGATTTATGATCTTCATCAGTGTCTGAAAGAACATGGCAAACGAATCGTGGACCGTCTTTATGACTGGAATATACTTGGTCCGAAGACTCTTCTCGGTCACTGCATTTATGTGAATGAACATGAAATGGATCTGATAAAAGAAACAGATACCATGGTTGTACATAATCCTGAGTCAAATATGGGAAATGCCTGTGGCTGTCCGCCTACCATGGAAATCGTGCATAAAGGAATTGTGACAGGACTTGGAACAGATGGATATACCCATGACATGATGGAATCATGGAAAGTGGCAAATATCCTTCACAAACATCATCTCTGTGATCCAAAAGCAGCATGGAGTGAAGTACCGCAGATGCTTTTTGAGGGCAACAGAGAAATTGCAGGCAGATATTTCAGGAACAGACCGGGAAGCCTGGAAAAAGGCAGTGCCGCAGATGTGATCATTGTAGATTATGATCCGCTGACACCGATGAATGAAAGTAATTTTAACAGCCATCTGCTGTTTGGTGTGAATGGAAGTATGGTAAGGACTACAATCTGTAACGGAAAGGTACTTATGAAAAACAGAGAACTCTGCGTATGTGATGAGGAAAAAATCATGGCCGAGTGCAGACAGGCGGCAGGAAAACTGGCAGAGAGTATCAACGGATAAACATCCAGGATCAGAAGGAGGAAGAAAATATGAGTGATATTATGAAAAGTATTCCGTTTGGACAGCTGATGGAATGGATACTTGAAGAACATAAAAAAACAGGACAGATATTTGGAATCCAGAAAGCCTATGTGGCAGACCCGGACAGAACCGTGGAAATTTTCGGAAGAAAACTTGAGACACCTGTGGGACCGGCAGCAGGCCCGCATACACAGCTGGCACAGAATCTTGCAGCGGCATATTATGCAGGCGGACGTTTCTTTGAACTGAAGACAGTACAGAAAATGGACGGACCGGAACTTTCCGCATGTATTCCGAAACCCTGCATTGTGGCAGAAGATGAAGCATATAACTGCGAATGGTCAACGGAACTTTATGTTCCACAGGCGATGGAAGAATACATAAAAGCCTGGATGGCCATTCATGTGATCGCAAAGGAATTCGGACTTGGAAGCCCGGACGGATTTCAGTTTAATATGTCCTGCGGATATAATCTGGAAGGCATTCAGGATCCCAAAATTGATGCATTTATCGAAGGACTGAAAGATGCAAAAGACACTGAAATATTTAAGGAATGCAGAACCTGGCTTCTGGAACATGCGGAGCTTTTTGAGCATGTGACCAAAGAAGATATTGAGGCAATTCCTTCAGAGGTGTGCAACTCCATCACGCTTTCAACCATGCACGGATGTCCTCCACAGGAAATCGAAAATATTGTCATGTACCTTCTTAAAGAAAAACACATAAATACTTATGTGAAATGTAATCCGACACTTCTTGGATATGAGTTTGTAAGAAAAGCCATGGACGGGCTGGGATATGATTACATGGCATTTACTGATTTTCATTTTAAAGATGACCTTCAGTATGAAGATGCAGTGCCTATGCTGAAACGCCTTATGGCTGCAGCTGAACAGGAAGGACTTGCATTCGGCGTGAAACTTACAAATACTTTCCCTGTAGATATTAAGAGACAGGAGCTGCCCGGAGAAGAAATGTACATGTCAGGCAAGGCGCTTTTCCCGCTTTCCATTTCTGTTGCGGCACGGCTGTCAGAATCTTTCGGCGGAAAACTTCCAATGTCTTTCTCTGGCGGAGCCGATCAGAAAAATATCACTGAGATCGTGGAAACTGGAATCTGGCCTGTGACAGTGGCAACAGTTCTTCTGAAACCGGGCGGATATAAATGGCTGACAAAAATTGCAGAAAAAACAGAAGAGTGCAATATCGGTAAACCGGGTGAAGTTATAGCTGAAAAGGTCCGTGAACTTGCAGAAAAATCTCTGACAGATGTTCATTACCAGAAGAGTCAGAAAAAGACAGCAGGAAAAAGAACTGAAGAAAAATCGCCTCTTCTTGACTGTCTGAAAAAGAAAAATGCTATAGAGAAAAAAGAATTTACCGCACATAAACGTGTCTGCGGAAACTGTGTGGATGTATGTCCTAACCGTTCCAATGTGCTGATCGAGGTACCGTCGATGGAACTTCTCCAGGTACTTCATGTGGATTATATGTGTAATGAATGTGGAAACTGTCATTCTTTCTGTCAGTATACAGGAGCACCATATAAAGATAAGTTTACTTTGTTTGCGTCAGAGGAGGACATGAACAACAGTACAAATAATGGTTTCGCTGTTCTTGACAGAGAAGCAAAAGAAATCAGGATACGTATTGATAAAAAAGAAGAAACTGTAAAAGCAGATCAGCCGTCCGGAATTCTTACAGAGGGACTGTCTGAGTTTATCTGCACAGTGATCAATGATTATGCTTACCTCCTGATGTAAGCTGGAAAAGGAGAATCCGCCATGGCAACATTTATGGTAAACGGACAGGCTGTGGAAACTTCCGTAAATCAGAAACTGTTAAGGTTTCTTCGGGATGAACTTCACCTGACTTCTGTTAAGGATGGATGCAGTGAGGGTGCATGTGGAGCCTGTACGGTGATCATCGACGGGATGACCTGTAAGGCCTGTGTTCCTGATACTGATTCACTGGAAGGGAAAAATATAATAACAGTAGAAGGGCTGTCTGAATGGGAAAGACAGGTATATACTTACGCATATGGAAAAGCAGGTGCAGTGCAGTGTGGATTCTGTATTCCGGGAATGGTAATGTGTACCAAGGCACTTCTGGATATAAACAGAACGCCTTCCGATGATGAGATCAGGTATGCATTTCGAAATAATTACTGCCGCTGTACCGGCTATGTAAAAATCATGGATGCAGTACGTCTGGCTGCAGCCATTCTGGAAAAAGGAGTACTTCCGGATGATGGAGATCCTTCCTGGACGCTTGGAAGCAGAGTATCAAGGGTAGATGTAGAAGAGAAAGTACTTGGAACAGGAAAATATCCGGATGATTTTTATCTGGAGGGGATGCTTTACGGAACGGCACTCAGAAGCAAATATCCGCGGGCGAGAGTTCTGTCAGTAGATACTTCGGCGGCAAAGGCACTTCCGGGAGTAGAAGCTGTCGTGACAGCTGAGGATATACCAGGAGAAAACAAAATAGGTCATCTGAAGCATGATCAGTATACACTGATTCCTGTGGGCGGACTTGTTCATTATCTGGGAGATGCGATAGCACTTGTGGCAGCCAGAGACAGAGCAACAGCAGAAAAGGCAAAGAAACTGATCAGAGTAGAATATGAAGTACTGCCCCATATACATACAATAGAGGAAGCGGCAGCTCCGGATGCGCCAAAAGTATTTGACGAAGAAGAGAACAATATCTGTGCCCATAAACATATCAGCAGAGGAAATGCGGATGACGCGATCAGAAATTCCAAATATGTGATTTCACATTATTTTGAGACACCATGGACAGAACATGCATTTCTTGAACCGGAATGTGCAGTGGCTTTTTATGATGAGGATGGAGATGTATTTATTTATTCTACAGACCAGGCTGCACATCAGACACTTCATGAGTGTTCTCTGCTTCTCGGGACAGACAGGGTAAAAGTTCAGAATGCTCTGGTGGGAGGCGGCTTCGGCGGTAAAGAAGATATGAGCGTACAGCATCTGGCTGCGCTGCTTACCTATGTGACGAAGAAACCGGTAAAAGTGAAACTTACAAGACAGGAATCGCTTCTGG
>JABLTO010041791.1_pt1 | contig 11561 bp, 10 predicted proteins | sample 7160091 | NCBI WGS metagenome assembly JABLTO01 (sample SAMN14651225, study PRJNA627086) | human gut metagenome | isolation source: feces | host: Homo sapiens
CTCATCGTTTAAGGAACCTGTTGCTTCTTTTCGATATCGTGAAATAAAAGGGATCGTGTTTCCCTCGTCAATCAGTTTCACTGCAGCTTCTACCTGCCACGGTTTGACGTTCAGCTCAGCTGCCAATACCTGATTCATATCCATAGGTAAATTCCTCCTGTTGTCTCTTCCAAAACACGCTGTTCCTTCTCTGTTTTTCCCGCATAAAAAGCGGGACCCTTGGCGGAACAGCCACTCTATTACCTTATCAATAGGTCTTGTTTTTGTCAACCTTACATGATAAAATCTTTACTATAGCTTTTTTGACAGACTGCGTGTGAAACCGCGCTTTTTTGCAGAAGAAAGGACATTTTATGACACCAGAAAATTACGATCCAAACACCAATGAGTCCGGAGATTCCTATCAGTCCTCCCATCCGTACGGCGTGCCTGAGGGCCAGCGTCCCGGACCGTATCAGCATTACCAGCAGCAGCCTCCCGTACAGCCGCCGCGCAAGACGGGTTCGCAGGCCCTTGCGGCCGCTTCGATGGTCATGGCGATCTGCTCCTTTTTGTTCATGCTCAACATGGGTTCCCTGTTTTTCGGCTCGCTCGGCGTGATCTTCGCCCTTTTAAGCCGCGGCGCAGGACGCATGAGCGGCACGGCAAAAGCCGGTCTGGCGGGCTGTACCATCGGCATAATTGTCGGTATCTGCATGTATGCTTTCCTGCTTTTCAACATGGTCAGCGGCGGCAGCACCAACCTGCTTGAGCGGTATTACAATCAGTACATGCAGGAATACCAGATGACACCGGATAACGGAACAACCACCGACGGAAATACCATCTAGGTACCAGAAAGGATTTTTCATGAACAGACAAAAACAGAAATTTTCAGAACTGAAAAAGCAGGCCCGTGAGGCCATGGCAGGCCGATGCGGCACGCTGGTGGGCGCAACCGCAATCAACCTGTTTCTCACCTTCTCCTGCTCCCTCATCCCGACGCTGATTTTTTCAGGCACAACGCTGTACGATATCATTTTCCTGAATCTGACGCTGTTCCTGTTTTCCCTGCTCCTCAGCCTCTTTCAGGCGGGCTACTTAAAGATCTGCCTCTCAACGCTGCGCGGGGAACCGATTTCCGTCGGTGATATGCTCTACGCTTTCTATCACCACCCGGACCAGTACGTGCTGATGTTCCTTATCATCAACGGCATCAGCTCCGTGATCGCCCTGATTTCCAGCATTCCGGGCTTCCAGTATCTTTCCTCCCCGAGTGCGGAACTGACGCTTGGAACAGCACTTTCCATTGATGCCGAGCTTTCTTCGCTCATGAATGTTTATGTTTATAAGCTGATCGGCTCTCTCGTTTCCACGCTGGTGCTGGTTCCGTTTTCCCTTTCCACCTTCGTGATGAACGACGCTCCCGGCATCGGCCCGATCCAGGCGATCCGTCAGAGCTTTGTGCTGATGAAAAAGAATTTCTTCCGCTACATTCTGCTGCTCCTCAGCTTTTTAGGACTTGAGATCCTCGCATCCTGCTCCTGCGCCATCGGCTTCTTATGGGTGATGCCGTATATGCAGATCACGATGGCTGCGTTCTATCAGGAACGGAAAGATATCCTGTATCCGGCATCGGAACCGGTGGGATATGATACGGATTCCTTTGGATCCGGCACAGATCTTTAAAAATAAATCTTAAGATAACTAAAAAGACGTTTCACACCCCTTGCTTTACGGCTGTGAAACGTCTTTTTAGTTATGTCTATTTCGAGATCTTAAATTCTCGCGCGGATTCTGCTCTGGATTCCGTCGAGTTTCTCTGCTTTTTCTCTGTACTCCTGCTCTGTGATTTCGCCTGTGATGAATGCGAACTCCTCGGACAGACTTGGAACTGCTACGATTTCTACTTTTCCGAACAGCTCCTCGATCTCACTCTGGCGCTCTGCAGCGTGGCCGGATACGCGGACGAAGAAGCGGCTCTTCACATCATCGATCTGCAGCAGGTTCAGTTTCTCCTCGCTCCAGTTCATCATGATGTTTCTGCCTTTGTTCTTTGCGCAGTCTACAACATCGGCAACAACGGCACTTGCGGTCGGGAGTTTTCCTGCTCCGCTTCCGTAGAACATGGCATCACCTAGTACATTTCCGTGGATGAAGATGGCGTTGAAGACACCGTTTACGCTGTACAGCGGGTTTTTCGCGTCAATCATCACCGGGCTTACCATAGCGTAATACTGATCACCCACCTTGCGGCTTGTTGCGAGCAGTTTGATTGCGGTTCCCATCGAGGTCGCATATTTGATATCCTCTGCGGTGATCTTTGTGATTCCCTCGGTGTAAACCTCTTCGTAATTGACTTCTTTTCCATAAGCAAGAGAAGAAAGAATCGCAATTTTACGGCACGCATCGTAGCCTTCTACATCTGCTTCCGGGTTGCGCTCTGCGTAGCCGAGGCGCTGTGCCTCTTTTAATACATCCGCGAAATCGGAACCGTCGCTTGCCATTTTGCTTAAGATATAGTTCGTGGTACCATTTAAGATACCAGTTACTTCATCGATCTCATCTGCAGTCAGGGAGGAGTTTAACGGACGGATGATCGGGATACCGCCGCCGCAGCTTGCCTCAAACAGATAGTTTGCGCCGTGCTCTTTTGCAATTGCAAGAAGCTCGGTACCGTGTCTTGCCACCAGCTCTTTGTTGGATGTGCAGACGCTCTTTCCAGCCTCCAGCGCACGTTTTGTGAAGGTGTAAGCCGGCTCAACGCCGCCCATAACCTCGACAACAATATCAACCTCCGGATCGTTTGCGATCACTTCGTAATCATGTACCAGCACTTTTTCCACTGGATCTCCCGGGAAATCTCTTAAATCCAGAACGTATTTGATATTAATCTCGTTCTCTGCTCTCTTGTTGATGCTGTCATGGTTCGTGTTGATGACTTCTACCACGCCGGAACCAACGGTGCCATATCCTAATACTGCAATCTGAATCATCTCTTTTGTCCCTCTCTTGCTTTTTCTTTTTCAGGACTCCTGTCCTAAAATTTTAAAATAATGAACTCCCTGTCTGGACTCAATCTCGTTGATCATCTCCGAGGCGTCTCCCCGGTCTTCCGCGATATCCACGCTGATTGTCAGCGACGCCACGCCGTTTAACGGAATCGTCTGATGAATGGTCAGAATGTTTCCGTGAAACTCGGCGATAATCTTCAGCACATCGGAAAGCAGTCCCGGCTCATCGTCCATCTGCAGAATAAACGTAATCGTTTTTCCTTTTGCATTGTCATGAAAAGGAAGAATATCATCTTTGTATTTATAGAAAGAGCTTCTGCTGATTCCCGCTTTTTCCGTTGCCTGCTGCACGGTAAGCTCCTGCATATCCATCAACCGTTTGGCCTCGATAACCTTCAAAAGGACCTCCGGAACCGCCTTTTCTTTGATTACATAATACTTTGTTTTCTCTTCTCTCATGGCAATCCTCTGTTTCTATGTTCTTTCCAGGAAATACATTTGTTTTCACAGGAAAGATCGTACCATATTCCGGCACAATGCGCAAGGACTTTTTAGAATCCGATACTTCCGCCGCCGTGGCTGTTTCCGCTGGCGGATGTGTGAACGTGGCTTCCGCCGCCACCGCCTCCTCCGCCGCCGGAACCGCCTCCTCCGTGGTTTCCGTCGTCCCTCGGGATCTTGTGCATCGACACATGGCGGTCAATCAGTGCATCCCTGCGGTCTCTGATTTTTACGCGTTTCAGATCCGCATAGCCCTTTGCACCGCGGTTTTTCTTTCGTCTGTAACTCTTCCAGATTCCAAAATAAACACAAAATCCTGTCACAGCAGCTAAAAGGACAGCAGTCATTGCCTCGGTACTGTTGATTTTACGGTAATGAATGATCGAGCCGTCTTCTGTAATCAGGTAGTCCGCCTCGGAAACACCGCGGTCGAAGCACTCCTGCGTTATCGTAATCATTTTTGCAAACGTCCCCGCATAGTCGCCCTCTTTTGCATAGCTCTGCGCTGCCTGCAGAATGTCATCGATTTCCGCGTCCGACATATAATACTGCATAATGCCCGACGTTGAAATCACAATCTGGCGCTGTCCCATATCGATGAGAAAGCAGACGCCGTTCGGCTCCTTCGGATACTTTTTATCATAGAAATCATCCGCAATCGCCTGGCAGTCCTCGGAGCCGCTGCTGTACTCGGTCAGGATCACCATATGAATGTCCGTATTGCTCTCGAACTCCGCACAGGAACGCTCGAGATCCTGCTCCTCCTCATCCGAAAGAAGCGATGCGTTGTCGTAGACATACTGGGTGTCCGCTTTTACGGTATTCACAGAAAAAATCCCGCACAGCAGAAGGGCTGCAAAAATGCCGAGCAGATATTGTCTCGCTTTTTTCATTCTTCTCATGAGAAATACCCTCCCACCAGCATAAAGATCAGTACAAAAAGTGCACTCACAACCGACGTCAGCAGCGCTTTTTTCCGCTCAAACGGAAAATCACCGTTGATCGTGCCGGTCTGGCCGTTCATCGCGTAGTAATAAACCTTTCCGTCTTTTCCCGGATACGTCAGTGTCCAGACCGGAAACAGTACGTAACGCCAGTCCTCCCGCTTTGGAGAAAGCTTCATTTTCTCCTGTTCGAGGGAAATATACTCATTCGCCTCGTTCCGCATTGCGCCGCGCGCCATCGTCTCCAGTTCTTTTTTCAGTTCCGGTGCGATCTGCGCCTGTTCGATATCACGTTTTTCCGCCTGAAATCCGGAAAGATAGCCCATAGAAAACGGCTGCATCTCCTCCAGACGATAGGGCTGCACGCATTCGATCAGATCGCGGTCGGCCTTGTTCAGTGCATTGCGCGACAGACCGTCCACGCGGACCTCGCCCTCCCGGCGGACATCGTAGATGCTGGTCTCTTTGTACTCCACATCACCGGTCTGCCAGACTCTCACCTTCCGGCCGTGTGCTATGTAATCCGTCTCAAAGTCTCCGCCGTAAATCCAGTATGGGAAATAGACACCCGTCATCTTCTGTACCTGGTTTTTCTCGAAAAAGTCCTTCGGAATAAAGCGTTTCTTCCGCGCAAATGACAAAAATTTCTCGATTGCCTGCTCCTTGCTGATCTTAAACGGCAGCACGAAATCCGGCATATATTCTCCCGAGAGCCGGCCGGAAAGCACCACCGGGTTGTGGCAGTAGAAACAGTATGTCGCTGCCGTCGTCGCATCGGTCACAATCTCAGCGCCGCAGTTCGGACAGGTGTAGACAACTGCTTCGCCCTGCTCTGTTTCCCCTTTTGTTTCCTCCGTACTGCTTTCCTTCTGTGCATCGGATGCTTCCTGTGCACCGGCAGCATCGTCCTCCCCGTTCAGCGCTTCCGCTGCTTTCGGGTTCGCCTTTTCGGCTTCTTCCTGTGTAAACGAGGACAGGCAGTACTCGCATTTATACTTTCCGCTTGCCGGATCGAAGGTCAGATCGCCTCCGCAGTTCGGGCATTTGTATGTAATAACCTCCATATTCTATCCCTCCTTCCCCGGAGCCGCTGTTGTATTGGATGGTTATCTGTTTTCTTTTACTGTCTTGGTTTTCCGCAGTTCGAGCAGAACTTGCCGGTATTCTCCGTTCCGCATGCGCAGACCCATTTTCCTGCCGCTTCCGGTTTCGGGCTGCCACAGTTCGAACAGAATTTACCGCTGTTCTCGGTTCCACACTTGCCGCAGATCCACACCATCGGCTTTGCACTTCCGCAGTTTGAGCAGAAATTGCCGGTGTTCTCCGTTCCGCAGGAGCATTTCCATACGCCTTTTGCAGCTTCCTGCTGTGCCTTGGCTGCCGCCTGCTGCTGCATCTGCTGCTGATTCGAAGCGGACGCCGATGCAAACGAGGAACCGAAGGCATTCATGCCCATCTGAACACCCATAAAGCCGTTCATGGCTCCGTTTGGGTTGGCTGCTGCTTTCTCCATACTGCGTGCCATCGCTCCCTGTACATAGCCCTCACGGATCGATGGATCAGACATCATCGCACCTTCGTTGCGCATCTGGATCAGTTTCTGGGAAGCTTCATCGTAGGAAAGGCTTGCGATTGCCACGGACTGGATCTCCATGCCGCGCATTGCCCGCCAGCTCTCATCCATCGCATCTGCCATGTAGCGGGACAGCTCGGCGCTCTTGGATGCTGCGAACGAAATGCGGATGCCGTCGGCTGCCATCTGATTGATCGAGGACTGCAGGCCCTCTAAAAATTCGTTCATATACTGCTCGTTGATATCCTCGATCTCTACGCGGGATGCGTTTCTCGGCACAGCCTCTGCGTAGAAGCGGAGCGGATCGATGATGCGGATGGAATAGGAACCGTGTGCCCGAAGGAATAGCTCGGCATTGTAGAACTGGTCGAAATAGTTGACCGGATTTCTCGTTCCGAATTTGATTCCCTTGATTTCCTGCAGATTAATATAGAAAACTCTCTGCTCATGCGGGGTCTGGCCGCCGAATTTCAGGCGCTCAAACGTATCTTTTACGGCTGCGTCAAGCGATCCGCTGAACATCGACGGAGACGATGACTGGTCTACGGTAAAGTAGCCCGGCTCTGCGGTGTAATCAATAATCTTTCCGCCGTCCACCAGCATCATGAACTGATTGTCATAGACATGGATCACAGAACCGTTTGAAATCGTCTGGCTTCCCTTTTTATTCTGGCCTTTTCTTACCAGAATTCCCTCTGTAAATACCGTATGTTCCCCCATCTCATACGGTTCCACGGTCTCCAGCCACTGATCGGCGAGACTGCCGTGTACTGCATTGACTGCTGCTCTGATAATACCCATACTTTTACCTCCTGTTTGCCTTTGGCTTCAAAACAGAAAGGAGCATTTCCGTCCTCTGTTGGTGAAAATGCTCCTTATTTTACTTGTCACTGTGCTCTGCCCACAGCCGAATTATGCTTCTTCCTCTTTTGCTCCGGTTCCGAGGGCAATCCACTTCAGATATGCGTTGATAAACAGATCAATTCCGCCGTCCATGACTGCATCGACGTTTCCGGTCTCTGCATTGGTACGGTGGTCTTTGACCATGGTGTATGGCTGCATAACGTAAGAACGGATCTGGTTGCCCCAGCCGATCTCGGTTACTTCGCCGCGGATGTCGCTCAGCTTGTCTGCCTGCTCCTGGAGTTTCAGCATATACAATTTTGCTTTCAGCATCTGCATTGCCTTGTCCTTGTTCTGGAACTGGGAACGCTCATTCTGGCACGTAACCACGATGCCGGTCGGCATATGCGTGATTCGGATCGCCGATGACGTCTTGTTGATGTGCTGTCCGCCGGCACCGCTGGAACGGTACGTATCGATACGAATATCCTCATCACGAACCTCAACATCGATCTCTTTGTCGATATCCGGCATAACATCGCACGATACGAACGATGTCTGGCGTTTTCCTGCCGCGTTGAACGGAGAAATACGGACGAGACGGTGAACGCCTTTTTCGGATTTCAGATAACCGTAAGCGTTTTCGCCGTTGACCTGGAATGTCACGGACTTCACACCGGCCTCATCACCGTCCAGAAAGTCGAGTTCCTCGATCGTAAAGCCTTTGCGTTCTGCCCATCTGGTGTACATACGGTACAGCATGCCGCACCAGTCGCACGCCTCGGTTCCGCCTGCACCTGCGTTCAGTTTGATGATCGCATTGTCCTTGTCAAATTCGCCGGACAGCAGGGTTTTGATGCGGATGGCATCGAAGGATGCCTTGAACTCTTCCATCATTTCCGCGATTTCCGGAACAACGGAATCGTCATCCTCCTCCTGTCCCATCTCGATCAGAGTTTCCATATCTTCTTTGGCGGATACCAGTTTCTGATACGTATCTCTGTCCTCTTTCATGCTGCTCAGCTGTTTCATCTGCTCCTGCGCTTCTTCGGGGTTGTCCCAGAAATTGGGTTCCTCCATTTTACGCTCTAATTCTTCGATCCTCTGCTCTTTGTTAGCGAGGTCAAAGTGAATCCCTCACTTCCACTAATGGTTTATCGTATGTGCCAAGTTCCATTTTGAACTGGTCTAATTCAACTACCACAAGCTTCACCTGCTTTCTGTTTTATATTTTGTATGACACGCAGCTTCTGGTAGGGAAGCTGCGTGCTTTGTCAAACGGATCGTGCTCATCCGTCTCACTGCTGTTCTGCTTTTATCAAACCGGTTTTCTTCCGCAGCACTGTTTGTACTTCTTGCCGCTTCCGCACGGGCATGGATCGTTTGGATAGATCTTACGTTCTGCGCGCTGTACCGGTTTTCTCGGGCCGGACTCGTCTTTGTTGGTTCCGGTCACTTTGGCTACCTGCTCACGTTCTACTTTCTGCTCAACACGTACATGGAACAGGAGACGGACGGTATCCTGCTGGATGGACTCGAGCATTTCGTTAAACATGTCGTAAGCTGCCATCTTGTACTCAACCTTCGGGTCTCTCTGGCCGTATGCCTGCAGGCCGATACCTTCGCGGAGCTGATCCATATCATCGATATGATCCATCCACTTCTGGTCGATAACCTTCAGAAGAACGACACGCTCAAGCTCACGAATCTGCTCCTCCTCCGGGAATTCTGCTTCTTTCTCCTCGTAGAGTTTAACAGCTTCCTCTTTTAACTGCTGTTTCAGCTCGTTTTTGGAAATCTTCTCTACGCGCTCTTTTGTCACTGCCTTCACCGGCATGATGGAGAGCAGCATCTCATTTAACTCGGTCAGATCCCACTCGGACTGCTCGGTGTTCTCGCCGATGCAGAGATCCACAGTATTGTCGATGGTGTCGGCAATCATCTTGAAGATGGTGTCTCTCATGCTCTCGCCGTCCAGAACGCGGCGTCTCTCTTTGTAGATGATCTCACGCTGCTCGTTGTTGACCTGGTCATAGTCGAGCAGGTTTTTACGGATTCCGTAGTTGTTGCCCTCGATCTTCTTCTGCGCTTTTTCGATGGCGGAAGAAAGCATCTTGTGCTCGATCTGCTCATTTTCCGGTACGCCGAGGGATTTGAAAATGCCCATCAGTTTTTCGGAACCGAAGAGTCTCATCAGATCGTCTTCCAGGGAAATGTAGAAACGGGACTCACCCGGGTCTCCCTGACGGCCGGAACGACCGCGGAGCTGATTGTCGATACGGCGGGACTCATGACGCTCGGTGCCGATGATCTTTAAGCCGCCGGCAGCTTTTGCCACATCATCCAGCTTGATATCGGTACCACGGCCGGCCATGTTGGTCGCGATGGTAACGGCTCCTGCCTCACCGGCATGGGCTACGATTTCTGCCTCGAGCTCATGGAACTTCGCATTTAAGACCTGATGCGGGATTCCCTCGCGGCGCAGCATTTTGCTGATCAGCTCGGAAGTCTCAATGGTGATGGTACCAACCAGAACCGGCTGGTTCACGGCATGTGCCTCTTTGACTTCCTCTACGACTGCGTGGAATTTCTCTTTTTTCGTCATGTATACGGCATCGTCCATATCCACACGGATGACCGGGCGGTTGGTCGGGATCTCGATAACGTCCATGCCGTAGATGTCACGGAACTCCTGCTCCTCGGTGAGGGCAGTACCGGTCATGCCGGCTTTTTTCTCGTATTTGTTAAAGAAGTTCTGGAACGTGATGGTTGCCAGAGTCTTGCTCTCTCTTCTTACTTTTACGTGCTCTTTTGCCTCGATTGCCTGATGCAGACCATCGGAATAACGGCGGCCCGGCATGATACGGCCGGTGAACTCATCGACGATCAGAACCTCGTCGTCTTTGACTACGTAGTCCTTGTCGCGGTGCATCAGATAATTGGCACGCAGCGCCAGGATCACGTTGTGCTGGATCTCCAGGTTCTCCGGATCGGAGAGATTCTCGATATGGAAGAAGTTCTCGACTTTCTTCACACCGTCATCGGTCAGGGTAACGAATTTGTCCTTCTCGTTGACGATGAAGTCTCCGGTCTCCTCGATCTCCTCGCCCATGATCGCGGTCATCTTGGTCATCTCGCCGCTTGCCTCGCCGCGCTGCATCTGGTGTGCCAGAATATCTGCGGTCTCGTACAGCTTGGTGGATTTGCTGCTCTGTCCGGAAATAATCAGAGGTGTTCTTGCCTCGTCGATCAGGACGGAGTCGACCTCGTCGATGATACAGTAAGCAAGCTCTCTCTGTACGAGCTGCTCCTTGTAGATCACCATGTTGTCACGCAGGTAATCGAAACCAAGTTCGTTGTTGGTGATGTAGGTGATGTCGCATGCATACTGCTGGCGGCGCTCATCGTTCTTCATATCGTTCAGAACGACACCGACGGTCAAACCGAGGAATCTGTGGACTTTGCCCATCCACTCAGCATCTCGGTTTGCCAGGTAATCGTTGACGGTAACGATGTGGACACCGCGTCCGGTCAGTGCATTCAGGTAAGCCGGAAGGGTGGAAACGAGGGTTTTTCCTTCACCAGTTTTCATCTCGGCGATACGGCCCTGATGGAGGATAATACCACCGATCAGCTGTACGCGGTGGTGTTCCATACCGAGGGAACGTTTTGCTGCCTCGCGGACGGTTGCGAATGCTTCCGGGAGAATGGAATCCAGGGATTCGCCTCCGTTGTAGCGGTCTTTATATTCCTTTGTCTTGGCACGCAGCTCTTCATCGGTCAGCGCCTGCATGGTCGGGCGGAGAGCTTCGATTTTGTCTACAATTGGATAGATTCGTTTCAGCTCGCGCTCACTGTGCGTACCAAAAAGTTTTTCTGTGAATTTCATAGAATGTTTGCTCCTGCTTTCTCTATTAATTGCCATATTAACATATGGTACTATTCTACCACTTCTGGCACAAGATAACAATGAATTTTTCGTAAACATTTGGTGCCGTTCCCCGGTTTTCCGCTGTTTTTACGGCTTTTCCCGGACTTTCCGGCCCTTTCCGCGAAAAAGTCACCCTGTTTCACAGCTTTTCTAAGCTGGAAACAGGGTGACTGTTCATTCTTTATTTACTTTTCAGCACTCCGGCTCGATCAGACCGTAGGTGTTGTTCTTTCTCTTGTAAACGACGTTTACTTCGTCGGTCTCTGCATTGCGGAATACGAAGAAGGTGTGTCCAAGAAGTTCCATCTGTACGCAGGCATCTTCCGGATACATTGGTTTCATGCCGAATTTTTTCGTACGGATGATCTGGATGTCTTCGTCCTCCAGATAGTCATGCTCCAGATATTCTTTCTGGAAGTTTCCTGCTTCCTGCTGTTTGTCGGCAATTTTGTTTTTGTATTTGCGAAGCTGGCGTTCGATGACTTCCTCTACCAGATCGATGGATACGTACATATCGTTGCTTACCTGCTCGGAACGGATGATATTTCCTTTTACCGGAATGGTAACCTCAATTTTCTGTCTTTCTTTCTCTACGCTTAAGGTTACAATGACATTTGTGTCAGGCGTAAAATATTTCTCCAGTTTGCCAAGTTTTTCATTGACCGCGGCTTTTAATCCCTCTGTCACGTCAATATTTTTTCCGCTGATGGTAATTTTCATTATGCCCAACCCCTTTGCTCTCAAATTTTACAGGTTTTTCACTTCCCCTGTAAGTA
>JABLTO010048287.1_pt1 | contig 11560 bp, 14 predicted proteins | sample 7160091 | NCBI WGS metagenome assembly JABLTO01 (sample SAMN14651225, study PRJNA627086) | human gut metagenome | isolation source: feces | host: Homo sapiens
AACTAATTTTATAAAATTATAGCTAGGTATATCAAATCATATTTAATTATATTAAAAAATTTTATAATACAACAAGAATACATTCACACTATGAATTTAAATTACCAAATGAATATGAAAAAAGATACAGGTTAGCTAAGACCAATAAAGCAAATAAAAATTATTTGACAAATTTCGTAATTTAAGTTAGCCACAACTCTGTCATAGAGACACTTTTATTTTTTTCTTATTATAAACTTTAATTCACTAAAAAACTTTCCTGGTCTTAATACTATTGAATTTATAATTCTGTATACTGTAAAAAACGGAATCAAATATGTATGTCGATAAAGTATGGGATATGAATCTTTATACTCTTCTTTAGATAAAAATAACCGCTTTTTCATGTATTTCAGCTTCTTTATTTTATCACAACCTTCTTGTCGATCATATGTCCTTTCAAAAAAGTTCATTACATTTCCATATGTCCCACTCATAATCATATAAATTAATAAATTCTCATCATCTTCATCTAGTGACATTTCACTAAAGCAGGCTAAAGACAATTTTTTCAGTTTATTATGAAAAACATCTAAACCCATTAATTTCATTTCATGATCAATATATTTCCAGTCCAATTCATCTTTTTTCTTCTCTAAAAAAACATACAAATCAATTAAACACCTAATACCACAGCCAGAATTATCAAAATGTTTATATGTATGAGCAATCATATAAATATACTCATCCTCATCTAAATAATAAAATTCATATTTATCATCAGAACATCGTTTTGCTTTAAACCAAGGATCTTCATAATAATCATGAAACTTTTGTCCAGAAATAAACAGATGCCGATGCATTTCAAAATTAAACATTGGCTTTTTTTTAAAAACATCAGCATTACCACGTGTTATTTGACATTTATAGCCCCTCTTCATCATAATATTTACTAAAATCTTTTGTGCAGATTTTATGTTTTTTTCTTTCTCTTTTTCATTTTTACCTAATCGACAATAATAACCATTTTCCATTCCAACAAAACCATAAATAATATCATTATCAGCCATAAATCGCATTCCTGGTAAAGGATAGTAATCAACTAATTTTGCTCCTTTAATTGGCAGATATGATAATTTATTTTTTTCCATTTCCTGGCATATCGCCTTTCTTTCATTTTCAAAAAGAAATTGATAATAAACCGTTCTATCATAGTCCTTTTTCCAATCATCCATGATTTTTGATGGAATACCCTGTATATATTTAACTCCTAAATACGTAATTCCTTCTACATGATTATACTTTGATAAATAGTAAATAATATTCCATAGACGTTCACTTTTTTCAAGATTTATTTTTTCTTGACCTAATGAAGCTTTGATTAAATATATCAGAGCATAGCTAGCCTCTTTATATTCGTCTATTGATATTTTATTATCCACAACCTTCATTCCTTCCAGTTATAATGTTAATATTATCCAGTTATCTTTTTCATATGCTTCTTACTATACGACCAATTTTAAATCTTAATTTCATAAAAACAGCTCGTAAAGGATAGATAAAACACCAAAATTTATAGTAACTAACATATCGTATATCATCTATCCTAATTAATCTTTCACCACGATAAAAAGAAGCTAAAATACCAATAACTTGACTATCTAAAACAAATTCATCATAAAGACAATTATCCCCTCTAATCAAATAACCATTTTCTAACACCTTAACAACTCTATGTAAAACATAATTATTTTCTCTTTTATACAATAGAACATCATACTTTTTTAAACAACTATTTACAGGATATATCACAACTGTATCCTTTCTATTTCTTAACATTGGAAACATACTCGCACCAGAAGTTGTACTTACAAAATATCCTTCTTTTTCTAATACAGACTCTATCTTATTCATTTAAAAGAAATCCTGCTTTATCCATTTTATCTATCATTTGACGAACATCAAATTCAGCCTTATTTTTATCCACATCGTACTTATCTAAAAGTTTTGAAATAATTAACTCTTCAGATAAACCATCACTAATACCTTCCCAAATGATTTTACCAGTTTGATTCAATTTTATCATCCCGTAAAAATCTTGACTCGCTTCACCAGTTGCAACAACAACGGTTTGATTACCAATATCTCTTAAAACAAAACCCTCTTTAATCTTCATAATATAATCTCCTAATTTGGTTTAATTAACAGTACCAATCTATTTCTTGTATATATTAACATAATTTTCAACAAAGAACAATTCACCTCTTACTTATAGGATATTATTTATTACTCTCTAATAAATAATACCCCATAAGTTTCTATTTTAAAAGAATTATGTTAGAATCAAATAAAGAAATGAGATGATCCGTCTTTAAAAGTTAGCACCATATTTGTTTAGAAGTCATTTTTCATATTATCTTAAAATATAGTATTTATGTGATTTTTTTGTTTATAAACTATTTTCATTTTTTATTTTTGTTATAATAATGGTGTTATATATTGGAGGATTTCCATGGCTTATTTTTTAAACATTTCTAAACAGCAGTCTCGTACTTTTCTTGACATAGTACCAAAGTTTAGACAGCGTCTTTAGAAAGTCCACAAAAATCAGTTTAGTATTTCCCATAGATGAAAGTTTATTTAAATCACTATATTTGGCACAAGAAAAATCACTGCTGAATGGAATATACCATATAGCAACTGGGGCATTACATATTCCAGTCTTCAAATCATATTTGAAGATAGGATATAATAGATCATTGACAACAGTTATGACTATGATAATATTATAAAAAAAGAGGCAATAAGCTAATGTTATTTTAACTTAATGACATTGGCTTACTGCCTCTTTTTACATAGTTATTTAATTATTTATAATTCAACATCATGTTCATCTGAATCGATAATTTTTTCTTTCTCATTTTTATCTATATACAATTCTTCATTATCCAGCACATAATTTGTCTTTAACAAAAGGTTGGAGAAAAATTTATATAAAAAGCTTTTATCTTCATATACATCTATACTTATATCACGATAGTTTGCCCTAACAAGAGCATTTCGAAAATACTTCGAATTATCTTTAAATATTTCATTATTCATTTTTCCCAAGCCAAGATACTGAATATACTTTTGAATAAATAAAGCAGTTGTTCTTGTATTTCCTTCTCCAAAAGGATGTATTTGCCATACATTTGATGTAAAAGCTACAAGATGTGATACTATTTCATCAGTAGACTTATTAGAATAGTCATAATTTCTTTCTTCATTAAAATCATATTTCAATGTATCTTTTATTAAAAAATGATTAGTATATGCAACTGAAGCACCATTTATAATTGGTTCCGATTTAGATATATTATAATCTCTAAAGTTACCTATATATTTTCTTGAAATGCCTATATCAAGACCGTCAAATAAATACTTATGATATATACGGTAAGTATTATAATCAAATCTAAATGAGTTATCACTTAAAAGCTGAACCAGCCTAACTGAAACTATATCAGCCTCTTGTTCACTTAGATTATTTTTTGATTCAGGACGGACGTTATAATATTCCTTAATTTCTTTTTCTACATCATCATATGTTTTTTTCCCATTAATATTTTCCGTAGCTAAATCTATCATATATTTTGATGGTTTAAGGTTGTCAACTTCCTGCAATCCAAACGCAATATTCCAATATAATTGTTTAAGCTTTCCATCTTCTGTTTCAGATATTATTTCATACTTAAATTCTTCATACTTTTCATTATAATTTTGCATATTCCCTCCATTAACCAACTATAAAAAGAAATTTCTATTTATTTTAAATCATCGATTTTATTATATCATTTTTAAGAATCAAAATAATATATATTATATTATTTAAATTTATAAAATAACCTAATAATTCTTAATAATCACTTCTTATCTTATTCTTATACAAGAATTTCCAAAAAAAGTTAAATTGCTCCTTTTTACATCCTGGTACTTTTTCTTGACATAGTACCAAGTTAAAATCATTTCTTTGATTCGTTCTTTATGCAATTGCTGATGGGACTTTTTACGATGTTTCCATGATTTAAAACCGCTTCTGGAAATATTTAATATTTTGCTTACTGCTCTAATCGAAACTTTATCTGAATCTGCTGTTTTTTTAATATAATCATTCAATGCTCTATAAAGAACACTTACTGGCTGTTGAGAATGTTCATAGCCTTTTTTAATATTTCAACAGCATCTCTTAAATCCTTGTTTTTTTTAATCTTGTCAGTTCTTTTGCATCATCACTGGAATAATTACCAGAACCCCTAAATACCTTACTTTCATCATCATTGTTTGATGAATATTCTTTGATCCAGCGATGAATAGAACTCAATGAGATTCCAAGATTATTTGCTGCTTCTTCCATAGTAAGCTCAAGATGATAAAAAGTGAACTGGATGCCAGACCAGTATACTTACAAAAAGAAAACAGTATCAAAGGGTATTTCTTTATATGTTATACAACTGTGCTGTTGATAAGACTGCTTCAATTCAAAGTACTAAACAATTCATATTCTGCAAATGAAATATGCCGATTCATGAAAGAATTCAAAATCGTTAAAATCAATGAAAACAGATATATTAATATGCTAAGATCTTCAAAATTAATTACTAATCTAGCTGTAATATTAAACCAGTCAATTACAAATTATTATCTTACAGATAAACAAATAAAAATGATGCAAACTCGATAATTGACGAATTAGCACCTTTTTTATTTAAAACCGCTAAAGCCAGGTTAGATATGTTAACATAATTCTCAACAAAAAACAATTCACCTCTTACTTATGGAATATGATTTATTGGAAAGCAATAAATAATATCCCATAAGTTTTTATTTCAAAAGAATTATGTTAAAATCAAATAAAGAAATGAGATGATTATTTATGTATAAATTTATTATTAAATTAGCAAATTTACGAATTCAAATAAATTGTTATTATCATTATTGTTTTAATATGTGTCAAGATTATATCGTTGAAGGAAAACAATTTGATTTTGAAATAACAGTTAATGAAAATGAATTAATGAAAGAAAAAAAGAATTTTAATGATTTTAATATCGGATATATTGAGAGTTTAACAGTTTATCGTCTAATTGCCGAAAAAATCCCATTATATAACCGGTTTCTTATGCATGGAGCTGTCATAACATATGATGAAATGGGATTTATGTTTATTGCTCCTAGTGGCACTGGTAAAAGTACTCATATTAAATTATGGAAAAAATATCTTGGTAAGCATGTTGATATAGTTAATGGCGATAAACCAATATTATCTATTGAAAATGATAAAATATATGCATACGGTACGCCATGGTGCGGTAAAGAAAGATGGCATAAAAATCGTAGAACTAGATTAAATGGTGTATGTTTTATAACCCAAGGAAAGAGCAATACCACAAAAATAATTGATATCAATAAACATTTTTTTAAATTAATGAAACAAGTATACTTATCAACAGATTCTACTTCTATGAACTATATATTTGATTGCATTAATCAATTTATAAAAGAGGTTCCTTTCTATACACTAGAATGTGATATATCTGAAGAAGCTGTAAAAAGTAGCTTTGAAGCTTTAACAAATTTATCTTATGATGAGTTTAAAATCAATAAAAACGAATAATGTATGCAATAAATTATCTTACACACAAAAAGTGGTTATTTTGAACCACTTTTTATATACCAATAAATTCATAACTAATTACTCTTCAAACTCTACTTCCGTATCAGCTTGACCAGGATCTGTTTGATCGTCATCTGATTCATGTATCTCTTGATGAGGATTCAATTTTATATCTGATGTCGTTTCATCATTTTCCTTTTGAATATTTTGATCTGATTGCTTATTATTCTTTGTTTCAACTTTATTTTCAATGTTATTAGAATCAATAGAGATATTACTACTTTTAAAGTTCATAAACAAAAGCACTATTACCAATCCTGCAACTATAACAATAACACCTACTATTATTCTTCTGTTTTTCACTATCATTTGCTTACCCCCTTTTACTTTTAATAAAAATTAAACAAAAAGAGATGAATAATACATCTCTTTTATCATATAAAATTACCATTCTCCAAAATCATCTTCATTATCACCTGGTCCAGGTAATTCACTTGTCGTAATAACACTTTCATCTATAAAAACAATCTCTAAATTAGGTTCTTCATACAAATCTTTTTGTTTCATAAACTTTCCTCTTTTCTATACTATTCTGTTTCATCAGAATTTTGATTTTCATATGTACTAATCAATTGTTCTATATATGTTTTTTGTTCTTCAGTGATTGAATTAGATAGAAGCATGCTATGAGCTACAGTTTTAGCAGATTGTTTATTTACATCACCTATATTTTGCTTAACATCAATTGGAACTGCATCCTCACATGTCGCTACAAATTGAGCATAAATAGATCTTTCATAACCACCATTAATAACTGGTACATTATTGATAACTAGATTAGCTGTGTAAGTTCCATCTCCATTTTCACTCCATTTTGTAGCAGTAACTGTTCTATTTAAATTATCTTCACTAGTTCCCCAATTCCAATACAATTCAACATTATCAATAGTACATCCTTCTGGAAGAGCAAATGTATATGAAAAACGCATATTTACTTTTTCAAAAGTATCTTTTGTCAATAATGACCCACCAATATACTTTATAGAAACAGCAGACTTCATTGTATAATTTCCATCATCAGCTATTTGAGATACAAATCCATTTGCACATGCATAATCAGGCACCACTCTATCAAATGTACCACCTGATACCTTGATTGAAGCAACTTTATCATCTTTACAAATGTAATTTTCACCATTACTCTTACTTTCAATTGCCTGTAATTCCCCTTTAACTACAGCGTCTTTAGAGATTTTAAGAACAGGTGCATTTTCTGCAGGACCATTATCATAATAATTCCATGCTCTAATATAATCTCCATCTCCACGACCAATTGTACCACCAGTTATATTCAATTCTGCTGTACTATCATCATAAGTAAAGACAACAACTGAACCTGCAATTATACCACCTGTAACTTCAGTGTTTGTCCAGCATTGTAATGCATAACTCTTGTCAGAATATATTTCACCACCAGTAATTATAGTAAGTCCAGATTCGTTTTTAACAGCAATACCATCTGGCTGACTTATAGTACCACCGTTTATTGTTAATGTAGCATTTTCATTTACTCTTTCACTATTAACTAATAGTGAGCTCACATTAGAATTATTACTAATAGTACCACCATTAACAGTTAAATCTCCATTATTTTGGATCGTGTAGTTACCAAAAGTATCATTATCACCACGTTTAATATTACCATCTTTAATTGTACAAGTACCGTTATTAACTAGAGCGATACCACCACGACCAACAGTTTCTTCACCAGTATCTGTACCACCCATAATTGTTCCAGTTTTAGTATCACTAGAATCTGTAATTGTCAATGTTCCATTATTAGTAAGAACATTTCCCATCTTACCTTTACTATCTTTAACACCTGTTAATGTATATCCATTCAAATCTAAAATTATTTCTTTATTTGCAGGAATAGTAATACATTCTGTTATATCTCCTAATAATTTTACTTTTTTACCACCAGCAATAGCATTTTGTAATGTTTGATAATATTTTTGTTCTCCTTCACTTGCATTAACTACTTCAGCTGCAAAATTAGTAACTTTCCAAGCACCTTCTTCTCCAGCAATTGTATATCCAGGAGCTAAATAGCTATAACTTGGCTTATGATTAAATATACCACCTGATATTAATATTTTAATTTTATTAGCATTGGTAGTAGTAGTATCATCAGCACGTCCTCCAGCTACTATAGGATGGTCAATGTTTGTATTAGTAAAATTACCACCTTTAATATTTATCGCAATAGAATTTTCACCATCATCATTAGTGTAAGTAGCATTAATACTTGCACGATTTCCTTCAATATTTCCACCAGTAATATCTACTGTAGTATTTCCATGAACACGAATAACGTCACTTCCAGTAGTTGTAATAGTACCATTCGTTACACTTAATTTTACATTTTCAATATTTAATCCAAATGAGTTCCCTTGAACTTTTCCACCATTAATTGCTACAGTTCCAGCTTCTGCATATACAGCAATACCAGCAGCTATTTCACCACCATCGATAGTAATAGTACCATTATAATTTTTATCTGTTCTAATACCATTACTAGCACTAGTAATTTTTCCACCAGTTACATTTAATAAACCATATCCATTCATATAAACAGCATGTTTATTTCCAGTATTTTCAATTGTTCCTGACTCAATATTCAAAGACCCTGTAGAATAAATTGTAATTTTTTCACTTTTAATTCTACCTGTACTCTCAAGTGACGTATCACAAATCGTCAACAAGCTTTCATTACGTAAAAAGAAACTGTCATTGTCTGATTGATCAGCTTGTGATATAGTATATCCATTTAAATCTAAAGTAACATTATTTGTTTTAAATCTTATAACATCCACTAATTCAATATTACTCATTAATTTAATAGTTTCACCACTTTGTACCTTTTCAACTGCCTCTTCTAGAGTTGGATATTCAGTACCCCCAATATTAGCAACATAATTAGTAGTTGAATCGTTCTCCCCTTCTAATGCTTTTACATTTAAGCTATCCCCCGCATGAATACTTACACACAAAGAAAAAACCATCGTTATTACAAGAAATAAGCTTAATATTTTTGTAAATTTATTTTTTATTCTCATCACTTTCTCCTCCTCGTATAAATTGACCACATTACATAACATAAACAAAAGAATGTAAGTATTTATACCTTTCATTGTATTCCCCAGGTAGGTATTTGTCAAGAAAGAATTCTTTAAGTTACAGTCCCTCTGATTCAAATATGATAATGTTACAACTAGTTAGAACATTATCAAAAAATATGTTAAACTGTTCTCTCATTTATGGGAGATTGTTTATGAAAATCCAACTGATTCGTCAAAGACTGATTGATCTGTTTAAGTCTCCTGATTTCCTTTCGCAACACTTCATTTTCTAAGATTTCCTGACAGTAAAACTCATAAAAATTCATATTAGATCTAGCCAAGATGATCAAATACTATTAAACAGCAAAGAAAAAAGAGCTGTTCAAGCAAACAATGTCATTAAGTTAATTTGACATTAAATAAACCAGAGATAAAAACGTTGTATGTTTTATCTCTGATTTTAATTTTTTATACACGAAAAAGTGTAGTATTGATACTACATTGTCAAAAATATATAATTATATATGTCAATCAAGTCTATAAATAAAGTATTCAGCTGGTCTACATCTAACATTGCGGGGGCTAGAGCGACCTGGTCTGATAGGTTCTATTTCTTTAGCTATGGTTGATTCGATATCAGGTGGATGTTTTCCACCTTTTTTGTATTTCAAGAATTCTCTTATATTATGAAAAGCCCTAGTAAAATTGATTTGATATGAATATTTTCTCTCCTTTTTAGAAGTTTTTGGTTTTATCTGTCTCATAATTCTTTCTGTAAAATTATAGAAAAGCAATCTTTCATATATTTCCTGCTTTATAGAATTATTTTTTTGGAATGAAAAGCATTCAAATCTACAGCATATTTTAGTTCTTTAAATGAAGTTTCGATTCCCCAGCGCATATTATAGAGTTTTTTTACTTCTTTAGCAGGAAATTCATCTCTATCCAAATTAGTTATAATACATTCATATGTATCATCTGTTATTTTGAATTTTACAATTCCACAGTTGAATTCATAAAATAGATTATCTTTCTTCATATAATCAAATTGTGATTTATTTGATAGGACCCTAAACAGTTGTGGGCAGGCTTTGATTGTTTTTGTCTGTTTTAGAGTAAGCATTCTAAAAACATCAATATCAAATTCATCCTGATCAGGATATGGTCCTAAAGTTTGAGTCATGCACTGCTTAGATGTAATATCTCTTACTCGAGTAAGGTATTTATTGCCAGAATGTACAACATGTTCAAAATTATTGTATGATTCATAACCTTTATTATTGATAAATATAGCTTGTATTCCATTATATCTATCTACCAGTTTACGAAAAGCCTTATTTATTTTCATCTTTGGATGCTCCTCATCATATGTATGTTCCATTAAATCATATGATGCATTTAAATGATACGCATTATACCTTTTGGCACTCTTTTGATTTACAAAATAAGTTATTTTATCATCAATATCAAATCTAATCGGTACTGAGCATCCATCAACCGCAAGCAATCTATATCCTTTATATAAATTATTTTGACTTTTATATGTTTTTGAATTAAATGATTCAAAGAGCCATTAAAAAGCTTGATATTTAATCTTACATCTCTGCTGCACAAAAGCTGAAGCAGATGAATTATTAATATTCAAATCAAAATTGTTATAAAGTTCATCTTTAATTGATCCAGCTTCCATCCATAGAATAAATTTAATTAATGATTTAAAAGGAAGTTTTCTATTTCTGGTAAAATCTTTATCAGGATTAAAAAGAAATTCTCTATAATCTTGAGATAGTTTGTCAACAGTTTGCATCAAAAAACGCAAAAAAAAAGAAACTCAAATTTGATTTTGAGATTCTCTAATCAAAAAAACCTTAACCTAATGACATTGTTCAAGCAAACAGCTCTCAGAACATAAAATATAAAGATTTTATATTTTAAAATTTGTGAATTAACTTTTTCTATTTCCATTTAGACTGTAAATAGTAACAATCATTGGAAAAAATATTAGCAGATACAATAATCATTATCTATTTCTAAAACAACATTACTAACTAAAGTTAATATTAAATAACCATTATTTCTTATCTTCTTTTGTTTAATTTTTTATTATATCGATTCACAATTGGATAACAAATAACGCAACAATAATACCTATACCTGATTGAAAAATATTTTCTGGTATTCCTGTTAATGCAATAGCAGCACTTCCTTTTAGATACCATTTTGCTAAAAAGTATCCTACTACCATAATAACTGCCCCCAGCACATATGCTGGTATTTGAGCTTTCTTGCCAAATCTTTGAATCAAATAAGAAACAACGATCCCCACTAATCCCTTGATGAACAATGTTGGAATAAAATAATAAGCATACCCACCAGCAACATCTGCCAAAGCACTTCCTAATCCACCAACTAAAAAAGCTAAAAATGGATTAAGGATGGATGCAAACAATAAAATAAATCCATCACCTAAATTAAAATAACCATCTAAGGTATTTGGTATTTTAATAAATAATGTTGCAATAAAAACAATTGCAATCCCTAATCCTGTCAAAACCATTTTCTTTGTTGTTAATCCTTTTTTCATATATTCCTCCATTTCCGTCCGCCTCCATCGGTCGAACACAAACATGTGATTAAAATCTAAATTTACTATTAATCAAAATCAATTTAGACTATTATTATACGATTTGTTTTTATCATAAGTAATATTCTTAATATCTTTATATTCTTCGATTAATAACAAATTTTTTTCACACTTATATACCCCTTTACTTGTTCTCCATCATATCAAACATCTATACAT
>JABLTO010243984.1_pt1 | contig 11559 bp, 10 predicted proteins | sample 7160091 | NCBI WGS metagenome assembly JABLTO01 (sample SAMN14651225, study PRJNA627086) | human gut metagenome | isolation source: feces | host: Homo sapiens
CGCGGGCGGGTGTTACGAATACCCGCCGCCGCCGGCGGCGACGACCATCCGGATGTCGGGATGCGCGTCGAACGGGTTGCGTCCGAAGTCGATCTTTTCGGGCGTGAGTTCCCACCCGTTTTCGGAGAAGATGTCCACGATGCCCCCGACGTTGCGGGCGATGCGGCCGCGTCCTGCGGCGGGATTGTAGAGAAAGAGCGCTTTTTGCATGGATAGGTTAACGTTTCAACAGTTTTTCGAGGGCCGGCGAAGCCCATGTTTCGTAATCGTCGGGGGATTCGTCGCGCTGTCGCCCGTCGGCCTTCTCGGTAGCGAAGATGAAGTAGGCCATCACCCCTTCGCGTTCCAGTTCGCGGGCCTTCGCCACGGCGCGTTCCGAGCCGAGCGACATGAACATCGTCCCCAGCGCGTCGGCGCGTGCGGCATTGTCGCAGAAGACCGTGGCCGAGAGCAGCCGCGAGACGGCGCTCCGGCCCGTGACGGGGTCGATCGTGTGTGCGATCTTGCGGCCGTCGGGGGTATAGTAGAAGCGGCGGTAGTTGCCCGAAGTGGTGTAGCTGATGTCGGTCACCTCCGCGATACGTTGCAGATCCCGGTCCGAGAAATTGTTGTCGTAAGGGGTTTCGATGCCGATGCGCCATTTTCCGCCCTGCTCGTTCACACCCCGGCAGCGGCCGCTGCCGGCGATCGTCACCAGGTAGTTCTCCGAGCCGTTTCGTTCGAGCATGCGGGCGATCAGGTCGACCATGTAGCCCTTGCCGATCGAGTTGAAGTCGAGCTGGATGCGCGGATCGTCCTTGACGAGCCGGTTCCCTTCGATGCGGATTTTGCGGTAGCCCACCAGCGGCAGGATCGAATCGATGTTCGGTGTTTTCTGTCCCTCTTTTCCGGCGAAACCCCACGCTTCGACGAGCGGTTTGACGGTGATGTCGTACATGCCGTCGCTCAGACGGCTCACGGAGTCGGCGGCCAGAATGTTGTAGATCAGGTGGCTGTCGAGCGAGTCGCTCTCGCCGCGGTTGATGCGGCTCAGCAGCGACGTCTCGTCGAAGATCGACATCGAATGTTTCATCTCTTCGTCGAGCGCCATGACTTCGGTGTAGATTTCGTCGGCCGGCAGGGTCGTCCGGGCTTTGATGCGGAAGGTCGTTCCGAGTACGGAACCCTCGACCGTGACGTAGTGCGTCGACGGGCGGCAGCCGGCCACGCAGAGTAGCGCTGCGAGGAGCAGGACGAGGCGGTATGCGGAGAATTTCATCGTATGGAAAAGTTGAATCCGCGACAAAGATACGGATAAGTGAGAGCAATGTCAAATTTATTTGAACATTGCCGAACGGGAGTGTCTTCGACGAAGTCAAAGATACGGAAAATCGAGCGCGAAAGCAAGCGTCAGCTTGATTATGCCGAGACGAAGTATTAAGACGCAGTCAAAGATACGGATAAGCGAGGGCAAAAGCAAACTCGTTTGCATTTTGCCGGGCGGGAGTATCCAAGGCGCAAGCCGAATATGGCGAATTTCGCGGGAATCGACGCACGAAGCGCGGGCGGAGTATGCTTTTTTTCGGCCAAACAATTGGTTTCTAAATAAATTTAGTGTACCTTTGCGCCACGCTCTGGCGTGATTTCATAGTAAGGGGAATGCGTCGTAGAGTGGAACGAATAAATCTTTCAAAATGGCTTATTTAACAGCAGAAAAAAAGCAGGAGCTTTTCGGTCAGTACGGAAAGTCCAACACCGACACGGGTTCGCCTGAGAGCCAGATCGCGTTGTTCTCTTACCGTATCAGCCACCTTACGGAGCACATGAAGAGCAACCGTCACGACTTCGGTACGCAGCGCGCGCTGCTGCGTCTGGTCGGCAAGCGCCGCCAGTTGCTCGAGTACCTCAAGGAGATCGACATCGAGCGCTATCGCGCCATCATCAAGACGCTCAATCTCCGTAAATAGTACGGGTGCCGGAAAATGGGGCAGTCACTGCGGGTGGCCGCTCCATTTTGCATGAAAATTCAAGATTCGAAGTATATTATTTGACGTTATGGAAGAAAAGAAGCTGTACAACGCCGTTCAGAAGTTCATCACGCTCGCCGACGGACGCGAGATCATGATCGAGACCGGCAAACTGGCCAAGCAGGCCGACGGCTCGGTTGTCGTGAAACAGGGCGATACGATGCTCCTTGCGACGGTCGTGGCCGCCAAAGATGCAAAACCCGACACGGACTTCATGCCGTTGCAGGTGGAATACAAGGAGAAATACGCCGCATGCGGCCGCTATCCGGGCGGTTTCATGAAGCGTGAGGGCAAGGCCAACGACAGCGAGGTGCTCGTAGCGCGTCTGATCGACCGTGCGCTGCGCCCGCTCTTCCCGTCGGACTACCACGCCGAGGTCTACGTGACGGTCAACCTCATCTCGGCCGACAAGGACATCCAGCCCGACGCGCTGGCCGGTCTGGCCGCCTCGGCCGCACTGGCCGTGTCGGACATCCCCTTCGGCGGCCCGATTTCGGAGGTGCGCGTGGCGCGCATCAACGGCGAGTACTGCATCAACCCGACCTTCTCGCAGATGCCCGACGTCGACCTGGACATCATGGTCGGCGGTACGATCGACAACATCCTGATGGTCGAGGGCGAGATGAAAGAGGTTTCGGAGGAGGTGATGCTCGGAGCGATCAAGTTCGCGCACGAGGAGATCAAGAAGCACTGCGCCGTACAGATCGAACTTTCGAAGGAGCTGGGCAAGGACGTGAAGCGTACCTACTGCCACGAGGTCAACGACGAGGAGCTCAAACAGACGATCATCGCCGAACTCTACGACAAGGCCTACGCCATCGCCACGAGCGGCACGATGAAGCACGAGCGCGAGGATATGTTCAATGCATTGGAGGCCGAGTTCGCCGCCCGCTACACGGAGGAGGAGCTGGTGGAGAAGGCCCCGCTCATCCACCGCTATTTCCACGACTACGTGCAGAAGAAGGCGATGCGCAACATGATTCTCGACGAGGGCAAGCGTCTCGACGGCCGTCGCACGGACGAGATCCGTCCGATCTGGTGCGAGACCGACTACCTGCCCGCAGCCCACGGTTCGGGCCTCTTCACACGAGGCGAGACGCAGGCGCTGGCCACCGTTACGCTCGGCACGAAGATGGACGAGAAGGTCAAGGACGAGGTGCTCGTGCAGGGTACCGAGCAGTTCGTGCTCCACTATAATTTCCCGCCCTTCTCGACGGGCGAGGCGAAGGCCGCCCGCGGTCTGAGCCGTCGTGAGATCGGCCACGGCCACCTGGCATGGCGCGCCCTCAAACCGATGATTCCGCTGGGCGAGGAGAATCCCTACGCCGTGCGCGTCGTGTCGGACATTCTGGAATCGAACGGTTCGTCGTCGATGGCCACCGTTTGCGCCGGTACGCTGGCCCTCATGGACGCCGGCGTGAAACTGCGCAAGCCCGTGTCGGGCATCGCCATGGGTCTGATCTCGGATTCCGAGAGCGGCAAGTGGGCCGTGCTGTCGGACATCCTGGGCGACGAGGATCATCTGGGCGACATGGACTTCAAGGTGACGGGTACCCGCGACGGTATCACCGCCACGCAAATGGATATCAAGGTCGACGGCCTCTCCTACGAGGTGCTGGCCGCCGCGTTGGAGCAGGCGCGCAAGGGGCGTCTGCATATTCTGGACATCCTGACCGACTGCATCGCCGCGCCGCGCGCCGACTACAAGCCGTTCGTGCCGCGTCTGGTGCAGATCCACATCCCGAAGGATTCGATCGGCGCCGTGATCGGCCCGGGCGGAAAGGTGATCCAGGAGATTCAGAAGCAGACCGGTACCACCATTACCATTACGGAGGACGATCAGAAGGGTATCGTCGACGTCTTCGGTGTGGAGAAATCGGCGATCGACGCTGCGTTGCAGCGTATCAAGGAGATCGTTGCCGTGCCCGAAATCGGCGAGACCTACCACGGTAAGATCAAGTCGATCGTGCCGTTCGGCGCGTTCGTCGAGATCATGCCCGGCAAGGAGGCGCTGCTCCATATCTCGGAGATCGACTGGAAACGGTTCGAGACGATGGAGGAGAGCGGCCTGAAAGAGGGCGAGATGATCGACGTGAAACTCATCGGCGTCGACGAGAAGACCGGCAAGCTGAAACTCTCGCACCGCGCGCTTCTTCCGAAGCCCGAAGGATATGTCGAGCGTGAACGCCGTCCGCGGGGCGACCGCGAGCGTCGCCGCGACGACCGGCACCGCGACTGATCCGTCGGATGCGTTCCGACGCGAAATAGACGGCGTTTTCGTGCGCCGGCGATCGAAAACCGCTTCGAACGAAAGTTCGAGGTGGTTTTTTTACGGAAAAAGTTGCATAATCTGCATGGGTTTTATATATTTGCATGTATTCTGCTGCAAACGGCCTCGGGAATGGGGTGCGTGGAGCGGAGGCAAACGGAAAGAGACGAAATCAATGCATAACAATTTTTAATAACTAATTAATTATGAAGAACTTAGTAAAAATTAGCTTGGTTCTTGCCGCAGCTGCCTTGACCTTATCGGGTTGCAACTGTTTCAAGAAGATGGGTAAGAAACAGGATGAGGTTACTTACTCGTGCACACCGAAGGTGCTGACGCTCAACAACGGCGTCGTGAGCGCCGACATTACGGTGAACTTCCCGGCAGCTTATTTCAACAAGAAAGCTACGTTGCGTCTGACGCCGGTGATCGTGTTCGAGGGCGGCGAAGTGGCCGGTACTCCGAAATACGTCCAGGGCGAGAAGGTGAATGACAACTATACCGTTATTTCGGCCGACAACGGCGGTACCTACACGCAGCATGTCGAATTCCCCTACGACGACCGTATGGAGCAGAGCGAGTTGCGCGTTTTGATCGAGAGCAAGTGCAACGGCGCCAGCGAGTACGTGATGTTCAACGCCGCTACGGGCAAACCCGTGACGAAGGAGGAAGCGGCCGTGCTGGCCAATCCGAAGTCGGCCGAGGCCATGGCGCTGCGCGCTCAGTGCGGCGTGTTCATCGCCGAGGGCGTCAACACGATGCAGAAGGATTTCAACTTCGGCGACGCTGCCGCTACGGCTGCCAACAACTACAAGCGTACGACGAATCAGGTAGACAAGGCCGAGATCCTCTACAAGATCAACAGCTCGGTGGTGAACCAGAAGGCGCTCAAAGAGAACGAACAGCTCTCCGAGTTCGAGAAAACCGCTGTGGCCAACAAGGAGAACGACCGCATCGCGCAGAGCCTCTATGTGAACGGCTACGCTTCGCCCGACGGTCCTGAGAAGTTCAACGACAAGCTGGCCAGCGCACGTAGCGAGACCGGTCGCAAGGCCGTCGAGAAGATCCTGGCCGAGTACGGTTTCAATATCGACGCTGCCGGTTACGGCGAGGACTGGGAAGGTTTCAAGGAGATGGTCGAGAAGTCGAACATCCAGGACAAGGATCTGATTCTTCAGGTGCTGAGCATGTACGATTCGTCGGCCGAGCGCGAGAACCAGATCAAGAACATGTCGTCGGTTTACGGCGAACTCAAAGAGGACGTGCTGCCGAAACTGCGCCGCGCCCAGCTGGTCAACAACATGGAGATCACCGGTAAGAGCGACGCCGAGATGCAGGCGCTGGTCAACAGCGGCAAGCTCGATGAGCTGAACAACGAGGAACTGCTCCACGTCGCCACGCTGATTGAGGATAATGCCGTGAAGGCGAAGGTGCTGGAGTACGCCGCCAAGAAGTACGACGATTCGCGCGCCTACACCAACCTCGGTGCCGCCTATCTCCAAATGGGCGACGCCGACAAGGCGCTGGCCGCATTGACGCAGGCCGTGAAGCTCGGCGGCAACACGCAGGAGCTGAACTCGAATCTGGCACTGGCCAACCTGGCTGCCGGTAACGTGGACGAGGCGAAGAAATACGCCGCTGCCGCAGACGCTCAGACCAAGAGCCTGATCGCTGCCGCTCAGGGCCAGTACGGCGACGCCGCTGCCAAGCTCAAAGGCTACAACGCTGCCGTGGCTGCCGTGATGAACAACGACCTGTCGGCTGCCAAGAAGGCGCTGGCCGGCGAGAACTCGGCCGATGCGGATTACCTGCGCGCCGTGATCGCAACCAAGGAGGGCGATATGAAGACTGCCGGCGCCCAGTTGAAGGCTGCCGTCGCCAAGGATTCCGCCCTGGTGAAGAAGGCGTCGAAGGATGTCAACCTCAAGCCCCTGTTCAAGAGCGGTTTCAAGTTCTGAGAATACGCTGCTCTCCGATAAGCGGGGATGTACGGATTACGAATTCCGGGTTCGGTTCGAGCCCGGAATTTTTTTGATATTTTGGTCGGAATTCTGCGTGTGTAGCGGAAAAATGGTTATATTTGTATAGTAGAGAAAACTGTCTTGTTATGGAGTACGCAAATCATCTATCGGAATATGCTCCGGCCCCGAGCGAAGCGCAGGTGGCCGAAGAGGTCGCACGCATTCGGGCAGCCGCGAAGGGATACGAAACGGACGAGGTTTACAGGCTTTGCTATTCGGCCATCGACCTGACGACCCTTTCGTGCAGCGATTCGGTGGAGTCGGTGACGGCTTTTGCACGGAAGGCCGTGGAGTTCTATACGAATTATCCCGCGATCGCCAATGTCGCGTCCATCTGCATCTATCCGCCGTTCGTCGAAACGGTCGGGCTCGCCGTGGACGATACGCCGATGCGCATTACGAGCGTCGCGGGCGGATTTCCTTCGTCGCAGACCTTTCTGGAAGTGAAGATGCTTGAAACGGCGATGGCCGTCGAGAACGGAGCCGACGAGATCGACATCGTTATCAACGTCGGCAAGATGCTCGAAGGACATTACGACGAGGTGGCCAACGAAGTAGAAGTGTTGCGCGGTGAGGCCGGCGAAGACGTGGTGTTGAAGGTGATTCTGGAAACGGGTGCGTTGAAGACGCCCGAGCTGATCCGCCGCGCCGCGTTGTTGGCGATGTTCGCCGGCGCCGATTTCGTCAAGACGTCGACGGGCAAGATCGACGTGGCGGCGACTCCCGAAGCGGCGGTGGTGATGTGCCGTGCCATTCGGGACTACTACGACAAGACGGGCCGCATGGTCGGCTTCAAGCCTGCCGGCGGCGTACGTTCGGCGGCCGACGCGGTGCTCTACTATACGGTCGTTCGGGAGATTCTGGGCGAGCGGTGGCTCACGCCGCAGTTCTTCCGTATCGGTGCGTCGTCGGTAGCCAACGCCCTGTTGTCGGCGATCGTCGGCGAGCCGGTCAAATACTATTAGCCTTTCCTTCCCGCGGGGCAGGGTTTCGGTGCATTTTCGTGCGCCTTTTCTCGCTTCGGCATAGCTCGGACAAGTTCCACTCTGCACTCGGTTTAACGAAAAGGTTCGCTTTGTTGCGGACGGTGCTTTGTGGAGGGGGATGACGATAGCGGCGGCAGATGTACTATCTGCCGCCGCTTTTTTGGGACGGGAACCGAACTCGCATTCCTCCGAAGAGAGCGAAGCTGTGATGGAACTTCTCTTCGTTTGCACGGTATCTTCGCGGAACACGCCTTCATACGGGGATTGTCGTAAATACCTAAAAAACGGTATTGTACGTCGTCTCTCATTGCTGTAAATTCGTAATACGTTCATACGAGCTTTCAGTCTGACCTTTTAATTCGTATCGTTATGAAAAGTACAGCGATTTTTTTCGTGATTTTTGCGGGTTCCGTATTCTGCTCCTGTTCGAAGGCGGAAATTACTGCGACCCCCGTTTCGCAGACCCGGGCAGGGGATAATGAGGTTTCGCTTTTATTTACGAAGGATAATTTGAGCGAATCGCAGGCAATCGAATTCGCTACGCATTTTTTGAAAAAAACGCCGTTTTTTTATACATGGGATGTACTTCATTTTCTTCCTCGCGATTATATCCAGTATAACGAGCCTTTTGAGGTGTGGTATAGCGGATTTACGATTCATTTTCGCGGAATCGATGTCGGTATTGCCGGTCCCGTGACGGCAAACCGCGTGAAATTCGGCATATACGCGGGACAAGTCGTGACGGATGTGCAGATTTATTCGGCGGGGGAGAAACCCGAAATCGGAGAGGTCGTCTATGAGGAGCGGGACGGAAGAAAAGTTCCCGTCGGAAAGAGGTACCAATACGATACGAATTCCGAAGGCAGCGATTGTTGGATTCTTGTCCAATGGGAGAGTGTCCGCGATTTCGAAACGTGCATCGGATATTGAAAACCTGTCGAACCCATAATTGTCGGATCGAATGAATCGGAAACATTTTCTGCGAATCCTTTCTGCCGCTCTTCTTCCGGCGCTTCTGTCGGCTTGCGCGGCGCAGCGCCCTGAGCTCTATGCCATGCGTAACGGCGGCAGTCATCAACCGTTTTATTTTACGGATCGTTACGGCGAACTCGCCTTCCGCGAGTTTTACGACTGGGCCGGTCAGTTCGTCGGCGATCGTGCCGTCGTCGAACGGGACGGCAAATGGGGGTATATCGACCGGAGCGGCGAAACGGTCGTCCCGTTCCGGTACGATTGGGCCGGAAGTTTCGGCCAATACGGTTTCGACGAGGAGGTGGCGATGGTGAAGACGGGGATGGATCGGGATCGGATTCCCCTCTACACGCCGTGTCCCACGGCGTTGATCGATCGCGACGGCGAACGGATCACACCCGTCTACGGTTTCATGACCCCGATTGTTGGCGGGGTGTCGTTCGTCAACGACGGACGGAAGTTCCACGGCGTCGGGCGGGACCTGCTCGCTTCCGACGGGAAATGGGGCTGTGTCGATCGTCGGGGTCGGTTGGTCGTCGCCTGCGAGTACGAGCTGGCCTATCCCCTGTTCGATCGTTTCGCCTTCGTGCGTAAAGATGGAAAATGGGGCGTACTGGATCGACGCGGCCGGTTGATCGTTCCCTGCCGCTACGATGCGGGGTATTATCGAGCGGGAATTTATGTGCTCGACACGCTCTTCGATACGCAGGACACTCCGCCGACGGACGGTGTGAATCCCGCTGTGCGCGGCGAGTTCGAAGAGGGGCGCATCTACATGATCGCGGACGGGTGTGCGGAGGCGTTCGACATGAAGGGCCGGAAGATCGGAAAATAGCTGTCATGCCGGATGGATCGTTCGCCTCGACGTCGCTCTGCGATGGGGCGGTAGACGCCCGTGGCACCGCGGGGGAGAATCACTCTCCGAAAATCCGGTTGAGGGCTGCGGCCAATCGGTACGACGCCTTGCGGAGCTGCTGCTCGGCCAGCGGTGCGGCTTTTGCCATGAACTCCTCGCCCAGCGTGTCGCCCGGCGCTACCCAGTCGATCGAGGGGCGTACGTCGCGTGCGGCGTCTTCGAACCACTGGCGGTACGATCCTTCGGTCATCCGCCGGATTTCGCGCTTGGAGGCGTTGTCGAGGTAGTCGGCATAACGTTCGTAACTCCATCCCGGATGGATTCGGGCGATAACGCCCGAATCCCAGACGCTGTACAGCGTTTTGGGTTTGCCGAAGAAGGTCACGTCGAACTTCCCTTCGTTGTGGGCGTCGGTGTACCGCACGTGTGCCGGACAGTGGAAATCGGCGACCATGTGTACGATACATTTTATATAGGTGAGTACCACCGAATCGTCCAGTTCACGGTAGTTCTTCAATGCTGCGGTCAGCGTCTCCGCTCCGGTCACGCCGTCGCGTCCCTTGCGGTATTTCTCCCGCACTTCGGCGGGGGAGTTGCACTCCGCGTCGGCGATCGAGGCGTGCCAGCCGCGGAAAGGTTCCTTGTAGCGCGGGTCGGCGGCCACTTCGTCCATGAAAACGGCGTATTCTGCGAGCGGCGTGCCGCCGGTGTATCGTTCGATAGCCGCTTTGGCCTTCGGGGTGAGGTGGCGTTGGGCTACTTCGGCGATCGCGCGATGGCCGACCGTTCCCCATGCCGCGCAGTCGGCGTGCAGGCCGAAGGTCAGCAGGAGCGAGAGAAGCAGAAAGGGCTTTTTCATCGGTTATAGGGATTGTAGTTGTCGATGTCGGTGCGTTGCTCGCGGAAGATGTTGAAACGCGCCAGCAGCGGATTGCGGCGGTCGAGCAGCCAGAATTCGACGAGCAGCAGCGCGAAGGCGACCGCGATGAGGTACTGGAACTGTTCGTTGTACTCTTCGAAACGGACGGTCGACAGTTCCGACTGCTCCATGTCGTTGATCGCGCGTACGATCTCGTCCAGCCCGATCGACTGCTTGGTGGCGCGGATGTAGGCCCCGCCGGTGATCCGGGCGATCTCCTGCAACATCTTCTCGTCGAGTTTCGAGACCACCATGTCGCCCTTTTCGTCCTTGATGAACTCCCCGCCGATCTCGATCGGGGCGCCTTCGGGCGTGCCGATGCCGATCGTGAAGATCCGGATACCCTGTTCGGCGGCCCGTTCGGCGGCCTGCATCACGTTGCCCTCGTGATCCTCGCCGTCGGTGATGAGGATGATGACGCGCGAATCGCCGCTGCCGCTCGAAAAGGACATCTCGGCCAGCGACAGCGCCTTGCCGATCGACGTTCCCTGCACGGAGGCCATCGAGGGCGAAATCCGTTTGGCGAAGGCTTTGGCCATGCGGTAGTCGGAGGTGATCGGCAGCTGTACGGTGGCGTCGCCTGCGAAGACGATCACCCCGACGCGATCCTGTTCCAGTCCGTCGAATAGCTTGTTGATCGCGTATTTCGTTCGTTCGAGGCGGTTGGGTTCGAAATCTTCGGCCAGCATCGAATTGGAGATGTCCACCGCGAGCATCATCTCGATGCCCTCGCTCTTCTGCTCGCGCAGCTTCGAGCCAAACTGCGGCCGTGCGGCGGCGAGGATCACGAGGATGACGGCCGTCGTGAAGAGGATGAATTTCAGTTTCATGCGGCCCGTCGAGGCGTCGGGCATAAGCGTGGCTACCGTCGCCGGGTCTCCGAAGCGGGCCAGCCGCCGCCGGCGGTCGTAGAGCGCCCATGCGAAGAGGGCGATGAGTGCGGGCGCGGCCAGCAGCAGATAGAGGTATTCGGGATGTGCGAAACGAAACATTACGGAATGCGTTTAAGAATCAGGGTGCGAATCAGAAATTCCGCGGCGAGCAGCGCCAGCGCCGCCAATACCCACCGCAGGTACTCTTCGGTGTAGGTCGTGAAGTCGGCTACCTCGACTTTGCTCTTTTCGAGGCGGTTGATCTCGTCGTAGATCGCGCGCAGCTTCTCGTTGTCCGTGGCGCGGAAGTAGCGGCCGCCGGTGGCGTCGGCGATCTCTTGGAGGGTCTTTTCGTCGATTTCGACCTTGGCCTGCACGAAGGTCATGTTGCCGAACATGTCGATCGCGGGCGTGGGGGCCGTGCCGCGCGATCCGACGCCGATCGTGTAGACCCGGATGCCCTGCTCCTTGGCGATTTCGGCCGCCATGACCGGAGCGATCTCGCCGCGGTTGTTCACGCCGTCGGTCAGCAGGATGATGACCTTCGATTTGGCATCGCTCTCGCGCAGGCGGTTGATGGCCGTCGCCAGTCCGTTGCCGATGGCCGTGCCGTCCTCGATCAACCCGCTGCGCACGCGCCCCAGCAACGTGAGCAGCG
>JABLTO010229083.1_pt1 | contig 11556 bp, 10 predicted proteins | sample 7160091 | NCBI WGS metagenome assembly JABLTO01 (sample SAMN14651225, study PRJNA627086) | human gut metagenome | isolation source: feces | host: Homo sapiens
AAACCCTTCAGTACTTTCTTTCATAAAGATAACCTTAATGGTATAAAGCAGCAACTTAAAATCCATGAACAGCGAATAATTCTCAATATAATAGAGATCCATACGCACCTTGTCCTCAAAGCTGGTATTGTATTTTCCATAAACCTGCGCATAGCCGGTCAATCCGGCTTTTACTTTAGTCCGGTAACGGAATTCCGGCATCATTTCCGTATAGGCATCCGCATTTTCCAAACGTTCTGCCCGCGGCCCTACAATAGACATATCGCCTTTCAGTACATTAATCAGCTGCGGCAGTTCATCAATACGGGTAGCGCGAATAAACTTCCCAATCGGTGTAATGCGTTTATCCCCCGGCACCGTAAACTGCGCACCGTCTTTTTCCGCATCTACAATCATACTGCGGAATTTCACAAGGGTAAAAATTTCATTGTTGCGTGTATACCGATCCTGCCGGAACAATACCGGGCCACCGTCATACAGCTTGATTAACAGAGCTACGATTGCCAAAACAGGTGATAAAACAATCAGTGCAATGGCCGAAATCAAAATATCCGCCAGACGCTTTATTGCCATTTGCTCCATTGTCATCGGCCGGTTTCTGCATAATAGAGCCATTGTATCACCAATCTGAGTCACTGCAGCACTATTCAGCATAATATCCTGCACAGTCGGCAAAATATAGATACGGCGATTGTTTTCAAAACAATAATTCAGCACTTTTTCCCGTTTGGCAGCTGCAATATCTCCCAAAATCACATTGCTGTGTGCATCAATCGCAAAAAACATTTCTTCTTCAGAAGCATCTTCATACAGCACCTGAGAGATATGATAGCGCTCGGGAATACGTCGAAATTTACCGATGATTTCTTCTTCCCATCGATTATTCGCGCAAATTACAACTGTATTGTAAGCAGGCCGCAGAGAAAAATAGGTTTTATTGGCGATAATATACAGCACCATTCCTACCACAGCCTGTACTGCAAACAAGCCCACAAAAGGCCATATCAGCAACATCTCCCCAGCTGCCAGCACAACAATAAAATAAGAAATTCCATCTGCCAGAAAAGCTGATAACAAAAAAGAAAAAATTAACTCTTTAAGCCGCAAAATTCCTATTTTCCAACATCCATATGCGCTGAACAGCAAAACAAAAATTACCAAATACAACAGAACAAGAATCAATATCTTGGAAAAGTCGGTGCAGACAGCCGAATAAAACAATTCCAGCATCCCCAAATAGGCCGCCGACGTCGCCAACAGAATCAACAGCTTTTCTATGATCAGAATGCCTTTTCTAAAATTCTGTGGTGTAAATTTCTTCAGGAATGACATCATATTTCACTCTCCTGCTGCGCAGATGCAAACCACCAGGAATCAGCACACATTTCCTGGATTCCGTAATTTGCCTGCCATCCCAACTCCCTGTTTGCTTTTGCAGGATCTGCATAGCATACGGCAACATCGCCTGCCCGCCGCGCTGCGATAACATATGGTACTTTTTGCCCACTGGCTTTTTCAAAAGCCTTCACTACCTCTAAAACGCTATATCCCTTTCCTGTGCCCAAATTGAAAGCCGAAGCTCCTGTATGCTTCTGTATATAATCAAGTGCTTTCAGATGTCCATCTGCCAGATCTTCCACATGGATATAATCGCGTATACCGGTACCATCCGGAGTCGGGTAATCATCGCCATAGACAGATAGTTTTTCCAAGGCACCGCATGCCACTTTACAAATATACGGCATCAGATTATTTGGAATCCCCTGCGGATCTTCTCCGATCAAACCACTTTTATGAGCACCCAGGGGATTGAAATAACGAAGCAATACCGCCCCCCATTCCCGATCCGCATGGCAAAGATCTATTAGCATCCGCTCAATCATATATTTTGTCCAGCCGTATGGGTTGGTGCAGTCACCTGTTCGCGACTGTTCTGTCAACGGCATTGCATTTTCCGCACTGTAGACTGTTGCCGACGAGGAAAAAATAATTTTTTTCACATTATGCCGCTTCATGGCTTCCAGCAGCACCAAAGTTCCTTCCAAATTGTTACGGTAATATTCCAAAGGTTTTTCTACCGATTCTCCCACAGCCTTCAATCCTGCAAAATGCATCACAGCCTCGATTGAATAATGGGAAAAAATCTTCTCCATTGCCGGTTCATCGCAGATATCCGCTTCTATAAAGCGCGGCTGTCGGCCTGTAATCCGCTCAATATTACGCAGTACCTCGGGTTTGCTGTTGACAAAATTATCTACAATCAACACTTCATAGCCTGCTTTCAGCAACTGAACACAAGTGTGACTACCGATATATCCGGCACCTCCAGTCACTAATATCATCATCATTCTCCTTTTCTTTCCTATTCAATAATCGCTCCTGCTTATTTTTTACATAACCCGCCAATTTTATAACGAATATATAATAACACAAATCTTTTGCAAATAAGCCTTTAGGAAAGAATTTTTTGTAAACTTTTCCAATTGGGTTTCCTGACCGCTTCCAAAATGTTATAATTATCTTTACTGTAAAATTATAATTTTGAAAGGAATCAAAAGTAAATGGAATATTTGTATTGGATCATTATTCTGGCTGTTTTTGTCCTCATGATGATCATTCCTCAGAGAAAGCAAAAGAAAAAAATGCAGCAGATGATGGAAAGCCTGCGCGCAGGCGTAAAAGTTCGCACAGCCGGCGGTTTTATCGGCACTATTGTCGCCGTCTATGAAGATACCGTTGTACTGGAACTTGAGCCGGATCACATACGGGTGGAACTGCTCAAAGGAGCCGTTGCCCCATTGGAGCAGGAACTCAACCAGACCACTGTCGAGGAAGATACTGCTGAAGAAGAAAACGCTGCTGAGCAGGATGCTCCTCTTGAAAACAGCGAGGAAAATTCCGATTCCGAAAAAACCGAATCATAAACAAGAAGCCGCAGAGTAAACTCTGTGGCTTCTTTATTTTTTAATATCAGATAATTCAGATAATCCAACCTTTGAGGAAATCGGGAGCATTCGCTACATCTGCACTTACACTGAGTACTGCATGCACTTGATTCTTCTCGCAGAAATCTGCAAACTTTTTGAAAAAGCATTCCGCTTCTTCCGGCTGCTTACCGATAATTTTCAAGAGCGCATCAATATAAAATGCACCAATATCATAATTCTGTGCATACATACCACAGATAAAACCGAAGAGACCATCTGCGCTGTCAATGCCGTATTCCGAAATATCCACAAAGCGTACACTGCTGGGCACTTCCCGCAAATACCGCTTATCATCGTCAATAAATACGACTGTTCCTTCTGCGCTCTTTACCTCTTCGGCTACCATTCCAAGCAATTTTTTGGTTTTCCCGCTTCCCTTCGAAGCATAAATCAACTGGATCATACTCGTTTACCATCCCTTCGTTTCTTTTATCATGGTATCTCTTATTCCCTGCTGGCAGGGAAATCAAATTTCATCATTATAAATATTCGCCATTTCCCTCACGAATCCTTTTTTATTTTCATAATTGGTTTGGGAGTAGAGTTATATACCGTCGTATATGGTGGAACGGATACTGTCAACCATACATTTCCCCCTATTACACTTCCCTTGCCAATTGTGACATCTCCCCCCAATATGGTAGCTCCCGCATAAATCACCACGTCATCCTCAATATTCGGATGCCGTTTGATTCCTTTTACAGGATTGCCATCCGAATCCAATTCAAAACTCTTTGCCCCCAATGTGACTCCCTGATACAGTTTGACATGATCTCCGATTTTTGTTGTTTCTCCGATCACCACTCCTGTACCATGATCAATGAAAAAGCTTTTTCCGATCGTCGCACCCGGATGAATATCTATTCCCGTCAATTGATGCGCATATTCGCTCATAATTCTGGGAATCAACGGCACCTGCAGCAGTACCAGTTCGTGAGCAATACGATAAATCGTTATTGCTTCCATAGAAGGGTAACTGAGCAGTATTTCATCATATGTTTTGGCCGCAGGATCCCCGTCGTAAGCAGCTTTCATATCTAACCCCAGCATTTGCCGCACATATGGCAATTTTTCCATGAACTGCACCGCAATATCCGCTGCCCGGCGACGGCATTGCCCGGCATCGCAGCCGGCACGCTCCTGTTTATTGCAGGAATTGATAAATACATCTTCCAAAATACCATTCAATTCCATAGCCGCCGTATTCACCCGATCAAGCACAATGGCAGGAAGATGATCGGGAGTCGAAATTTCCCGTTCATAAAGCGTAGGAAAAAGTGCTGCCTTCAAATGCTCGGCCAGCTCGATGACTCTCGCTTTCATACCAAAACCGCTGATCGTATCACGCATCAGCTGCTTTGAATTAATATTCACCAGTTCATCTGCCAGATCTTGAGAACGATATCTCATAAATTCAATGATACTGCCCATGAAAACTCCGTATATTTCATAAATTTTTTTATCATTTCTGCTATATTTTCATTTTAAAATAAAGTATAATGAAAGTCAAACTATTCAAATTTCAAAAAAGGAGGATATTGCTTTGCCAATCAATATCGATAAAAAATTGCCCGCCTATGCAACTTTAAGCGCGGAGGGCATCTTTGTTATGACTGATGAGCGTGCACAAAGCCAGGATATCCGTCCTCTGCGCATTGCTATTCTTAACCTCATGCCGACTAAAGTCGTCACCGAAACACAGCTGCTCCGCTTAATCGGCAACTCGCCGCTGCAGGTGGAAATCATTTTGCTTCGTTCCAAAAGTCATGATTCCAAAAACACACCTCAAAGCCATCTGGATGCTTTCTATAAAACTTTTGATGATATTCGCAATACCAACCTGGATGGTCTTATCATTACCGGCGCTCCGGTAGAAACATTGGATTTCCAAGAGGTAGACTACTGGGATGAACTTGCCGAGATCATGGAATGGAGCAAAAGCCATGTTTTTTCCACTTTTCATATCTGCTGGGCTGCACAGGCCGGGCTTTATTATCATTACGGCATTCACAAATCTCCCTGTGCTCAGAAAATCTTTGGTGTTTTCCCTCATACGGTAAACGACAAAAGTACTCAACTTACCCGTGGCTTCGATGATATCTTTTATGCGCCCCATTCGCGCCATACCACCGTCTCAGCCCAGGAAATTGCTCAAAACCCCAAACTAAAAATTATCGCTTCTTCCGCAGAGGCCGGCGTCTATATTGTTATGGCCAAAAACGGCCGCCAAATATTTGTCACTGGGCATTCCGAATATGATCCGGAGACATTAAAATATGAATATGATCGGGATATCGCCAAAGGAATGGATATGCAGATTCCTTGCAATTATTACCCGGAGAATGATCCAAGCCGCCAGCCTGTCGTGTGCTGGCGCGGGCACGCCAATCTGCTGTTCAGCAACTGGCTCAACTATTACGTCTATCAGGAAACACCTTACGATCTTTCCAACATCGTTCCTCATTCCTGATAAACCAACGGGGTATGCAATCTGCATATCCCGTTTGAATATATTATTCACTATAAACAAAAGTTGCGAACAGAATATGACCAAATCGCAAATCTTTCTATACATGACGCAGCAGCCAAAGCCGCTTTAGAGTATACGGCAGAAATGTTCTTTACACGCTTGCACATGCATCTCAGCGATTCTTTTCTGCCAATTCCCGCAGTTGTGTTTGTATTTTTCTGGCCGTTGGGGTTGCTGCTAACCCTCCCTCTCCCGTTTCACGCAAGCGCTTATCCAACAACGATCCCACTTCCTCCATAGCGCCAATCACCTCATCAGCCGGGATCCGGCTGACAATTCCGGCTAAAGCCATCTCGGCCGCCGCAATGGCATTGACCGTTCCCGCGACGTTTCGTTTGATACAGGGGACTTCAACCAACCCTGCTACAGGGTCGCACGCCAACCCCAGCATATTCTTAAGCGCCAGAGCACAGGCGTTTGCTCCTTGTTCCGGTGATCCTCCATGCAGATAGGTCAATGCAGCAGCAGCCATCGCTGAAGCTGTCCCGATTTCAGCCTGGCATCCGCCCTGTGCCCCAGAAATACTTGCTCCATTGGCAATAATCTGGCCATAGACAGCTGCAATGTACAACGCTTCCACAAAAGCCTCTGTGCTTCCTCCGAAATATGTTTCATATGCCAATAATACAGCCGGCAATACACCACAGGAGCCGGCTGTCGGTGCTGCTACAATGCGCTTCATGCAGGCATTACATTCAGCCATCGTCAGTGCAATGCGAATTGCTTCTGTCACAAAGCCATTCGTCAGGGTATGACCTGCCTGCTGTGCTGCCGCAAGTTTTGCTCCGTCTCCGCCCGCCAATCCACTGGCAGAACACTGTGCTGCATCATAGCTCTTTACCGTCTGCCGCATCACCTGCAGCAGTTCTCGCATGTGCGCCATCGATTGTGCACGGGTAATTTGCTGATCGCGCATATCCTCCTCCATGATATATTCCCAAAATTCCTTGGTTTCACTTTGGCGCGCATATCCTTCCAATAGCTCCTCGACTTTAGTAAATGCCATAGTCTCTCCTTCATACATCCATATTCAGATATGTCACTTTAATAATACCCGGCATCTGCTCAATCTCTTTGACGATATCGTCAGGAATACATTGATCTGATTCCAATATCATTACGGCATATCCGCCGCGGGCATTGCGGTAGAGCTGCATCGTTGCCAGGTTAATTTGCCGCGCAGCTAAAACAGCCGTCACGCCCGCCACGTGCCCAGGTTCATCCAGATTATGTACAATCAATGTTGGATAATCTCCATTAAAGTTTGTATCAATTCCATCAATTTTACTGATGCGGATAGAGCCGCCTCCTAAGGATTCCGCCTGAATTTCCAACTGCCGTTGTTTTCCTTGCACGATTAATACTGCCGTATTGGGATGCGCATCCCGCAAGCAGACATTTTTACGCACGATGGAAATTCCCAAATTCCGCGCAATTTCAAAACTTTGAGGCAGCCGTTCATCATCCGGTTTCATGCCCAGCATTCCCCCAACAAGTGCCATCGGCGTGCCATGCCCATCTCCCGTTGAAGCAAAAGAGCCATGGAGGCGGATTTCTATCTGTACAGGGTCTTCTCCAAGGAGTTTGCGTGCAACATAACCGATTCTTGCTGCACCTGCCGTATGCGAACTGGATGGCCCGATCATCACAGGCCCCAAGATGTGAAACAGATTCATATTTTCACCTCTAAAAAAGGGGTCTGCAAAAATTGCAGACCCCTTTGTCATTTTTAATATTATACAATTTTGCAGATTCCTCGTCAAGCAGATTCTTCCTGTTTTATAATTTGCCTTAAACCTTATTAACCGGTTTGGTAATACGGGCCGCCAGCACTGTCATATCATCACCGGCCAATCCGCCACTTGATTGCTGCGCTGCAGTAAGAATCATTTCTGCCGCTTCTGTAGCATTGCGCAGCCGGGCAGCTCGGCGAATCGCTTCATGCAGTTCATCATCCTTATCTTCCAGATCTGCAATTCCATCAGTAAACATAATAATCGTATCTCCCGGTTCCAGCTTTGCTTCATAAACGATTGGTTCATATTCCTCCAGAATGCCCATCGGCAGACTTCCCGCCTTCAGTTTTCGCATGCCTCTCTCTCCCACTACATAGGAATGTGGAGCTCCGATCTTAATGAATCGTGCTGTCCCCTCCACCAAATCCAACATTGCCAGATCCAGTGTAGAATAAATATCATCACTGCTGCTCAAAATCAGCAGTTTATTGATGATATCAATAATCGCCTGTTCCTCAAACCCAACTTTATAAAAATCTTCCATTAATGATACCGCCATGCGGCTCTCTCTTGCTGCCCGAGCTCCGCTGCCCATGCCATCACATAACAGCAGCATATAACGCCCATCTTTCAAAGCTTCATGGGAATAAGCATCGCCGGAAATTTCACTGCCCGATTTGGCTGCAGAAGCCGCTCCGATTTGCACAGAAAATGTGCGTGCTGTTTCAAAGCTCAGTCGCCAAATTTTCCCCTTATCATCCTGGCGCAGTGGTATGCACAGCCGACGCAGCTGTTGCCCGCAGGCCTTTGCCGCCGCCTTTTGTGCATTATATTCCGCAGCCTCGGGGCGATTCGTCTTGATCAAAATGTCTACCCTGGTAATTCCCTGTTCTGAAGTAACTGCAACTTCTCGTACGTCCAGCAGTGCTTTATCGCATTCCGACCGTATCGCATCCTGCAATTCTTTGGAAAAACGGATATCTTTTTGTATATCTTTCGCCAGATTCTGTATAACGCTGCTGGTTCCTTTCATTTGCAATGCAATTGCTTCTCTGCTGCCAACCAAGCGCTTTTCCCAACGGCTGTTAATTTCAAATCGTTCATAGACTTCTTTCGCTGTTGCCAGCAATTTGGAGGCACGCAGGCATTTTTTCGCCAGCCGCCCCAAATCCTTTTCCCGGATAATGCCTTTTTCCCGATAAACGTCATACAGCTTCTGCATCAATTCATACGTATGATCAAAATCCTCATGCCAACAGCCTTTATAAAAAGTGCAACCCCGGCAGGCAATATCCGGAATATCCGCAATAGAATAAGAAATCTTTTCAATTTTTTCCGGCTCTGCCGTTTCGGAAATCAATTCTGCCGCTTCGGCAAAAATGCCCGCCGCTTCTGTCAGGCGCCCAAAGGTCAATTCTCGAAAACGCTGCTGTTTCAGATTCCATTGCTGCTCCTGTAGCATATTAGCATCTACATATTCTGCCAGATGATTCAGCAGTCGCCCGGGCAGCAACACAAACAGTAACGTACCAATTCCGATGCTGATCAATGCCGGAACCGAAATCTGCCCATAACCGATATATACCGCACCTAAAATTCCGGCAACTGCTCCGCCTCCTGCACAAGCCCATTTTCCATAATTTCTGCAGATTCCGGCCGCCATACCCAGAATACCCATATAACCGATATATAGACCGTCTGTCCCTGCAATAGTGCTGGCAAACGCCGCCGTCGCTCCGGCAGCCGCTCCAATGGCTGCTCCGCCAGCATAACCAGCCGTAAAAGCAATACAGGCGCACAATACTTCCCTCAAATATATGCCATAGAGTCCCAGATTGCCCAACCCCATAATGCAAATCAAGCCGCAAAAACATAGGCTGATCAGTTGTTCGTCACTATAAACCCGGCTGCGTTCTTCCTTGCCAAGCGCGCCAAAAGCCTTGTCCATCACCAAAACCATCAATATCGTAATGATCAATTCCAGCAAAGATGCTGCTACTGCCAACAGCATCTGCAATCGGAAGGCAATCGTACCTGCCAGATAAGCAAGCAAGGCAATTCCACAACATAACCAATAGGATTCCTGAAGCTTAAGGCAGCTTGCCATGATAATCAGAGCTGCGCAGATTGCAACCACAGAAAAACAATAAGCCGGCTGCTGCATACCGCCTGCGCTCAAAGCCAGCGCCGCAAATACACCGCCTGCTGCCATATAGGGATTTACAGCCCCTGCATTGCGGTAAGCAGCTAACATATAGGCGATTCCAAATGGATAAATTACCTGCTCAATATTGACTCTGCCGATCAGCATACCGCCTGCAAAGGCGGCCAACAGCCGAATTGCACTGTTTCTGCTGATACCGATTGTCAGCCGCCTCTGATTCCGTTCATCTTTTTGCATACCCGTTCCACCTGCCAACCAAATATATTTATTTGAATGGTTTTATTACAACATGCATACTCGGCGAAATGTGTCGGCTTCTGGCATCCTCTTTATTTAGAACTTTTCCTATCTTTTTCGCGATTCTATTTTACATCAGCGTTTTAGCAATTGCTTCCAATTTCTTTCTCTGCTCTGCATTCATCATAGGTGCCACTTGCTCCATAAAATTCCGCATGGTTTCCTGATTAAAAGAACCATCCTTTTTTCCCCGATTGATTTCCGCTTTCAGCTGCGCCATTAATTGTGCATCGCTTTTTCCCTGAAATTGTTCGGCCTGTTTCAATATTTGTTCTGCCTGCGCCTGTTGCTTCGGACTGGCCTTTTGGGGTGTCTTTTGATTTGCAAAACTCTTTAAATCTCTTTTTGCCATCTGCTATCCCTCCTTAAGATTTGCAATCCATCGCTCATAAGCATTGTATGCATCGGAGGGAGAATTGTGCACATTATTCTTTTGCCTCGCATAGGATGATATGAGTTTATAATTATGGAAGGAGAAAAATATCGTGAAATACCCCCGTCGCCCACCACATCCCCATCAGGAATGTGTCATTTCCAACAAATGCAAGGTTCGTCCATCCCAACAAGCTTATTTTCCCGAACCGGAACAGCTTTGTTTTTCCCCTTCTTTACTGATGCTGCTTTCTTATGTATATAAAGATGGTTTTGTCAATCAGGCCACTATTGGTATGATCCGTGATATTCTTCCCTATTTGGGCAAACAAGACGCACAGGCTGCGCGATATCTGCTTCAGGCAGGTGATGCTGCGCGGGAATTAGCCGCTCACCCTTGCCTGAAATCCCCTCAGCCACAACCGCAGCGTTGCTGGTTAACTCAAAATGAACGTTTATTGGGATTATTGGACACTTTAAAAAAGTATGGCGGTCAAAACAGTGCACGTGCTTTCGAACAGTTAAAAAAATACATCCTTTTACGGGAAAAATTGCTGCGCATGAAAAACTGTGGCCTGGATGCCTCTACATTGCCGGATATCGCTGCATTGCTGGATGAACACAGCGCCGGTTCGGCTGCCCAGCTTCAAAAAGCCATGGCGATGGCCAATGCGCTTTCCGGCATGCACGCAGGTTCCAACCTGATGCAAGCCATGCAAATGCTTCAAACTTTTCAAACGTAACTTTTTCCTATTTATCTGTCAAAAAAATGCCCACCCAATACAGGGTGGGCGTTTTTCTATTTTAACAAATTTTCCAAGAACAGATCATCATTCTCGAAGCTATGAGTTCCAGTCAGACTGGCGCATATTTCCGCCTTACGCTTTCCTCTCAGTCTTTAACAGGTTCGCCGCTTGAATGGCCAGCCGCAGCGCATGTTGCGTTGCCGCAAAGCGCAATGCATCTCTGCTCATTCCGTTATGCCCGGGAAGATATTTTTCCACTTCACAATAAAGATCCGAATCCACAGCGATGTAGATAAGTCCTACCGGCTTTTCCGGTGTGCCGCCACCCGGGCCGGCAATTCCGGTAATTCCTATGCCGATTTCCGCACCCGAAACAACCCTTGCACCTTTCGCCATCTGAGCTGCCACTTCTGGAGAAACCGCACCCAATCGTTCCAAATCCGCATGATCTACGCCCAGTACTTTTTCCTTCATTCCGTTCGCATATGTGCAGACACCAAACTCAAAAACTTCCGAAGCCCCGGCAACATCTGTAATACGTTTGGAGAGCAATCCACCCGTACAACTTTCAGCCGTAGCAATTTTAGCTTTTTTTTCCCGGAGCAGTTTCACCAATGCCGTTTCCTGATTTCCGATATCAATACCGTAAATATATTCTCCCATTTCTCTCTGGATTTCTTCGACAATTTGAAAAGCAAACGCGCACCTTGTTTTACCAGATGAT
>JABLTO010032266.1_pt1 | contig 11551 bp, 8 predicted proteins | sample 7160091 | NCBI WGS metagenome assembly JABLTO01 (sample SAMN14651225, study PRJNA627086) | human gut metagenome | isolation source: feces | host: Homo sapiens
AATTCTATGTGCGCGACACCGGAATGGGAATACCGGAAGAAAAGCAAAAGAGCGTATTTGAACGTTTTGTGAAGCTGAATACTTTTGTTCAGGGTACAGGACTGGGACTTTCTATCTGTAAGAGCATTGTTTCCCAAATGGGAGGAGAAATTGGCGTGGATTCGGCCGAAGGAATAGGTTCCTGCTTCTGGTTTACACACCCGTACCATGCTGCTGACTAGACTGACCATAAGTGAAGAGGGGATTCAATGAATAATAGTTAATACTTATAATAATGAATAACCTCCAACAAGGAAAAAAGAATTATCGTGGGATGGAAAGAGTTTCCATGATACGGAGGCGGATAAACTATTGTGCAAGGAATACAGGGCACCGTGGGAATTACCGAAAATATAAGGATCTAGTTGTAGGGACGGGGCACGCCCCGTCTCTACAACTGGGTATTTATTGATGTTCGGGGCGTAACAGGTCGTTCACCGTCTTCACGGGGTTGAATGTCTCGATAGGAACTTCTACGAATACCGTGTTCCAGTCGCTCATGGCACCGTTCCACAAGCCCGGCAATTCCAGCGCTTTCAATTCGCGGCCATCCTTGCTCTTATAAGAGATGAAGCCCGTATTCTTATCCACGTAATCCGGCAAGTTGTATTTCTCTCCCTTGTGATTCTTAACGGCGCAAACCAAATCCACGGGATTAAAGTGAGTACCCTTCTCAAACATCGCCTTCTTAGCCGGATCGCTCATATCGATCTGGGAGCTTTCAAGCACCTGCAAGGAAACCGTACCGTCCGGATTCACCGCAAGGAACGGACCGCCACCCGGCTCGCCCACATTCTTCACCATACCGCATACACGCAACGGGCGAAGCAGTTTGCTCTTGATATACAGGATTAACTCGGCGTCTTCCAGTAATTTCGTATCCGGGTTCTTGATACATAGGTCGTCTTGCAAGAAATGAATCATCTCCTCTACCTCGGCATGGGTATATTTGCCGGTCTCGATCTGTTCCAGATATCTGAAGGCTTTCTCCTGCAATGTTACCAAGACACCGGCGATCACCTTCTTGTAGATAACCGTAGAGCATTTGAAGCTATCCGGAACCACGTTATCTATATTCTTGATAAATACCACGTCGGCATCCACATCGTTCAAATTCTCGATCAAGGCTCCATGCCCACCCGGACGGAACAATAACTTATCATTCTTATCGCGGAACGGCGTGTTATCCATAGCGGCCGCTACCGTATCAGTACTCGGTTTCTGGATACTGAAAGAGACATCGTATTTCACAGAGAACTTCTCCTCGTACTCGCCTGATTTATCGGCAACCAATTGCTCGAATAAAGCCTGATGCTCCGGAGATACCGTGAAATGGATATTCACCTCGCCGGCGTTATTCTTGGCGTACATGGCGCCTTCGGCCAAATGTTCTTCCATCGCCGTACGAACCGTATCGGCATATTTATGGAAAAGCAACAAGCCTTTCGGTAGCTGTCCGTAATTCAAGCCTTTCGGCTCCAATAAATTGGATACCACCTCCTTGTACTCGCCCAAGGCTACCAACGCAGGAATATCTTTCCCTGTATTCTCCACGCACTTCTTGTCCAAAGCCTTATAGAAAGCGAATTTCTCGATCTCGCTAAAGAATTTCTTCTCGAAAGCGTTCATCGGTTCCTTATAATCCGCAGAAAGGAACTCGTACAGATTCTTAAACATACGGCTAGCAGCGCCGGAGGCAGGTACGAATTTTACGATTTTCTTGTTTTTAGCCAGATAAGCGTCCCAAGCATCCATATAAGAAGCCTGTTCCTCTTTAGATATTACCATAATACCTTTTTCTACCGAAGCGGAGGCCGCTATCTCAAGGAAAGGGAAACCTTTTACGAAGCAAGCGAGTTGCTCTTCAATCTGTTTTTCGCTGATTCCTTTGGCTTTCAGCTGTTCTAAATCGTTTGCGTTTAACATAGTATAGTATTTAATGTGAATAATCTCATCAGTAACACCACAGGGCACTTATGCGCTATGTGTATCGCAAATGTATAAAATAACCGCAAGATACATGTTGAAATTCCATAGAAAAAAGTATTTTTACAGCATGTTTTGCGGTTTGTCCTCAACCGGGCAATAAAAATGATATAACTATGGATACAATTGGATTCTTTACGTCTGAGGAAAAGAAGCTGTTCTTCTCCAAATACAGGCTCCTGTTACGAAACCTTTACTCTTTCCTCGAGAGGGAAGATATCCGAAAGATGAAGGAGCTGATGAAGCGGGTTGTCGCCCTCGATTGCTACGGCAGGGATAAGAATGGTATCAACGGTTTATTGCGAAATATTGACACGGCCTTGATCGCCACCTTGGAGATTGGCTTGAAACGTACCTCGGTCATCGCCCTCCTATTATACCGCCCGGTATTGAAGAAGGCGATCACGATAGAGGAAGTGGAGCTGAAATTCGGGACGGACGTGACCTTGATCATCCGTCGCCTCTTGAAGACCTCCGACTTGTATGCCCGGAACACCGCCGTCAACTCGGAGAATTTCCATCATTTGCTTTTCTCGTTTGCCGAGGACGTACGTGTGATCTTGCTTATGATCGCCGACCGCCTCTGCCTCATGCGTATGGGAAAACAGATGCAAGAGGATGATCGTATCCGGCTGGCTACCGAGGCCTCTTATTTGTACGCTCCCCTCGCCCACCGACTGGGTTTATATACGATCAAGAGCGAGCTGGAAGACCTTTCCTTGAAATATACGGACAGGAAACAGTATGACTTCATCAAGCGGAAACTGAATGAGACGAAACGCTCCCGCGACGCTTATATCGCCGAGTTCATCGCCCCGATCAAGCGGAAGCTGGCAGCGGCAGGATTCAAGTTCGATATCAAGGGACGTACCAAATCCATACATTCCATTAATAACAAGCTGAAAAAGCAGCAGGTGGAGTTCGAGGGTATCTACGATCTTTTCGCTATCCGGATCGTATTGGATACGCCGCTGGAGAAGGAACGCTCGGAATGCTGGCAAGTCTACTCCATCGTCACCGATATGTACCAGCCCAACCCGAAGCGTATGAAGGACTGGATCTCCATCCCGAAGAGCAACGGTTACGAGAGCTTGCACATCACGGTTATGGGGCCGCAAAATAAATGGGTAGAGGTGCAGATCCGTACGAGGCGGATGGATGAGATCGCCGAGCGAGGCCTAGCGGCGCATTGGAAATACAAGGGCGTGAAAGCAGAGAGCGGGCTAGACGAGTTCTTGAATACCGTACGTGCCGCCTTGGAGGCCAAGGAGAATAATCCGCTCGACTTGATGCAGGATTTCAAGATGGATCTATATAAGGATGAGATCTACGTCTTCACGCCTACCGGCGAGCTTATCAAGCTGGCCAAGGGAGCGACGGTCCTCGATTTCGCCTTTGCCATCCACACGAAGCTAGGAAGCAAATGCGTGTCGGCGAAAGTGAACGGTAAGAACGTTCCGATCAAATACACCTTGAACAACGGCGATAGCGTATCCGTCATCACGTCGCCCGCCCAAAGCCCGAAGCGGGATTGGCTGAACTTCGTCGTCACCTCCAAGGCCCGTGTGAAGATCAAGCAGGCCTTGAAGGAGGAGACGGTGAAGGCCGTGGAATTCGCCAAAGAGATGTTGCAGCGCCGCTTCAAGAACCGGAAGATCGACATGGACGAGCCAACCATGATGCGCTATATCAAGAAGAAAGGATTCAAGACCGTCACGGACTTCTACATCGAGATCGCCGAGGAACGCCTCGATCCCAACCAAGTAATCGACGAATATCTGGAGGCTTTCCGCAAGGAGACGGAGACGAACGAGCGTACCGAGGTGCGTAGCGCAGAGGAATTCGTGACGATGACTCCGGTGGAGGAGATATCGACGAACAAGGATGTCTTGGTGATCGACAAGAACCTGACGGGTATCGAATATAAACTCGCCAAATGCTGCAACCCGATTTATGGCGACGAGGTTTTCGGTTTCGTCTCCACGCAGGGTATCAAGATCCACCGTATGGATTGCCCGAACGCCCAAGAGATGTTCAGCCGCTTCGGCTACCGGATCATCCGCGCGAAATGGAGCGGCAAGGGAGACAATGGCTATACGGTTACGTTGCGGGTGATCGGACGAGACGATATAGCGATCGTCACCAACATCACCTCCGTGATCGGAAAAGAATCGAACGTCACGCTTCGCTCCTTAAACATCAACTCGGTAGACGGATTATTCCAAGGTAACTTTACCGTATTGGTAAGAGATACGACCGCGTTAAACTTGCTGACGAAAAAGATCAAGGCGGTAAACGGCGTGAAAGCGGTAGAGCGATTAAATTCTTAGACAGTGTACTGTGCACGAAGTACCGTAGTACTCTGTACGAAGTACTACAGTACCCTCTAGGAAGTACCGCAGTACTTCGTACAGGGGACTGGGCCAACTGTAAGACTGGGCCTTGTGACTATACCCGGATCACAGAATCGGCTTCAGCCCCATCTTCTCCGCACGTTGTATTAGGAACTGCCGGGCCGCCTCATACTCGTTCGGGATCACGCCGTCGAGGATGGCGTTCTTGATCGCCTCTTTCAGCACGCCGACAGGCTTGGAGGGAGCCAAGCCAAACGTCTCCATGATCTCCTCGCCGGATACCGGGGGCTGGAAGTTGCGGACACGGTCTTTTTCCTCTATATCGGCCAGTTTCTCGCGCACCTTACGGAAATTGTTCAAGAAACGGCGAACCTTCTCCGGGTTCTTGCTCGTGATATCGGCCTCGCACAGTTTCATCAAATCGTCGATATCATCTCCCGTGTCAAACAGCAGACGGCGGATCGCCGAATCCGTCACCTCATCGTCCGACAAGGCGATCGGACGCATATGCAGGCTTACCATCTTCTGCACGTACTTCATCTTCTCGTTCATCGGGAGTTTCATCTTCCTGAAAATACCGGGGATCATCCGCTCGCCGATAAAATTATGATTATGGAACGTCCATCCCAAGCGAGGGTCGAAACGCTTCGTGGCAGGCTTGGCGATATCATGGAAGAGGGCACTCCAACGCAGCCATAGATTATCGGAAGTCTTGCTCAAACGATCCAGCACCATCAAGGTATGGGCGAAATTATCCTTATGCCCGATCCCCTCCTTGGTCTCCACGCCCTTCAAGGCACAAAGCTCGGGGAAAATCAATGGCAACAGTCCGCATTTATCCAGCAAGTCGAAACCGATAGAGGGCTTTGGCGAGAGGACGATCTTGTTCAACTCATCCACGATACGCTCCTTGGAGATGATGGAGATACGCTCCCGGTTACGGATGATGGCGTCGAAGGTATCGGGATCGATAAAGAAACCTAATTGAGTGGCGAAACGAACCGCACGCATCATCCGGAGCGGATCATCGCTGAAAGTAACATCCGGGTCTAAAGGCGTACGGATCGTAAGCTCGTCCATATCCTCCAACCCGCCGAAGGGATCGACCAATTCTCCGTAACGCTCCTTGTTCAGGCAAAGGGCCAAGGCGTTGATCGTGAAATCCCGGCGGTTCTGGTCATCCTCCAAGGTGCCGTCTTCCACGACAGGCTTACGGCTGTCATGACTGTAGGATTCTTTCCTTGCCCCCACGAATTCCAGCTCCAGATCGCCGGCTTTCACCTGCGCCGTCCCGAAATTCTTGAAGACAGAAAGATAAGCACCACGCCCGATCTTCTTGGCCACCCGTTTGGCCAACTCGATACCGCTGCCAACCGCTACCACATCTATATCCTTAGATGGGCGGTTCAAGAAAATATCCCGCACATATCCGCCTATTACATATACCTCAACACCTAGCTCTTCCGCCGCCTCCGATATCAAATGGAAAGGCTTCGCGGATATATGATTTACTATCTCTTCCTCGTTTATATACATATTTATGTATTCCAAATCCAATAAAGAGCGCAAAGATAATCAAATTTCATGTACTTTTGCGGTATCAAATACATTGAACGAGAAAGATATGAAAAAGTTAGCGATCTGTATAACGCTCATTGCCGCCATTTTAACGGGCTGTAACGGAGACGAGAAAGCGGCTCAGGCCCGTTTGGACAAGGCCCGGGCCATGTACGAGAATAACGAGTTTTTCGGGGCGAAGAACGAGATAGACAGTATCCGGGCACTCTATCCCAAGGAAGTAAAGGTACTGAAGCAGGGATTAACGCTTATGCGCCAAGTAGAAGTAAAGGAGGCGGAGCGAAACATCGCTTTCTGCGACAGCTTACTCCCGATCAAGCTGGAGGAAGTAGAGGGATTGAAGAAAGGCTTCGCTTTCGAGAAGGATTCCGTTTACGAGGAAATCGGCAATTATATCTGGAAACAGCAGACGATCGAGCGCAACGTGCAACGTTGTTACGTACGTTGCGGCGTGAACGAGGAGGGCGAGATGTATCTGGCCAGCGTATATTACGGCGGACGCCCCATCGAGCATACGGGAATCAAGCTGAGCCTGAAAGACGGCCAATTCGCCGAGACCGCTTCCATCCCGTACGACGGCGGACTGAATTACCGCTTCAAGGATATGGGAAGCACCACGGAGGTAGTGACCTACAAGGGGGAGCACTGCGTCGATGCCGTCAAGTTCATCTACGACAACGAGAAAGAGCGGATCAAGGTGGAATACACGGGAGGCAAGCCTTACATTATATATATGGCGGACGCCGACAAGAAAGCGATCGTCAACACCTTCAACCTCGCCACCGTATTAAGCGATATCAAGAGCATGAACACCTTGAAAGAGAAATCAGAGAAGAAGATCGCTTATCTAAAGAATAAACTGGAGGAGTAGAATTCCTCCATACAAATGGCCTACCTATAAACAAAGCACCGGGACCCCTACCATACAGTAGGAATCCCGGTGTTAGTATACAAACTGATATCCACTATCAGTTATTCATCATTTAACGACTACCTTCTGAGCGGTCTCGCCATCAACGGAAACTACCACGATACCTTTCGATGCCGGCATCACGAAGTTATCTGAAGAAGCGATAGCGGAAGCGGTGGTCTGACCTAAGATGTTAGACAATGTAACCGTCTTGCCTGCCGCGTTCAAGACCGTAACGCTAGCCTCGCCAGCGATTACCGTGAAGCTGGCAACCTCTTCCAATTGTTCGTTGGAAACCGGAGTCGGAGCATTCTCGATCGTGAACGGAACGCCAACATTAGACATTACCACAACATTGTTTACCACACCTACATAAGGAGTCTTCAACTCGCCCGCGGCCACGGTGCGATTCAGCTCTTTCTGGTTCTCCAATAAGTAACCACCATCCTGAGTTGTCTTGAAGGCGAACAAAGCATTGTTATCCAAAGACGGAACGATATTCGCTTTATCGCTGAAGCCTACACGATAGTAAGTAGCGCCATTGCTAACGAATGTCTCGTTAGAATCCCGCAAGGATACCATATAGTAGCGAGGAGAAACAGCTTTGGTAGTTGTCTCCGGCGTATAGATCGATGTCGTGATGAAATACAACGGTTTACCAGCGATCACGGTATCGGCTTCTTGAACCCACAAAGAGAAGTTGTCAGTCTCATAAGTTGACTTCAAGATATCTTGGCCTTCGTTCTTCACTTCGGCGAAGAAATTCAGCGGATTCATCGTCAAGAACTTACCATTCGTACCGAAACGCTTGTGAGAATTGTCGATAGAAGCGTACTCCGGAGCCTCTACAGCGACAAAGTCGAAGTAGTTAACCTTATCGGAAAGGATCAGGTTCGCCGTATTCACGTTCATAAAGACATATTGAGTGGTCGCGCCTACCCTTGTAGCCATCTGGTATTTGCCACCGGTCGTAGCCGTATTGAATACGAATTCCAACGGAGCGGTATAATCAGATAATTTCAACGGCCCACCATTCTCGCTGGCAACCAAATCATTGCTGAAACGTTCTTTCAACATATAAGTCGCATGATACAAGGTATCACCTAAAGCACGGGCACCTAAACCATCCGTTACATTCTGTACGGAATCTTGGCTAACCACGATACGAAGAGCGGCTGCGTTCGCTGCGTCACCGGATTTAATCATCAATACGGAATCTGAAGTAAACGCATACAGATCGTCTACGCCCGGAGTACCGGAGATCAAGTTCAATACATAACCATTATCGGCGAGTTCCTCCGCAGAGAAGTGACGAGTACCCAAGAATTTATCCTTTAAATCCACATTCGCTTGATATTCCACCGTAATAGAATCGGTGCTACCCCCAAATGTATAGGTATTGGCCATACCTTGAACGGCGAAGATCTCCTCGTTAGAAATAATAGTCGTATTCGTATTACGGTCTACAACCGAATACATTCCGTTGTTTTCCTTGATATACCATTGTCCCTTCGGTTGATAAATAGAAGGTTTAAAACCTGCCGCGGTTACCAACTTATCGGAAGCGGCACTCTTATCGTAAGCGACAGCGTATTGTCCGCCCTTATCGCCCTTGCTCGCGCTCTTCAAGAAGTATACGCCTGTACCTGTAGCGATCGTAGAAGGAGTTCCCTTCGTTACGGTAATAACAGGAGCGGCTCCTTGAGCAGGTTGAGTAGAACCCGACTGCAAGTCAGATACGGTCAAGGCTTTCGTCTCGATCACGCTGGCATATACGACACGTACGTTCGGAACGGAGGTCATCGGACTTGCGTTCACGGTCGGAGCGGCAGCGGCATACATAGCCAAAGCATCGTTCTTCAAGTTGATCGTGAAATAGAATTTCTGGAAATCAGCGTTACCCAGTGTATGCAAGCCACTAGCGTCATAGGTGGAGTCAGCCGTAAACTTAGCCCCATATACACCGGTAGCACCGGCGATCACATTCTTCAATGTATCGACACCTAAGTATTTTGCTTTACCATCACTAAATACTTGGTCACCTTGGATTTGCAAGGTCACATATTTAGCGTTCGCAATAGCGCCTGTAGCGGGAGCCGCCGTATTCTTCGCTATCAAGTTCTTACCCTCGAAGATATTTCCTTGATAATTTCCTCCAAACGTCAATTGAAAGACTTGGAAACCATCCCCTAGCTCACTTGCGCTCAAATACATAGCGTCGCTAGGAGCCTCTACGGTAAATTTCGTAGAAGAAGCAGAAGAACCTAAGCTCAAGTCTGTCCCAGCTACATCCAACGCCAAGATTTGATTGTTTCCGTAATAAGCCTGAATAGCGCTACCACCGGCAGCGTCAGAGAATGTCCACTGATTCACGCCCGATGTGATAACAGGCTTTGCCGTAGATGAAGCCGCAAACGACAAAACGGCCTGTGTCTTCTTGTTTTTGAATTGATACACAGGACCAGCAGGAGTCGTGCCCGCATTCGTGATTTGCCACAAGGCAGAATCAATAGCGGCTTTGGTAGCGTCTGACGCCAAAGTTTTAACAATTACTGAATCGGCTTTCTCACCACTTAAAGACAAAACGGAAGAACCTGTCTTTAAATAATAATAGTTACCGGCTTTCCACTGAGCCTCCGGAACGGTCGTACTCGACTGAGCATTAGCCGAGAATACGCCCGCAACCATCAGGGCCGCAGCAATAAGAGTACATTTTTTGTCCATAATCAAATAGATTTTATTTATTAATCACAGTCTAAACAGGGGTTGTTTAGAAAAGGTTTTGAGGGGGTATGAGATTAACAATCGATTTAGCGTCTTATAACAAAAATCGTCCTATTCTCACGAACAGGACGACTATACTACTAAAAATGTAAACAGTGTATTTATATAGTAATATCATGAAACTATATATTTTGGAGAAAAACCGCTCCACCTTCACAGGCAAAACGGCTGGAAATCTAATCTACTCAATAAATATCTTCACAGGCTTACTCGAAATAAGCATGTTCTTTTACGACATGACCTCTGTCATCGAAATAAACCTTATATATCTTACCATTTCTGGAAAGTAATACTACCTTATACTTCACAAACGTGCTATTGTTTGACACCTCAACTGATTTCACCATACATCCCTCATAGGAAGTATTTACCGCATCACGCAATACTTGGGGCATATCAGTTACCTCGATCGGATAAAATTTATCCTGTGCCACTGTTTCCTTAGCGCTACCGACCATCCCTGCTTGCGCTTCTACATCAGGGGCAATAAATAAGCCACATAAAGCGACAATAACCCCGTAAACAATCTTTTTCATACCTTAAAAACCTAAACCTTTTTTCTCTTACATCATAAATTCGCAGTATAGGGTGCAATCTCCGTGCCAAAACTCACCCTAAAAAACGACAAGAGAATAACAAGTTGTAAATCCGACAATTAACCAAAAGCGAAGAATCAATCATTCGGTTGCCAAAGTGTGGAACAAACCGTGGAATGTGGAAAATTTCCCCACGAGAGTGTGGAATCTCTACACACTACTATAAAAAACGAGGCCCACCCTTAATCTATATAAGGATGAGCCTTAAATCATTCTACTTAAATATAATCAAATAAAAATACTAAAGTAATAAAATAAAGTTCCGTAATATCGTATACACTCTGTGTCTAATCTCTAATTTGCGATTCACAAAGATAAATCTTTTTGTTCAACCATCTATAAAATAACCGCACATCTAACGAAACTCAAAGATTTTTGAACAAAGAGATTCCTTTTAAGGACAAGTCATAGATTATCACGAACTTCAATCCTTCGCTTGGTGTACGGTAAGTTGCGGGAATGGGAAACCGATACCTACCTCATTGAAGGTCGCGTAGATATTCTTGTTAATATCGAAATACACGCCCCAATAGTCGGAACTGTTTACCCAAACACGTACCACCACGTTTACGCTGCTGTCCGCCAAGGCTGTCAAGGCGATAAACGGAGCGGCCGGCTCGGACAAGATGCGGGAATCCTTCGCCAATACAGACTCTATCACTTGCTTTACTTTCTCATAATCGCTGCCGTATTCCACGCCAAAAGTCCAGTCTACACGGCGAGTCGTCTGGTTACTGAAATTAGTCACAACGCCACTGCTCAAAGAGCCGTTCGGTATATAAATGACCTTATTATCAACCGTACCTAATACGGTATGGAACATCTGGACCTCTTTCACGGTACCGCCAACGCCCTGCGCCTCAATATAATCACCCACCTTATAAGGCTTGAAAAGAAGGATGATCAATCCACCGGCAAAGTTTGACAGGTTACCGCTCAATGCCATACCGACAGCGACACCGGCGGAAGCCAATAAGGCGGCAAACGACGTAGTTTGAACGCCTAACGCCCCTACGACTGAAATAATCAATAAAATGGTTAAACTGACATTCACCAAACTGCCGACAAAAGTCTTGACAGAAGGATCGATATCCCGTTTGCTCAATATCTTCCGAACCAGTTTATTTAGTAAGTTTATAACCAATCGTCCCACCAAAAAGACAATAAGGGCTTTAATAATCGTAAAACCCAATTGGGAGCCATGCTCAACCAAGGATCTGATAGCTTCCTCTAATTTAGAACTCGCTTCTACAGCTGCTAATAGTACCATATCTCTTCTATTTTAGTTAATTTATTAATTATAT
>JABLTO010084895.1_pt1 | contig 11540 bp, 8 predicted proteins | sample 7160091 | NCBI WGS metagenome assembly JABLTO01 (sample SAMN14651225, study PRJNA627086) | human gut metagenome | isolation source: feces | host: Homo sapiens
TGAAAGAAGTGAACAACGGCGATTGTTTTTCCCGGCCGCGCCCACAAGGGCCGCTGCACCGCCGCCGCCCGGGACCGGGGCTTTGCTGGCAAGGCTCTCCAAAAAGCCCTCACAGCTCGATTTTGTCAGTTCCACGATAGATTCCTCCCTCGGTGATGAACGCGTCCAGCCGCTGGTCGTGTTCGTCCAGAGCGGCGTGGGGGACGCGCTGTGCTTCAAACGCAATACCCAGCTTCACCGCACGGGTGCAGCGGGGCAGGTAGCGGTCGTAGTAGCCTTTGCCCATCCCCACCCGGCCGCAGGCGGCGTCAAAGGCGGTGCAGGGCACTAAAATCAGATCCAGTGCCTCCGGCGGCAGGATCTCTGCCCGGCTCAGGATGGGGGTGCGGATGCCGTAGGCCCCTGCCTCCCAGCCATCCTCGCCGGGTACAGCCGCGGTCAGGCTGAAATTTTCCCCGCAGACGGGATAGGCCAGCGTTTTGCCCAGGCCCCGGGCCGTCTCGGCCAGGGTGGCCAGATCGGCCTCGCCGCCAAAGGCTGCGTAAAGCAGGATGGTCCGGGCCTGCCGGAAGCAGGGGAGCGCCGCCAGCCGGGCGCAGAGAGCTGCATTGGCAGCGGCACGGGTTTCCGGTGCCAGTGCCCGGCGGGCCGCAATGCCCGCTTTGCGCTGAACCTGTTTCTCTTCCGCAAGGGTCATGCGGCTTCCTCCGTTCTTCCGGGCGGTGCCTATGCAGACGATCTGCACAAAAAACACCCAGAATTTTTATAGGAATATAATAAGCAATGCGGGCTCAAAAAGCAAGCGTTTTTGTCGAAATCATGGAAAAAATCCGTCCGGCCCAATGCGGGGCCGCGCTTTTTGGGAAAGAAACATCTCAGAGGGGGGGAGGTTGTATCGTCTCGCCTGCCGTCATGGCGGCCATGGGCAGCATCCTGACCAACCAGTACGCCGAGGGCCTGCCCGGCTGCGGTGGATTTTTATGCCGTGTTTTTTGTGCGTTCTTCACGAACTTTTGTGGGCGGCTTTGTGCAGAACCCAATAAAACAGGCGCAAATCTGTGATTTGTGTCCATTTGGACACTTGCGCGGACACGGGCATTTCTGGTAAAATGTTTCTAATGAAAAGGGATCGGCTGTGAGCCTTTCCTCCATGCTGTTTCCTGCACGGCAGAGAGGGGCGCAAAAACGGGAAACCGGCGGGAAATGGCCGCGGAAACGCGACATCTGTCCGGGAACGCGGAAAATGACGGAAAATGCCATAAAAATTCCCACCTCGATTTTGCGATCCGGGCTTGACAAGGCACCAGTTCCGATTCATAATTGTTTCATGGGAGAGCGCTGGAAAACCGCCCGGCGGCTGGGTGGAACGTGCCGCTCCCGGAATACCGGAAAGCGCCCGGGGAAATACGCTTGGAAAGAGAGGACGCGGTCTATGAAGCAGCTTTGGAAAAAGCTCGTGCTCTGCGTACTGACGCTGGCACTGTGCTGCAACCTGGTGCCCATGGCGTTTGCGGCGGACGCAAGCTATTACAACGTCTACTTGGAAGCACAGGGCGGTACATGTGATGTCATGCAGCTGTATGCTTACAAGTACGGCTCCAATTACCGGCTGACCAGTACGCCTACCCCCACCATGGAGGGCTATAAGTTTGATGGCTGGTACGACGATGTGGTGGGCGGCACCAAGATCACCACGCGGTACAACTTCAAGGACGATACCACCATCTACGCGCACTGGACGCCGACGGCCAAAAAGAACACAGCCACAGCCACTGCAGCCAAGACAACGACGACAGCACCGGCAGCCGCTGACACAGAGAAGAGCTGGAAGCTGAAAGACAACCTCGGCACGGTGTTGGTGGTCACAACGGTGGTCGCTGTCGTGGTTACCGTGGTCGCCGCACAGGGTTCCTGATGAATTTGCTTTTCTATTGAGTTTACTGAAGAAAGGAAAATTACTATGACGAACTATGAGCTCAAAATGCCCGCCAATTACGCAGCCATTGATGCAGAGGAGATGACCTATCTGGTTGGCGGTGAAACCACCGGCTGGCAGATGTTCAAGGATATCGGCACCCTGTTCAATTACATTGCCCGTGTCTTCTCCGCCGGCAGCTCCATCATCAACAACGTGGTCACCATCGTGGACACCGTCAAGAAGATCAATAGCTTCGTCCCCGATATGGGAAGCACCAAGAAGTAAATAAAACGCGCGGTTCAACACTGTGTAATCAAAGAGCACTCCGGGTTTCCTGCCCTGGGGTGCTCTTTTGTTGTAAAAATACAAAAAGATGTTTTGCAAAAGGAATAAATCATGAAAAGCAGGAATCGCGGCAAAGAATCTTAGGAAAATTGATTGAAAACAGGAAATATTGGTGCTATACTGGTGTTGGTATCACTTATCTTTATAACGTTTTTTTCGTGGAAAAAGAACGAAAATGTTTTCGTGGATTGTGCCGCGCTTTGCAGAGGACGGCGATTGAGATAAATTGGGAATGGAATGAAAGACAAAGCCTTACAGAAGACTTTGCGGAGGAATTATGTCAGAGCGGAAATTGCGGCGGATGAGCCGCACGGAGCTGATCGACGTCATCGACACGCTCCGGCAGGAGGAAACGCCGCAGGACACCGAGGCTTTGCGGCGGGTGGATGCGGAACGGGAGCGCCTGACCGAGCGGCGGCGTTTCTGGCGGATGCTGCGCGGTACGGTGAGCACCCTGATCGTGGTGGCGGCCATTGCGGTGCTGCTGGCCACGCTGCTGCTGCCTGTGCTGCAGGTGTCGGGCGACAGCATGAACCCCACCCTGCAGGACCGGGACGTGATCCTGCTGGTAAAAACGGACGATTGGAAGACGGGCGACTTGTGTGGCTTTTACTGGCAGAACAAGCTGCTGCTCAAGCGCATCATCGGCGGGCCGGGCGATGTCATCTCCATCGACACCAAAGGTGTCGTGAGCGTCAATGGAGAGGTGCTCGACGAGCCCTATGTGGATGAGCTGGCGCTGGGCGAGTGCGACATCGAGTTCCCCTATCAGGTGCCGGAGAGCCGCTATTTTGTGATGGGCGACCACCGCGTCACCTCCATCGACAGCCGGAGTACGGTGATCGGCTGTGTCGAAAAAAGTCAAATCGTGGGCAAGGTCTTTTTACGCGTCTGGCCCTTGTCCGGTTTTTCGTTGATTCACTGAGGAAAGGAATCCATTATGGGAATGAAGAATCGCTTCCAGGAAGCCATTCAGAACGTCCAGCGGCAGCGTCATTTGGCCCGGCGTTCGGTGGCAATGGTTCTGGTGCTGGCGATGCTGACCGCCATGAGCGTCAGCTGGCGGCTGCATCAGGATGGCATCGCGCTTGCCGCCGATGACACGCGCTATTACTGCGGGAAAGAAGAACACAAGCATACCGACGATTGCTACATCGAGGGCACCGAGCCACTCTGCGGCTATGAAGAGGGAGAAATCGTCGAAGAAACGATGGATTCGGCGGATGGCGCAGGGGACGGTGACTCCAGCGCTGCGGACTGGGACGAAGCCGGGAGCGAGCCGGAAAGTGAGCCCGTCGCGCAGGAAGAGCCGGAGCCGGAAGTGGTGCTGCACCACCACACCTCGGATTGCTACGAGGAAGAAGAAGTGCTGACCTGCGGCATCGAGAGCGACCACGTCCATCAGGATTATTGCTACGACCAGGAGACCGGCGAACTGCTCTGCACCGAGCATGAGCACACCGACGACTGCTATACCCTCGAAGAGGTTCTGGTCTGCGGCCAGGAAGAGGGCGAGCCGGAGGAAACGGATGACGGCGCCGCTCTGTACGACGTGGACGAAAACAGCGCGGAGGAGAGCAATTCTGCCGAGGAACCGGAGACCGTAGCCGACCCGGAACCCGAAAAAGAAGCCACCAAACCCGAAACGGACGACGAGATCGACACGGGCTATACCGTCCACCACCACACCGACGAGTGCTATGGCAAGGTGCTGATCTGCGGCAAGGAAGAGCACGAGCATACTGCCGCCTGCCTCGTCAACCCCAACGCCGAGATCGACGCGGAGTACGACGCCAAGACCCCAGAACGCACCAGCATGGATTGGGCCCAGGACATGGTGCTCGTGGCCCGGAGCCAGCTCGGCTATACCGAGAGCAAGGCCGACGTGGACGAGGACGGCAACGGCTACACCATGTATGCCGACCAGTATTATAAGGACAAGCCCATGGTGTATGCCGACTGGGACAGCACCTTTGTGGCCTACTGCCTGTACCACGCGGGCGTGCCGCAGGATATCATCCCCCAGTACGCCAGCATCAGCGCCCTGCGTGGCGAGCTTGCCCGCATGAACTCTGAATATTATACCGATGACCCGCAGGGTTTTGCCTCCATCCTGCCGGGTGATATCGTCATGTACAAAAATGCCGAGGGCCGCGAGACCATTGGCGTGGTGTCCGACGCGGCGGTGGACGAGGAAACCGATCTGACCACGGCCCTCACCGTCATTTCCGGCGATGTCGCCACCGGCTGCGAGTCCGACGGCGAGACCACCATCGACCAGGTGGCCGAGGTGGAAGTTGCCCTGAGCGAGGTCACCAGCTTTGTGTCCGTCAATGCCGCGGAGGGGTATGGTATCAGCGATTTGATGGATGGGGACGAGGAAGCCAAAAATGTTGATTCCAATGTGATTTATTTGGTAGGTGAGGATGAAAAACTCAATGAGACTGCCTTTAAATCCTTTCAGGTTACTGCACAGTGGAAAAGCGGACCAAAAGACACTGATTGGACGAACGTAACGGCGGACTATGTTTTCAAGGAGGGAGACTCGATCCGCGTCAAAGGTACTTTGTCACTCAAGCCGGACTCTTTTAGAAAAGATGGCAAGACACTTTGCGATACGATCGTTTGGAACTCTGGCTTGAAGCTGGCAAAGGAGCTTGATGACGGCGTGCTGACCGACCCGGAGGGGAATGTTGTAGGTACTTTGAAAGTTACAGAGGATGGCGTGGCGACCATTTACTTTAAAGATCTCGAGGCATTCGACTTAACGAAGCCGGTGAAGTTCTGGTTTACCGCACTGGCAACCTGCAGCGGAGAGGATCTGAAACAGGAGATCACATTCCCAGGTACCGGAACGACCGTTACGGTGAAGAAGAATACAGATATCCATGCGAAAAAAGAGCTTCTCACCAAAGATATCCAGTATGACCAGAAAGGCAACCCGTATCTGGAGTATCGGGTAACTGTTTCGTCTGAAAAAGGCACAGCGGGTACGGTGAAAATCGTAGACCAGATTGCGGCCCGGACAAACCTGTACGGAACATATTCTAATTTTGATCTAAAAAAGTACAGCAGCAAGACAGATGAAACGGGTGAGCCCATCCTTGTACAACCGACGATTAGCACGGCAAGCGGTGCTCCAGCAGGAGCCGATACCACATTTGAAATCAATAATCTCGCCGCGCTGAAAGCAGGGGAACGTTATGAGCTGACCTACCGCTATCAGCTCAGCCGTGATTTGAGCAAAAACGGGAAGCTTTCGGGCAGCATCGGCAACAACGTAACCGCAACCGACAACGGGAATGGTACGACCAGCCCGGATGAAAACAGCAAAAACTTCTTGGACCGGATCGAGAAAAGCAGTAATTATGACAGCGTTAGGAGAAAAGTAACCTGGACGATCACCGTGCGGAACCCGGGCAAACAGAATTTGAGCGGGTATGTTATAAAGGATGAGATTCAGAAAAGCGCCGCTAAAATTGACAAGGACACGGTAAAGCTTTACGGCGGAGACACAGAGGGTGCGTGCAACATAGTAATCCCCGACGGAACCCGCGCAATGACAACCGGAGATCAGGGCTTTACCTATACGTTCCCGACGATCAATGCAGGAGAGGAAAAGTCTTACTACAAGATCGTGTATCAGTCCGACGCGCCAGATAACGAAACATCCATTCATAATACTGTAACAATTGCGGATAAGGACGGCGGGGACAACGATAGTACCGAGGTTGATGGAAACATCAAGGAAAGCGGAGGTTTGATCAAGAGCAAGGGTAATCATACTTTGCAAGATGCGGGCAATGGCTTACAGAAAGCAACGTGGTACATTACGCCACTCATTCCAAGAGCAAAACGGTTTGCTCCAGTGACGATCTCCGATACTTTCCAGCAAGTGACATATGGCGATGGACAAACAGCGGAACATTATGCATTGCTAGGGGAGCTGTTTGACCAATTGAATGGAGGAATGGAGGTATTTCCGGACAGTGACCCTAACAGATATTATCTGACGGACTGGAATAATCAGGGCATCACCGTGACCTATAAATTCCAGACGGCATCTGGTGTAGAGAACATTGCGTCAACGGATGTGCCTACAGAGGCGCAGAGAAAGTTGAAAGTGACCGGCTTCAGTGTTACGGTGAGCTCTAAGAAAGGTATCCGCCAGATCAACATCGGAAACACTGGAAAAGGAAATGGATATACGACCTATGTAGATGTAAGCAAGGTGCCGGAGAATGTGTCTTGCACCATCCAAAATAAAGCACATCTCGAAGGCTATGATGACAAGTGGGCAGAGTATCCCTACAAAAAAGAAAAGGCCCCGGAGGAAAAGGAGGAAATCGTAAAGCAGGTTTCGTATGACGCCGGCCAGAATTATACCAATGATTCCTCGAAAGAGTATAATTATGCAACCGCTCAACAGAAAGGCATCTTCTATAAGATCTCCTTGAAACCTGCGAAAGGCCGCAAGGAAATTACCGTAGTGGATACGCTCCCGGATGGGCTGGTGTACGACCCGACCCGTAAGTTTTCTGCGGCACAGGCGGTTTTCTCAGAGAGATCCCCGTCAAGTGGAAAAGTGAAATACGATGGAACAATCGACGATACGCTTGGCTCAAAGATATACTGGAATGCAGATGGGAAGCCGGTATATTGGTGGGACAATTTGAACAATCAGCAAGACCTTGATGGCTTTGATTTGACTGCCCCGGAAAACTTTACCGTGACCCAGAGTGCGGACGGCAAGAAGCTGATCTTTACCATCAAAAATCTGGATCAGATTCCGGACACGGTCAAGGAAAAATATCAGACCATTGGTATTTTCTACGCATTGCAATTGACGCAGGATACCGATTGGGAGAACAAACTGGAGTCCTCCAAGGTCTATCAAAATACGGCAAACTGGACGGGCGTCGGTGAGGCTTCGGCAAAAATCACGGTCAAACGTGATGACACCCACTTGAAAAAAACGGTGGTACAGGACGGCAACGGAAAACTGACCTACACGGTGGAAATCAACCCGGAGGGACTGAATTTGAACCCCAAGAGTCCCGATATCACACTGTATGATACGTTTACCGTCAATAAACGCGGTACCGCGATCCTGGACCGGAGCAGTATAAAACTGCATGACTATACGATAAATCAAGATACAGATGATTATACGCTCACGACGGATGAAAAAAAGGGTGATAGTCAAGTAACACACTACAATATGACCTTGACGGTGCGGGACGGCAGACACTACACGTTTACCTACACATATATTGTAGACCGCTCTCAGGTTAATAGTACTGATGACGTTACGGCAGAGAATAAAGCCCGGATCACGGCAGTCTGGCAGGAAGCAGACGACAAAAAAATAACGTCGTCAGCAGGTGGCGGCTCGGTTGGTTCGAATGATGGCGAACTGACGCTCTACAAAGTGGACAAGAATAGTGAGAACAAAGTGCTTCAGGGCGCGGAGTTTAAACTGACGGCGTATGATAAGAAGAGCGGCTCTTGGGACACGGCGCAAACGGTCACCGCATATACGGATGAAAAGGGTGAAATTACGTTTGTACCGGCAACGGGAACGAACACCGGCAAAGTTTATGTGAGTGTTGACACGCTGTATAAACTGGTGGAAACCCAAGCGCCGAACGGCTATGTCCTGGATGCGAAACCGTTCTACTTTATCTGGATGCAGAGCGATGCCAGCGTGCAAAAAGAACAAGAAGAGGCGTATAAAAAAGCAACTGGCAAGACCAAGGAAACGGATGACGTAGACGCGGATGTTACGAGTTATAAAGACGTAACGTATTTCCAGACGCGCCACAGCTATGAGCGAAAGTTTACCAATGCACCCATGCAGCTGGAGTTTGAAAAAGTCTGGGCGGACGAAGATGGCAAGGTAATGTCTGCTCCGGATGGCGTGAAAGAAATCAAGCTGAATGTATACCAGTATACAGGAACTGCATTTGACAAGAGCACAGCGACCTTGGTACAGACGGTCACGCTGAATACGGACAATCAGTGGCGTGAGAAGCTGCATCTGACAGACTCGGACGAGAACACCCGCTACTATGTGGAAGAGGTGGACGTCCCGGCTGGCTATCAGGTCACATACACAAACAATGCCAAGGAGCAGACGCAGCTTGGCTACGCTGACGGCGATAAGGTGACCGTGACCAACCAGAAGCGTCCTACCAAGCTGACCGTTTACAAAAACTGGTGCGACCAGAACGGAACCCCGACTTCAAACAGCACGGTTACGGGAATCAGCGTTACTTTGCACGGCAAGCCGAAAGAGGGCATGGCGGGCGAGGTAACGACGCAGACCGCAACGCTGACGGCGAAAGGTGGCTGGAAGCACGTTTTTGAAAAACTTAACCCGGATTACCTCTATACGGTGGAAGAATCCCCGATCCCCGGTTTCACCGTGTCTTACAGTTACCCGGAGGGCAGTAGCGATGTGGCTCCCGGCGGTACGGTGACCATCACCAACACCGAGGCCCCCACCTACGAGCTCCCCTCCACCGGCTCCCCGGGCGGCACGGTTCCTTACACAGCAGGCGGCGCGGCCATTGCGCTGGCCGCGGTGCTGTGTGGATATAACTCCAGGCGCAAGCGGAAAAGGGGGGAAGAGTGACTCCTGCAGCTCTGACCCCGGCAACAAACCGAACGTAGGAAAATAAATCCCCTCTCTGGCGTCTCAGAGAGGGGACGTAAGAAAGGTAGTAAAGAAAGATGAAAAGAGTAAAACGCGTGTTGGCGCTGCTTGCAGCGCTTGCGTTGGTGCTGGCCATGGCCGTCCCGGCGTGGGCGGAGGAAGCCGGAGCAACCTACACCCTGACTATCAATAATGCAAATGGCACTTATGAAGCTTACCAGATTTTTAGCGGCGATTTGTCTGTGAATGACGGTAAGAAAGTGTTGTCCAACATTCAGTGGGGCAGTGGTGTAGATGCAACAAAGATGGGCGGTGAAAGTGCTGCTACAGTTGCAGAAAGCTTAACAAAATCGGCATTGGCAGAAAGCTTTGCAGAAAGCTTGGTATCTAATAGTAAACTTTCCAGTGTAAAAGCTATTGCTAAGGCGAAGAATGAAACTGCGGTTTTCACAGGCCTGTCAGCTGGTTACTATCTGGTGAAAAACAGTAGTATTGATTCAGGAAAGACGTACACCGATTTTATTCTGGAAGTTGTTGGAAATACGATTGCAAACCACAAGGGTGATGTGCCGGATGTGGAGAAGAAAGTCGAAGAAAAAAATGATTCAACAGGTGCTGCAACTACATGGGGCACAACTGCAGATTATGACGTTGGTGATGAAATCAATTTTGAACTGACGGGTACGCTTCCGGAAAGCTACGGTCGTTACACTACATATAAGTATAAGTTTGATGATACAATGACCAATATGACCTATGAGAATGGTTCGGTCAAGGTCTATTATGTGAAAGGCGAGAGCACAACTCGTAATGAAATCAACAGCGGATTTGCTTCGACATGGGATAATGGAGCTAAGAAACTGACTGTTACTTTTAATGATTTGAAGACAGCAGTGCCCGAGCTGGCTCATGGTGATAAAATTGTAGTTACCTATACTGCAACTTTGGATGCAAATGCTGTTGTTGGCGGTAAGGGCAATCCTAACAAGGTTAAGCTGGAGTATTCAAATAATCCGAATGATGAAGGAACTGGCGAAACTCCAGAAAAGGCAGTTGTAGTGTTTACCTACAAAACTATTATCAATAAAGTGAAAAAGGGCACGGATGGCAATAACGTTCCTCTTGCAGGCGCAGAATTTACGCTGTCAAAGTTTATTGCATCTGAGGGTGGACGTGACACGGTTAAGGTGAATAATGGTGCAGAATACCTTGGCACGTGGAACAATGGTGTGACAGTTACACCGACGAATACTGGCAACATTGCAAACGTCTTTACGTTTAGCGGACTGGATGCAGGCATTTACCGCTTGACAGAAACGAAAACTCCAGAAGGCTATAATACGATTGACCCGGTTTACTTTGAAATCGTTGCAACCAATGATGGAACGAAAGTAACCAACATGGAGGGAAAAGCCGTAAATGGCAGTGAAATCAGTTTTACTGAAAATACGACGGATGGTTCTTTGAGTGCGGATGTCATCAACAACGCCGGCACCACCCTCCCCTCCACCGGCGGCATGGGCACCACGGTCTTCTACGTCGTTGGCGGCGGCCTGATGGCTGTGGCGGTGGTCCTGCTGGTGACCAAGAAGCGGATGGAGAACAAGCGCTAAACCAAACCCCAAAGCAAAAAATATCCTGATAACATTAGGGAGTAGCCCATGAAAAAGAACCGCAGTACCATAATTTTAATCCTGATCTTTCTCGTGGGTCTATCCGTGATGTTATATCCCACCGTCAGCGATTATGTCAACCAGCGCCACCAGTCCCGCGCGCTGGCCAGCTATGACGAGACGGTCAACGAGATGTCGGATGCGGACTATACCGCCTATTTTGAGGCGGCGGACGCCTACAACCAACGGCTGGCGGCCACGCCCAATTCGTTCTTCACGCCGGAGCAGGTCTCCGGCTATGACGAGACGCTGGACGTCTCCGGCACGGGCATTATGGGGTATATCACCATCCCCAGGATCGGCGTGGAGCTGCCCGTCTACCACGGCACCAGCGATGGTGTTTTGCAGGTGGCGGCAGGCCATCTGGAGGGCAGCAGCCTCCCCGTGGGCGGGGCGGGCACCCATGCGGTCATCTCGGCCCACCGCGGCCTGCCCAGCGCCAAGCTGTTCACCAATCTGGACGAGCTGGAAGCGGGCGACACGTTCACCATCACGGTGCTGGACCGGGTGCTGACCTATGAGGTGGACCGGATCTCCATTGTCCTCCCCACCGAGACGGATCTATTACAGCCCGTAGAGGGGCAGGACTACGTTACCCTGATGACCTGCACGCCCTACGGCATCAATACCCACCGCCTGCTGGTGCGCGGCCACCGTGTCAACACGCGGGAGAGCCAGAAACATGTCCGTGTCACGGCGGACGCGACACGGATCGACCCCATCATCACGGCGCCTGTCATTGCCCTGCCTATGCTGGCAGTGCTGCTGATCTGGCTGCTGGTGACCACGCGGAAGCGTCCGAAAACAGGCAAACATGAAAAAACGACGAGAGGTGACCCCCATGAAACAAATTCGTAAACAGCTGGCGGCGCTGTTGCTGGCTGTGGCCCTGGCGGCAGCGTGCGCGGCCCCGGAGATGGTCGGCGAAGTGCTGGAGCTGATGAAA
>JABLTO010055224.1_pt1 | contig 11515 bp, 9 predicted proteins | sample 7160091 | NCBI WGS metagenome assembly JABLTO01 (sample SAMN14651225, study PRJNA627086) | human gut metagenome | isolation source: feces | host: Homo sapiens
AATACCTGACCCACATAAACTACGCTTTTGCAGAATTACCATTCGGTGCTATCCGGGTTAAAGCTGATTTCGTAATACCTTGTTTCTCCGGAGCCAACAAAGCCAAGCCGCAGCTTGCGCTGGCCATAAGTGATTTCGTTGCTCTCACCCTCATTTTTTACAAAAGAAGGCACCGTATTCATCTGCGCCCACCCACCAAAGGTGTAGCAATCACCTGTTGAGCCGGAGACCGGGATGGTTTGGGATACTACTTTATCTGCTGTAGTGCTGCCAACGAGCTTATAAGCACTGTTCGAAAATGCTTTAGGATGAAGCGCTCCGGAAACGGTTACAAGGGTATCATCGGCTGTTAGGCTGCTGCCGCGCGTCCATGCAGTAGCATCGTCTAAGTCCGCATCTTCCAGCAGGTTGTAGCGGTTCATGGCGTCTGCCCGTTCAAGCAGGACACAATCGGCATATGCTGTGCCCGAATTCGGGAGCTTGATCTGCACCGTTACCGAGCTGCCTGCCGAGGATGGCAACGTAAACGTAAGGCCCTCTCTTTGCCAGGCAAGCGTTGCCCCACTCACGCCGGTGCTTTGCACAGTCGTATCGCCATATGCAGCGGAAAGGCACGCGCCATCTGCGCCCTTAAAATAGGCCGATAAGGTATATGTTTCGCCCGGCGTCAACGTTACGCTTTGTGAAGCTGCCGCACTTGCGCCACTGAGCTTCACACTTCTGCTTCCCATGAATTTGTCCCCTGTGCTGTAAGAAGCACCAGAGCCCATGACCCAGGAAGCGGACGTTTCCATGTTATGGTTCTCGAGCAGGTTAATCGATGTTTTCTGCAGCTTGGATATGGTTTTAAGCTGCGTTACAGTGCGTTCTCCATCATAAAACGAACAGTACTGCGCGCTTCCATCTACATCACGGATGGAAACAGTCTGACCGTGGTTATTGAACTGATAAATGCTTTTACGGTCTTGGTTGTCGGTAAACGTTGTGCTATTCCAGCCGTGTGAGATGGTAAGGCTACCGCCCTCCGTGGATCCTGCATATTCGCAAATGTTTACCACGCGGTAGGGCGCAGCGCCAGTGTATCCATATTCCACCTTATAACCATCATGGTTTTGTGCCACAACAAGGTTACCATTGGCGTCATATGTATAAGCGCTCTGTTTGTTGTCAGCATATGTAATGCCCGTAAGCCTGCCTGCAGAATTGTAGTTATAGCTTAAATCCAGTCCATCGGGGGAATCAATGGAAGCAAGTTTCCCGTTCGTGTAACTGAGCGTAGTTGTGCGGTTCGCTCCATCTACAATGGTAGAAATCTGGCCACTGCTATTGTAGTTTATGGTTAGCGTGTTTCCATTGCAATCCTTAACTTGATAGAGCTGTCCAGCGCCGTTGAAGACGAGCTGGTTGCCAATCTTGTCTTGAATTGTTTTTGTGGAGCCGCTTACAGTAAGTGTTGTTTCTTTATCGAGCTCATTTTCGTACAGCGTACTGTTAGCGGTAGATTGCTTATAATAATGCGCTGTTCCATCTCCATCGATGTGCTGATAATAATTCGTTTCGCTGATCGTAATCGGGACAGCGGTTTGAGCATAGTTCAAGCGCCACCCATAGCCATAGCCGAGATCGGTGTCTTTATCATGCGTATTAAATACATGGCTAAGTGCGATGGGCATCACGCCGCTTGCAATGCTTACATCGTTATGCGTCAGCACGAGGTTTCCGTTGTAGTCGTTTACGGATACCGTACCTGCTCTGCCTATGTTCTGGCTATGGTAGGTCCATGTATCCTCCAAACCGGTCGCATTCACATATACGATTGAAGCATATGGATGTGAGCTATAGTAATACTGGGCGTCTACGGAATAATACTCCATATAGCCCCAAGTCTCGTCATGTGCCTTGATCACGCAGCCATAGTTCGGGGTTCCGTCATACCATTGCTTCACAAGCCCCGTTATGTCCCATGTGTTGAATGAACCTGGCAGTACAGAGTAGGATATGCTCTCAACCTTTGCTGCATCATATGCTGCACGATTATTCCAGACAAGCGTCGAACTTGTCCAGTCTTCTGTCACGCGATGGACATCGAGTCTAAGGTCATTTGAAGAGTTGGAGTTCCTGCGGGCGATATTGAGCGATGCTTTGATCACCATATCTCCTGCGCCAAGTTCTGGAAGATTGGGGAACTTAATATAAATGCGGTTTATCCCGCTTGATTCACCGTATCCTACTTTAAGCCTGGAAAACAGGTAGGTGTTTTCATCTGGGTCAAGCGAGCTGATAAACGTGTCGTGTACTTGAGAGGAGTCCAGGGACGTTTGAATGTCCGGATCGATTACGATGGGAAACTCGCGCTCCGGTGCCTCCATCCATGCGCGGGAAGGGAGCATAGAGTATACAAATGTGAGTTCACCATTTATTGTTTCTGCATTGCTGATCCGATCCACCGATTGTCCTGCATCAAGCTGTTCCTGTAATTCCTGCAGTTCTTGCAGTTCTTCTTCCGACAGCGAGATAGGCTGTTCTATCTCTTTTTCAGAAGATTCTATGCTTGTACCAGCCTCTGAAATGACTTCATCCGGTGCGTCTATATCAGTAGGAATCGCAGATTTTGCTTCTTCTTGCCCCTCTGCCATATCGGATTCCGCAGGAGCTTGCCCACCGGGCACATCAATACTTGACCCGGAAAGGCTGATTATGGCAGATGCCTTTTGGCACGCTAGCGTTTCACCATCCGCTGGGAATGCATCTGCCGTTTCTGCTTCTGAACTGGGCGCATGCTGCGTATCTTCCGATTCAGTCCAAACTTCCGGCTCGTTCGGTGCATCTTCTGTTTGCGGAGTTTCCGATTCTTGCGTTGTGCTTTCCGGCGCTGAGGTTTCCTGCCCGCTTGGCAGTTCAGTTAGATCCTCACTTTCTGGTATCTCCGTTTCATTTGGAGCGACTTCCTCTTCTGCAGTAATTTTGCCGGAAGGCTGTATTTGGATTGCAAAGCTGCTTTCCACTGCTTCGAGAAGTTCCAGCTCTGCAGTAGGCACGAGCTGAAGTGCAATATCAGATGTGGTCTCGCCAGCAGCATCCATAATAAACGGAGAAGCGATTTTAAATATCTCATCTTCTTCGGAATCAAAAAACTTGATTTCATTTCCACATACCGTAGGGGTGAGTCCGTCGCAGATCACTTCCATAGTATAGTTGCGTGACAGCTGCGCGGCGCTCTCAATGGTGATGAGTTCCCGCACGCCAGTTGGCCCTACAACATAAGCGATGTCCGCACCATTCAAAGCACCTTCATATGTTATGACTGAAGAAAGATTGGGAAGTCTGCGCATATCTGCCAAAGCCGAATCGCTTTGCTCTGCAATGGCGCTTTCTTCTAATGCTAATGCCGCTGCTGCTTGCGAGCTGACAACCTGCGCAGTAGCCGATGCGCTCCGATCTGAAAGGCGCCACGCGATAGTGTATCCGTTCTTTTCTACTTTTACAAGCTCGTCGCTGTTGGAATTGGTTGCGAAGCTGATTTGATAATTGCCTGCTTGGTTGGTATATACCTGCGTTCCGTCTGGACGCGTTTGCAGCGTCAGCCGGTTATCGATATCTTCCCATACACCGTTTTTCATGTAGTGTACAGGATATGGATAAATTACCGCCTCTACAGCGCGATCCTCGCGCACAAAGCGCTTAATGTTTTCCTCACGCCCTGCTTCATCTTCATATAATAAGGGACTGTCGGGCAGAGTTTCTGCCGGAGGTTCCGCAATATGCTCCGCCACACTTTGAATATAGTTTTGATATTGAAATTCCGAGGATAATGCATATACTGTGTCCCACAATGCAAAGCCAAACAAGCATGCAACTGCAAGCATTATGCTGATGATAGATTTTACAGTTTTCTTCATCTGATTGTTTTAAGATGCTATCGCATCTCTCTCCTCTCTAATATTTTGCAGAAATGGCGTTTTCTAAGAAATGGATCCCTTGGAGAAGTGTATATGCAAGCTTTGCTGTTTTTCTTTATCACCTCTGTTCTCAATATTCGACAATATGTGACATTATCAGTTTAGTCCGCCCGCCAAGATGGTGAACAGTGATAATTTTGCGACATATATGTGCCAATTTCAAAGAAACTCATATGCTAATGTATAGTAATCAAGAGTCTGTTGAATTCACCTTTATCATTTCCTGTGCCGTAGATACTTACATAGCGTTTATTCTGAGCGTCCATAGCTATCTATGGCTTAACTCTTTCGTACATTTCCAAGGTATATAGAAGTCCGCACCAACGTGTCTCCATCCAAGGCCCAGTAATGCCGGCCGGCAGCATTTTCTTATGCCATTGCTTTTGTTACAATAGAATTGGTATTCATCTGTAGTGTGTTGCGTATCATTTTTCCTTCAATTTTCATTTTTAAGCGGGCACACTAGCATCCATTGTATGGACGCTAGTATATCACTCCCGCTTTTGTTAGGTATAGCACCAGCAGAAAAGCATATACGGATTAACAAACATGGTTTTATACTCTCTGTAAAGCGGTTAGCGCTGCGGCTGTTCAGCAAGTACATACCTGTTTTTGGCGTTTGGGCGAATCACAGTATTTAATAGTATAACAAGGAAGGGCAGTAGATACCCTTTTGGGTTTTCTACTCCCAAGCATTTTATCTGTTATTCGTCTATACCATCCCTGTTTATCTGTTTTGAGACTCAGTTTAGAAATAAACAAAGGTCCGCAACCTTAACATTTGCGAACCTTTGCTGCTTGGCTGCGGAACTAGGATTCGAACCTAGACAATACGAGTCAGAGTCGATTTTATTGATTATATAGTTATATCTGATTCTAATTTCCACTGAATTACTGTCACATGTTAAAACGGCTTTAGACTTAATAATACTAAGATTGGTTGCCAATTGGTTGCCATGGATTATATGTACATGCCAACTTTTTAGGGAAAGCTGAGTGGAATTTATATTGTTTGTGAATTATAGGCTAATAAATTCTACAATACGGTCACCAGTAAACCTAGTGATTCGTCGAAAACCAAATCGGTACTGTTATTTTTTGTCTATCATATTATCCTTATATTAATATGGTATTGGCTTATCAGAGGAATCTGCCAATATATACGGCTAGGATCTGCTGGTTCCACTCCTATGATTTAAGTAAGTAGGCTCAATTCATAAGCACTGAAACAGAATTCTCATAAAGCTAGATAGATTAATGCACAGCAAGCTTTTCCCTAACAGAGCTGCAAACCTAGAATATTCCTCTTTCTTGGAATTATTAATAAAGTAAAGGCTTCAACTGATATGCTCGTTGTTTCATTAGCATCCATATAAACAAAACTTAGCATAATCGTTACACCTGTTCTTCGAAGCCGCATAAATTTAAAGTATATCTGCATGTGTCTAAAAACAGATAGTCTCTTTGATCATTTATTTTTATGAGTATATGCTAGAAGTTTGTTTAAATCTCCCGAGTTTCTCATTCTCGTGCAAACCTCTCGATCATCAATGAGTGAAAATACATGTTTGCATAATTCTTCTGCGAAACATATTAATTTCATAATCGACCAAATACTAACGTGGAACTCCTGTCCAGGATCAAAGTTCCTATTAAAGCATAACGGATCATTATGTGCCATAAAATTATCTCTCCGAGTTTTCAATATATGTATTTCTTGTTCCATATCGCCTAGCTTCAGTGTAGCTTTTTCAATTAAACTATGTATATCATCTTCAGTTTTAAATAAGTGTCTATTGTCTTGCAAAAGATTAATCAATTTCGATATAGTTCTTTCAGATGACTTTCGTTTAATACAGTATAGTTTTGCTAGCTCCATAAGCAGGCTATTATATAGTGAATAGCTGGTTACTGTAAAAAAGCCCGGAGCAAGCTGAATTTCATTAGGATTTTTATAGTACGCATCAATAATTGCTTCATATGCATCTAAGTAACTATAGGCCGAACGCACACGTTTAAGATATCCTTCTAATTGTTCAATAAAATCATTACGTGTCAACCACTATTCCTCCTTTGTGGATCTAATTTGATCGAAACTCTAATTAGCTGTTCTCATATAATAAGCTTAAGTGAGAATTGTGATTTTTACAAGTTGTTATGTATAATTATCTTAGCTCTACGGGGCTACAATCTATACGCATGCATTGATATAAATAGCTTCGTTTTTTACTTCAGAATTAATTTTACAGAGCTAATCAAGCTCTCCTCATTGTCATCAGTTGCGAGAGAGCGCTATTTTATTCCTAGTGCCGCACTGGTAAGTAAGTCAAACGCTTTGCAATGGCACGCAAGGCAGATAAAATGGTCCTTGTACTGCCAGCTTCTTCCGAAAGGAAAGTGCCTAATATTTTAGTATTTTATAACAAAGGCAAGAATTTAATTCTCATTTTTATAATTATAATACCAAGTAGTGAATAAAATTTTTATCCTAATGGTCTAGTTTCGCGCAATAGCTTATATTTACAGAATCATCAAAGGCAAATTTTCGGATATTGGGATAAACCGACTTATCAACTTTCTGAGCGGCAGTTACCAGCCCCTTTAATCGCTGGCGACTTCTTTCATCATTTGGATTATTGCGAAGGTACTTGTATTCAGCCATGATCTTGCTCCTAAGTGCATTTTTTAGCGTTGCTTTACCTTCACTATTAATTATAACACCTGTGACTAACTTAGGATATGTTCTAGAGTATCCTTTTACTTTTTTCGGGGAGATTTTATAATTATATTTTCTCACAAGTGATAACACCGATTTTCTAAATTTTGAAGAAATTCTATTTTTACTCGAAAACGCAACATCATCTATATAGACAGTCATTATAACTTTATTTTTATCTGATAAGGCCTGCAATTCATCAAACATTTTATGATTAACTAAATATGAAAGAATGGGACTTGTTGGTGCGCCTGAAATCAAATGATTATAGCATTTTATTCCTTTGCTGGCCAAAAATTCATATACCTCTAAAAGATTATTCTGGTTGAGCTTTTTAAGATCGATAGTTGTCAGATTTGTCAGTATCTCCGCGACATCGGGTGAGCAGCACAAATCTTCAAAAAAAAGCGGTAAACTGTTTCTCTGCTTATTGAGGGGAAGAACGCCTTCAAATCTATTCTATATAAATATCGTTTATCTACACCTAAATGTTGGCAAGCATTATCAACATATGATCTTCCCTTAGTACCGGAGAAAACATTGTTAGGTACTTCTATCTTTTCCAATAATGTTTTCATTCGCTTTTGCACAGTTTTCAGCTCTGCCTTTGGAGGTTCAATAAGCCTGTGTTTTTTCATCTTGCTAATATAAGGATTAATCATCGATGCAACACAGTCTTGTTTTAATAAATCTCCATTTTTAATTCGCAGAACATGTTTTAATGTTTTTTTGGATTGAATTCCATAGAGGGGACAATCAGTATATTTCAAAGGTATACTACCTCAATTCTTAAAATGTGCTGGAGTTAGCTGTTGACTACTTTGCCGATTATCCAACGAGCAAAATCGGGCAGCAATTCAGGACAGCAATAGGATACAACCAGTACGGCTACCGTAATTAACACAATGCTAATTACGCTAATCACGGCAGCGGGGATAAAAGAGCTGGTCTCATTTGTAAAAACCTTATTATTGTCACCATAAATAAAATTGATGACAACACTTAGCTCGTCCGCCTTCTTCACAGGATTCACCTCCTTATTATTATTGGCCCCCAAAATGGGGGGACTTCCTGTCCGCAAATAATAAGGAGATAGCGCAGCCTTATATCCTATACATCCACACCAGCACAAATTGGACTTCCGAACAGTCCACTCTGCTCGGTCAGCACTTCATTATGCTCACCCGACATAATTGCACGAAGTATACATAAACAATGCCTACGAGTAGAGTCACCGTATCATCGAGTCGTGCATCACTATATCTGGATAATCGAGTGCTCAAGCATTTCTGCCATAAGTACATATCCATACCAAAGCAGGTACGATATTGCCGCTCACTTTAATCATGAGCCAACCGAAGTCTGATCTGACTGCTCATACTGGTAAAAAAAGTATATCATAATCTACATGAAAAATAAAATACTAAATCCATTTTTCCCAATAAAAATGTAATCAGTATTTACATAATTATATTCATTAATACAATCGTTTATCTTTTCCAGCACAAAAAATCCCCCGCGGCTGATAGCCGCGGGGGGGGCGCAAGCACCATGCTTATTCTTCCTTGACTTCGGGCAATCCAGCCACACTCGTGAGCAGGCTGAGCACTGCCGCAAGGGCGGAGGCGGAGGCTACCATCACCCAGTCCACCTCGGAGAGCACCGCGCAGGTGCCGATCGTAGCGACCGCCGTCTGCGCCAGCGTTTTCAGCGCGCGGATCCCCGCCGCCTTAAGCCATCCCTTAAAGTTCGTTTTCATTGCGGTTTCTTTCCTTAATCTGACGTTTGGTTATATTAGCTACGAGCTCCGCCGCTATTGCGGGAAAAATGTTTTTTATCAGCACTTAGGCTTTACTCTCATGACGATTTTATTGGGGGCTTCTCTGCGTTTATAGAAACCATCAAAAGCAAATTAAAGAAGAGCGTTTAACGCAATCACGCAACGGTCTAGAAATCAAAAATGTACGCATTTAAGAAGCCATTTTTTCATTCAACAGACGTTTTTTTGCATTCCGCAAAACAAATATTGGAGTATGCAGAACAATTATTGTAACATCCACGCAAAATGAAGACGTAGTTGATACTTGTTGCGATTTTCATTTTCAACATCATGCAGTTAGGTTTTGCAATCGTGTTGCAACTTATCAGAGCATGTGATCGATGGTAAAATGCATTCACAACGCAAGAAATCGCAAATTCAAAGCAATTACACTTGAAATTTTTATATATACAGTGTAATATATAAACAAGAAGGGAGGGTTGTCCTACTATGGCGATTCTGGACTCATTCGTCTCGTACAATTTTAACGCAGGCGTTCCGTATGTTTCAATCACGAACAACGGCGTCACTTTTAACAAAGCCGTTGTTGTTAAATTGGGGTATCCAGCGCACGTGGTGTTGCTCGTTGACGAAGAAGGAAAACGAGTAGCAGTACAATCTTGCGACAGTGCTACTCCGAATGCAGCGGCGTTCTATAAGGAGAAAAAATCGCATGTCGTTTCCGTACGCTGGAATGGACGCGATCTTTTAAACACCATTCAAGAGATTACTGGATGGGATTTGAAGAAGAGCAACGGCTACCGCGTAGACGGAATTCTTTTGAAAGACGAGCATGCCATACTATTTGACCTAAAAGAGGCCAAGCCACTTTCTTAATTTTTTCGCTGTCCTGCGGCTTTTGCTGCTTGACATAAAAAGGATCTCATTTGAGTTGCAGCTCAAATGAGATTCAGCGAGATCGTAGACATGGCAAATCGCCATGCACTATAAGATGACAGTTATAGTGTATCATCCATGTCTACCTCTTGCAAGCATTTCCGGAATTTGTTTCGGAAAAATCTGTTTGAAGGAGGTTGTTGCGATGATTGATAATCGTAAAGAAGATGTCAAATACATCTACGTTGCGTTCATCACGCTTCGCAATGGTAAGCGTATTTACGCCCGCCAATATGGGCATAAAGCGTTTCGCATTGCTGTGAAGCGTTGATGGCAGCATCTGCGGGGGACGTTGGCGGTTTCATCCCCTTCCTTCTAAAGGGTAAAATCTTTCTTCTTATTTAACCACAAATTATTTAACCACAAAAAGAGCGAGAGGTTTTCGTTTGTGCGAATCCCCTCGCCCTTTTCTTTGTCTGAGAGCGTTTTAGCTTAAGACATCACTCCATCAATTCGACTGTAGGCTAATAGCCGCGGGGGCGTAAGCACCATGCTTATTCTTCCTTGACTTCGGGCAGTCCAGCCACGCTCGTGAGCAGGCTGAGCACTGCCGCAAGGGCGGAAGCGGAGGCCACCATCACCCAGTCTACCTCGGAGAGCACCGCGCAGGTGCCGATCGTAGCGACCGCCGTCTGCGCCAGCGTTTTCAGCGCGCGGATCCCCGCCGCCTTGAGCCATCCCTTAAAGTTCGTTTTCATCGTTTTTTACTCCTTTCACTCCGAAATCCGGTTTGTATCCGCTACGAGCTTGCGCTCAAATTTTTTAAATGCCTTCATTGCTTCCCGGTACTGGTTGATTCCATCCTCCACCTCGCCGTTGATGCCCCCGTTTACGCGGGCCATCGCCAGCGCGTAGGAGAGCTTCGCTGTGCTGACAAGCAGTGATACTTGCACCGCCTCAGATTCGGCGCGCAGCGCTTCGCGTGCCTGCGCAGCCTTATAGCGTTTTGACTGGCGGTGGTTATAAAGCGCCATAATCATGCTTACGCACAGCGACGGCAGCAATGCCAAAATGATATCTGTAAGCACCCTTTATCCCTCCAGTTTCAGCCTGCCAAAATGCGTCCAGTAGCTTGTCCCGCTTGCATCGATCCCACGCTGCAAAACGCCGTCGTCCCGGCCTTTCGCCTCGATTACGCGCCCCTTGCCGATGTATACCCCAACATGATAGGCGTCGCCATCCCGACGCCGGAACACGAGATCTCCGGGGATAAGCTGCACCCTGGCGACAGGCTCGCACATGCTCCACAGGTGGTTGCAGTTCCGCTTGCCGGCTACGAGCCCCTTGTCCTGTAAATAGCGGGAGATCAAGCCCGAGCAATCGTAGGCTGCGAGCTCCGTGATCCCATACGATTTCTGCCGTTCCCAGAACCCGATGGACCGCTGCGCGTTGGTTTCGCTCGTATCCATGCGCCGGATCCATGCGGCGCTGATTTCCGTCTGCCCATTGCCGCCCCAAACGTAAATATCGCTGATGTGCTCCCGGCAATACGCCACCAGCCCTTGCGCAAGCTCCGACGGTTCGGGCTTCTGCTGCCTGTCCGGCTCCCTGCGCAGCGCCTCCCATGTTTTGGGGCCGGCGATGCCATCCACCGCAAGGCCGCTTGCCTCCTGGAACGCCCGCACCGCAGCGTCTGTCGCCGGGCCGAAGATGCCGTCCACGTCGCAGGCAATGCCGTGTTCGTTCAGCAGCGTTTGCAGCTCCCTTACATCCGCGCCTTCCATGCGCGGCTTTGGGATCAGCTTCAATAACCGCTCTTCCATATCCGTTTCCTCCTTTGCTGTTTCCTCCGGCTCCGGCAATTGCACGAAGCCGTGCCCGGTGTACGGGTCGCGCCCCACATTGGCAAGGTCTACCGCCATGTTCTTGAGAGCCTCATAAATCTCCGGCTCCGTCATGCCCGGCCTGGCGCTGAGCAGCAACCCGATCTTCCCTGCCACCTGCGGCGCGGCAAAGCTCGTGCCGGATTTGCGGTCTTTATCCCCTTCTGCGTTGATGCCTTCCACCCATTGGCCAAGGTCCGCGAAGTCCACCTCCCCGTGCCACGTGGAAAAGTACGTGCGCTTGCCGTTATTATCAAGTGCGGCTACTGTGATTGGAGATTCGAAGCAGCTCGGGTACATG
>JABLTO010086810.1_pt1 | contig 11507 bp, 10 predicted proteins | sample 7160091 | NCBI WGS metagenome assembly JABLTO01 (sample SAMN14651225, study PRJNA627086) | human gut metagenome | isolation source: feces | host: Homo sapiens
ACGACGGCCTTTACGGCGGTACGAGTATTTACGGGGCCAATAATCCGGCACCCCCGCCCAGGTGGCGGCCTACCCGGAGAGCGTTACGGGGCGATACCTATAATTCCGGAGCGGACGAAACAGAGACGAGGCGTTTCGCCTCGTCTCTGTTTCAGTGGGAGAGGGTGGGGTCAGACGCACCAAAACCATAAGAATTCCGGCACCCCAGGAGAAATCTTAAGAATTCTTAACGATTCTTAAGAATGCCCAAGATTCCTTGACCCCTCTTGGCCTTTGGGCTACAATAGAAAACACAGGGACCAGTGCCCTGGCAGAACAGTGAAACACCAAAGACCAGCCGGCATCCGCTGCGGCGCCGCCGAAACCCAGAACGGGGCGGGCATGGCCAGGTCCCGCCGTGCCAAAGGGTTCTCCTGCCGGACCTGCCTGCTTTGCGTTCTCCCCTCCCAACTGCCGCCGGCGAAGATGCCGGAGGGCGGTTGGGCTTTTTTGTCCTCCTGTGGAGGACGGGCGATAGAAAGGATGGTGCACTGCCGTGGGGCAGACCATTTTAATTGCAGAAGACGATATGGACATTGTGGAGTTGCTCTCCCTTTATTTAAGCGGCGAGGGGTACCGGATCCTCTCTGCCGTGGATGGCCAGCAGGCCCTCACGCTGATGGAAACCCAGAAGGTGGACCTGGCCATCCTGGACATTATGATGCCTGGGATGAACGGCTATGACCTGCTCCGGGAGATCCGGAAACACTGGAACCTTCCCGTGCTGATCCTCTCGGCCAAGGATTTGGACACCGACAAGATCCTGGGCCTGAACCTGGGGGCGGACGCTTACATCACCAAACCCTTCCACCCCCTGGAAGTGGTGGCCTATGTGAAGGCTGCCCTGCGCCGGTACTGCCAGCTGGGCGGGGAAGGGGAGGGGGGCGAGGAAGCCCTCCCCCTGCTCACCGTAGGCCCCCTGGAGCTGGACCTGATGAAGATGGTCCTGCGGAAGAACGGGGAGGTGGTGCCCCTCACCCCTACGGAGCTGAAAATTGCCGCCAAACTGATGGCGGCGCCGGGGCGGGTGTACACCAAGGCCCAGCTCTACGCCTGCATCGGCGGGGCGCTCTATGAGAGCGATGAGAACACCATGATGGTGCACATCTCCAACCTCCGGGCCAAGGTGGAGGACGACCCCTCCCATCCGAAATACATCAAAACCGTGCGAGGATTGGGGTATAAAATTGAAGAGACATAAGAGAAAGCAGAACAGCCTGGTTCTGTTCTGCGCCTTGCATTTTTTGGTCTATACCCTGCTGCTGGTGGGGGTGTACGGCCTGTTTCAGTACCTGGTCAATGAGCGGATGAATGCGGCCTTTTTCTCCATCGACGATCTTCTCCAGTACCAGGAGGCCTTGGAGAGAGAGGACTATGGGGCCATCCCTGCCAAGAATGTCTCCTTCCTGATCTTTGATGACGAGGGGCATACGGTCTACGCCAGCAACCGCACCATTGGAGAGAAGGTCTTTTTCGAGGACCTGGACATGCTGGATGACTACCATTCCGGCAAGCTGCTGGACGTTTTTCAGAGCGAGACAGCCGACGGTTCGGTGGAGTACACGGTGTATCTGAGCACCTACGCAGAGGCAGGGAAGGCCCCCAAGCTGCTGTCCTCTTGCGTGCTGGATGAGGACTACAATATTCTTCGAGGGGACCTCTTTGCCGGGCGGCAGGCGCTGACCCAGCGGGAGTTTAATCTCCTCTGCGGGATCTCCAAAACCAACAGCATGGCGGAGAAATACACCTATGAGACCACCACGGGAGAGGGGCGCACCCTGGTCTTTTTCGCCACCCGGATGGGGGAGCGGGAGTACGATCAGAGCTTGCGCTGGGCCAATTCTCTGTGGCTGGCCGGGGTGCCCTGTATCCTGCTGGTGGTGTTGGGGTGCATCCTCTCCTTCCCCTGGCGGATGAAGAAACGCATCCATCCCCTCAGCCAGGCCATTGAGGCCTATGGGCAGGGCAAGGCGGCGGAGATTTCTCAGGAGGACATCCCTTCCGAGTTTGACGAGACGGTGGTCAGCTTCCGCCGCCTGCTGGACCAGCTGGACCAGGCCCGGCGGGAAAAGGAGCGGGTGTACCAGGAGAAGCAGACCCTCATTGCCGACATCTCCCACGACCTGCGCACCCCCCTCACGGTGATCCAGGGGTACACCGAGGCTTTGGAGGAGGGGAAGGTCCCGCCGGAGAAGGTGGGGCAGTACCGCAAGGCCATCCTCACCAAATCTCGCCTGGCCACCGACTTGGTGAGCGACCTCTTCCTCTTTACTCAGATGGAACACCCAGACTACCCCATGCAGGGGGAGACGGCCAACTTCGGGGCCTTCGTCCGGACCTTCTTCGCGGAGAAGTATTTGGACCTGACGGAGCAGGGGTTCTGCCTCCAGGCGGACCTGCCGGACCCACCAGTGCCCCTGTGGTTTGACGCCAAGCTGATGCGCCGGCTGCTGGAAAACCTCCTGGGGAACGCCATGAAGCACAACCCCAGGGGGACCACCCTCTATGTGGTTCTGACCCAGACGGAAGAGGCGGTCCGCCTGATCATTGCCGACGACGGGGTGGGGATCTCCCCGGATCTGGCGGCCACCCTCTTCCAGCCCTTTGTCACCGGCAACCACGCCAGGACCACCGGGAAGGGGACGGGGCTGGGCCTGTCCATTGCCCAGCGGATCGTAGAGATGCACCGGGGAAAGATTGCAGCGGTGTTCCCGCCCACCCCGCCGTATCACACAGAATTTTCCATCACCCTTCCGGCAGGACCGGAGAGACCGAAAGACCCGGGACGCTAACGCGTCCTGGGTCTTTTCCTGTATGGGGAGCGCAGGGCAGGGAGGGGATTTGCCTCATTTCCGAGAAAAATGTGGCATTTCTTTAGAAACTTTAAGGAAGGCTGAAGCTGGGGTAAAGTTTCTTCCCGTATTCTGGTACCATCCCAACCAACCAAGGAGCTCTCCGGCATTTCCGTCGGAGAGGAAAGGAACGAATCCCTATGAAAACGGTACTGGAATATTTGGAATACAGCGCCGCGGTTCGCCCCCACGCTGTCGCTGTGGAGGACGCCGGGGGCACGGCCACCTTTCAGGAATTGGAGGTGGGCTGCCGTAAGGTGGGCTCTGCCCTGACGGAACGCATCGCCCTGCGGGAGCCCGTGGCGATCTTTTTGGAGAAAGGCCGTCAGGCCCTTTGGGCCTTTTGGGGGACGGTGTATGCTGGAGGGTTCTATGTCCCCCTGAACCCGGACCTGCCCCCGGCCCGGCTGCGGCAGATTCAGTCGGTGCTCCAGGCAAACTACGTTATCACCGACCGGGCCCACCGGGTCAGGGCCCTGGAGATTTTCTCCCCCGAGGCCATTTTGGATGTGGAGGAGCTGCTGGCAGCGCCCCTCCAGCCGGCCCGGCTGGAGGCGGTGCGTTCTCAGGTGGTGGACACCGACCCGCTGTACACCAATTTCACCTCTGGTTCCACCGGCCAGCCCAAAGGGGTGGTGGTGAGCCACCGGTCGGTGATCGACTTCATCGACACCTTCGTGGACTGTTTCGGCATGGACCACACGGACATCCTGGCCAACCAGGCCCCCTTTGACTTTGATGTGTCGGTGAAGGACCTGTACACCATGCTGAAAACCGGGGCAAAGCTCTCGGTGGTGCCCAAGGATCTCTTCTCCCGGCCCAAGGAACTGCTGGACTGGCTGTGTGACCGAAAGGTGACCAGCCTCACCTGGGCCGTGTCTGCCCTGTGCCTGATCTCCACCTTCCACGGGCTGGACTACCGGGTGCCGGAGACGGTGCGGCGGGTGCTGTTCAGCGGGGAGGTCATGCCGGAGAAGCATTTGCGGGCCTGGCGGACCCACCTGCCGGAGGCGGTGTTTGTCAACCTCTACGGCCCCACAGAGATCACCTGCAACTGCACCTATCATATCTTGGAGCCGGGCCGGGACTATCCCCAGGGCATCCCCATTGGAAAGCCCTTCCCCAACGAGCGGGTCTTCCTCCTGGACCAGGGAGACCGGGTCATCACAACCCCTGGCGCCGTGGGGGAGATCTGCGTGGGGGGCACGGCCCTGGCCCTGGGGTATTACCGGGCCCCGGAGGCCACGGCGGCTGCCTTTGTCCCCAACCCCACCAACCCCTGCTGGCCGGAGCCCATCTACCGCACCGGAGACCTGGGACAGTACGGGGCAGAGGGGGAGCTCTACTTCCGGGGACGGAAGGACTTTCAGATCAAATACCAGGGCCACCGCATCGAGCTGGAGGAGATCGAGCGGGCGGTGGCCAAGGTCCCGGGGGTGGAGCGGTGCATCTGCACCTTTGAGGAGAAGCGGCAGCGGCTCTCTGGCTTTTACCTGGGCACGGCGGACCCCGACCAGGTGCGCCAGACCCTGGCCCAGCAGCTGCCCAGTTACATGGTGCCCTCGGTGCTCCGCCCCTGTGAGACCTTCCCCCTCAATAAGAACGGAAAAGTGGACCGGAAAGCCCTGCTGGAGAGGAGGACGACCCCATGACCGACCTGCAACTGCACCAAGTGCTCCATCGAGAAACCACGCCGCTGTACGTCTTTGACCTGGCGGCCCTGCCCCAGCGGGTGGCCACCCTGCGGGAGCACCTCCCAGAGGGGGTGGGCCTGTGCTACGCCGTGAAGGCCAACCCCTTCCTCCTGTCCGCCCTGAACGGGGTGGTGGAGCGGTTTGAGATCTGCTCCCCGGGGGAACTGGTCATCTGCCAGCAAGCGGGGCTGTCCCCAGACCAGTATGTGCTGTCTGGGGTGTATAAGGAACCCGCCGCCATGGGCGAACTGGTGGCCCAGGGGGAGATTGGATGCTATACCGTGGAGTCCATGACCCAGTTTTCCGTCCTCTATGGGGCGGCGCTGGCGGCCAGGAAACCCATTTCCCTGCTGCTGCGGCTCACCAGCGGCAACCAGTTCGGCATGGACCAAGAGGAGATCCGCTGGATCCTGGACCACTATGGGGAGGACCCCTGCCTGGACATCCGAGGCATCCAGTATTTCTCCGGAACCCAGAAGCATTCCCTGAAACGCCTGGCCCGGGAACTGGCCTTGGTGGATCAGTTCCTGGCCAGCCTGACCCCGGTCCATCCCCTGCGGGAGCTGGAGTTTGGCCCCGGGTTCCCGGTGGCCTACTTCCCCGAGGACGAGATGGACGAGGAAACCTTTCTGACAGAGTTTGCCGACCTGCTGCGGGGGCTGACCTTCCGGGGCAAGATCACCCTGGAACTGGGGCGGAGCATCGCCGCCGGGTGCGGCACCTACCTTACCCGGGTGGTGGACGTCAAGGAGAACCGGGGGGAAAAGTATGCCATTGTGGACGGCGGCATGCACCAGCTGGTGTACTATGGCCAGTCCATGGCCATGAAGCACCCCCCGGTGCGCCCCCTCTCCCCCCGGGTGGGGGAGGAACCCCAGCCCTGGACCCTCTGCGGGGCCCTGTGCACCATCAACGACATCCTGGTCAAGCGCCTGCCCTTAGGGGGGCTGGAGATCGGGGACGTGCTGGTGTTTGAGCAGGCGGGAGCCTACTGCATGACCGAGGGGATTGCCCTCTTCCTCAGCCGGGACCTGCCGGGGGTGGTCCTGTGCACCCCGGACGGGCGGGCCGTTCTGGCCCGGGACCACCTGGCTACCCATCCCCTGAATACCCCCAATCATCAAAAGGAGTGGAATCTATGGAAAGACTGATTGAAATTCTGGAGGAAATCCAGCCCGGCGTGGACTACGCCAACTGCAAGGACCTGGTGGACGGACACCACCTGGAGTCCCTCTCTATCATCGCCCTGGTGGCAGAGTTGGAGGACGCCTTTGACATCCTCATCCCCACCGTAGAGATTGTGCCTGAGAACTTCAATTCCGTGGAGAATCTGTGGGAGATGGTGTGCCGGCTCCAGGAGGAAGGGTGAGATGTTCTCCCTGTCCTCCTACTTCTCCGTGCAATACCTGGTGCTGCTGCTGCCCGCCACGGTGGGGCTCTATGCGGTTTTGCCCCAAAAGCCCCGCCGGGTGGTCCTGCTGCTGGCCAGCTACCTCTTTTTTTGGGCGATCAGCGGGAAGCTGATCGCCTATTTGCTCTTTTCCACCCTGTCGGTTCACCACATCGGCCTTTGGCTGGAGGGTATCCAAGCAGAACGGGACCGCTGCCTGGCCGCCGCCCCCAAGGAGGAGCGGAAGGCCGTCCGCGGCCGGTTCCAGCGGCAGCTCACGGGGATTGTTGCCTTTGGGGTGGTGCTCCACCTGGGGCTGCTGCTGTTGGTGAAGTACACCCCCTTCTTTGCCACCAACCTGAACCATTTGTTCCAGCTGCTGGGCCTGTCCCTGACGGTGAACATTCCCTCCTTTGCCATGCCCATTGGCATCTCCTTTTACACCCTCCAGGCGGTGTCCTACTGTTTTGACGTGTACCGAGGGAAGATCCCGGCGGACCGAAACCTCTTCCGCCTGGCGCTGTTTATGAGCTTCTTTCCCCAGATCATGGAGGGGCCCATCTGCCGGTACGGCGACACCGCCCACCAGCTGTGGGCGGTGCCCCCCATCCGGTGGGAGAATTTCCTGTTTGGGGTGCAGCGCATCCTCTTCGGTTTGATGAAAAAGGTGGTGGTGGCCGACCGGCTGAACCTCTTCATCCGGCAGGTGTTCTCCGGATATGCGGAGTATGACGGATTTGTCATCGCCGTGGCGGTGGTGTGCTACACCATCCAGCTGTACATGGACTTTTCCGGCACCATGGACCTGGTGATGGGTAGCGGGCAGATCTTCGGGGTGACCCTGCCGGAAAACTTCCGCCGGCCCTTCTTCTCCCGCAACATTGCAGAGTTCTGGCGGCGGTGGCACGTCACCTTGGGCACGTGGTTTAAGGACTATGTGTTCTATCCCGTCTCCATGGCAAAGCCCATGAAGAAGCTCACCTCCTGGGGCAGAAAGCGGATGGGCCCCCACTATGGCCCGCTGCTGGCGGGGTCCGTGGCCCTCTTCTGCGTGTGGCTGGGCAACGGCCTGTGGCACGGGGCAGGGTGGCACTTTATCTTCTTCGGCATGTATCACTTCTTCTGGATTCTGCTGGAAAACCTCACGGAACCTCTCACCCTGCGATGGGCCGAACGGTTCCATGTGAACCGGGAGTGCCTGCCTTACCGGGGGTTCCAGATTGCCCGCACGGCGGTGCTGGTCTGCATCGGCGAGCTGTTTTTCCGGGCCGATGGCCTGCGGGCCGGGCTGGCCATGTTCCAAAAGATGGTCACAGAATTCTCCCTTACCACGTTGCGGGATGGGACCATCTTCTCTCTGGGTTTGGACAAAAAAGATTGCCTGGTGGTGTTTTTGACCTTGGTGGTGGTCTTTGTCGTGGAAGTCCTTCAGGAGCGGGGCCACCACATCCGGAAAGAACTGTCTCAGCGGAGTGTGGCGGTTCAGTGGCTGGTTGGCTATGGGCTGATCCTGGGCATTGTGGTGTTTGGCGCGTACGGCATCGGCTATGTGCCGGTGGACCCCATCTATGCACAATTTTAAGGGGGGCATCCTATGGTAAAAACGAAACGAGTTTTGGCCCTGGTGGGGTTTCTGGCGGGGCTTTTGGGGATCCTGGTGGGGCTGTCTGCCCTTTTTGTCCCCAAGAACAACATGTCGGAGTTCGGCATGGAGGAAGTCACCGCCAACGGTATCCTAGGGGAGCGGGAGAACTCCATCGACGTCCTGGTGCTAGGGGACAGCGAGGCCTACTCCTCCATCACCCCCATGGACCTGTGGCGGGATAAGGGGTACACGGCCTATGTGTGTGGGACCAGTTCCCAGACCCTGGACTACACCCTGGAGCTGTTTATCCGGGCACTGGAGAACCAGAAACCCAAGGTTGTGATCCTGGAAACCGATGCCATTTACCGGGAAGTCCCCTCCCAGAAGGCCATCTTTACCCGGTTGGCCAACCACCTGGCGGTGTTCCGATACCACAACCGGTGGAAAACCCTCAGCTGGAACGATTTTCTGGGGGAAACCCATTTCACATGGACCGATGACTGGAAAGGGTACCGCTACTATGCCACCATCTCCGGGACAAACCCCGGGGAGTATATGAAGCCCGTTGAGACGGCGGCAGAGATCCCGGAGCGGAACATCCGCTATGTCAAGGAGATTCAGCGGCTCTGCCAGGAGAACGGCGCCCGTCTGGTGTTCCTCAGCGCACCCAGCCCGGTGAACTGGAATTATGCCCGCCACAACGGCATCCAGGCTCTGGCCCAGGAGATGGGGTGCGAGTACCTGGATTTGAACCTAAAGCAGGATCAGATCCCCATTGACTGGAGTAAGGACACCCGGGACAAAGGGGACCACCTAAACCACTTCGGGGCGGTGAAGGTCACCCACTACCTGGCCGGCTGGCTGGAGGAAACCGGCCTGCTCACCGACCACCGAAACGATGAGAACTACGCCAAGTGGAACGACGCCTTGAAGAAATACGAAGCGGTGGTGGAGAAAGGCTGACCAACGATCCCCTCTCTCCGCAGAAGAACCCCCAGCAGGACGAACGCACGCCTGCTGGGGGTTCTTGTCTGGGGAAGGGGGAGGTGCAGCCCCACCCGGGCGGTGAACACGCCGCCGGGGGAAGTGGCAGAGGGCAAAAGACGGGAGATCCCAAAAACAAGGGGAAGAATTTGTGGAAAACAGAGAGGAAACTTCGTCCCCGATTTGACCGAGTGGGTTTAAAATTGGATCGAATGGTTCTTGTCGTGTTCCCTTGGCAGTGGTATACTGAACGGGAACAGAGAAAGCCAGCAGCCCATGCCCTTCTCAAAGCGCCACAAACCGACCCCTGTCCCGGGAAGGGGATGCGGGCGCTGCTCCAGGAATAAGGAAGGTGTCATCGTGCGAAACCGTCAAGTGGAACAACTGGTCCGGTTGACCCAAGCGTGCTTGACCCGGTATTGGCAACTGGACTGTGAATACGTGTTGCAGTATTTAGACCGAGACGTGATCTGGATTGGATCTGCTGCCCACCAGTTTGTGGAGGGGCGGGAGGCCACAGCGGCGGACCTCCGCCGTTCCATGGAGGAGATCCAGCCCTGCCACTTGCTGCACCAGGCGTTCCTGGTGGCCCAAAACACCGGCAACGCCTGCACCATTGTGGGGCGGTATCTCACCACCACCGACGACGAGGTGGGCTATTGCCTCCAGGCCCAGCAGCGGTGTACCGTCACCTGGGAGCTGGGGGAGGCAGGCCCCAAAATCAAGTGCCTTCACGTCTCCAACCCCATGGGAGAGTTGAAACTGGCCGAGGGGGAGACCTTCGTCAACGTCTTGGGACAAACCACCCGGAAGTACATCCAGGACCGGCTCCAGGGGATGGCGCGCCAGGACCGCATCCCCGTGGTGGAGGAAGGGGGGAACACCTGCTTCCTGCGGCCTGGGGAAATTGTCTCGGTGATGGCGGAGGGGCGCAGCTGCGTCATCCACTGCCTGGAAGGGCGGACCATCCGGGCCAAAGTGGGGTTTTCCGAATTCTTACACCGCGTGGGGCCGGCCTTTTACAGGATCCACCGCAGCTATGCGGTCAACGGCGCCCACCTGGTCTGCATCCGGCCCTATGAGGTGGAGATGGTGGACGGCAGCCGGATCCCCATCCCGGTGAAGCGATACCGCCAGGTGCGGGACACCCTTCTGGCGTCCTTTCCCTCCGGGGAGGAGGGCACCTCCCCCCAAGATCCCTAATTTCCCTACGAAACACACCCCCCTTCCCATCCGCAGAGAAACCTGCGCGGTGGGGAGGGGGGTGTTTTGGCCTGAGGAGGGAACCGTCTGTGCGAAAATTTTAGGTCTGCAGCGGAGGCAAGGACCGCTGCCGGCGCCGGGCGCTGACCCAGGGGATCCCCCAAAGGAGGAGGACCTGCCAGGACAGAACGCACAGGGGAACCACGTCCATCCAGAGGTAGTAGGGCTGGCCGTACTGCCGCAGCCAGAGGGAGAATCCCAAGATCCCCAGGAAGCCGGCTGCCACCAGGGGGAAGAAGACCTTCTTCTGTCCTGGGCCCTTCCGATAAAACCGGAAGAACAGCCACACAAGCCCCACCACCAGCAGGAGCCCCAGCAGGGGAGCAAAGGGGAAGTACAGGGAGAACAGCTGGCCCTCATAGTCGATGGGGGGGACGTATTCGTCCAGGTACCACACCAGGTACTCCTGGGTGAGGGGCGGCCCTTTCCAGCGCTCTGGCACGAAGACGACCTCCCGCCACAGGGTGCAGGCCAGCACCGTCACCACCTGGGCCAGGCAGGCCAGGAGGAGGAAGAACAGTTCGCCGCTTCGGTTGCGGAAACGCATGGGATCACCTCCTATTCGGCGGTCTTTCTATAACTATCATACCATCTGGGGAGGGGAACACAAGGCTTTTCCTGGGGGCCGGGAATTTTCTCCGAACCCCCGGGGTCGGATCCTTCTGTGGGAAGGATTGATCTTATCATACAAGAAAAATGCGCAAATTTGTGAAAAAATACAGTGAAAAAATACAGGGGAAGTTGTGCGAAATCACGGGGCTCTTGGGGCAGAGAGGGGGTAAATTCCAAGGAAGATTGTGATTACCGCTTTGTTCTGCGCACCTTCTCTACGATCCAACGGATCAGGCAAAACCCCGCCGTGAGAAAGATGGAATCGTAGACGGGAACGAGTAGGATTGCGGAATCCTGCCGCCAGAAATCCAGGATTCCATAGAAGTGGGAAAAGTCCGCCTGGGCACAGACCCAGTACAGCGGCGGCATACATAGCAGGTAGAGAAGGATGCCGCCGGCCTGCACCAGCAGGATCGTCAAAAGGGAACGGCGCAAGGGTTTCCGAAGGGTGAAGAGAAAGCTCAACACGGGGAGGAGTAAGATAACGAGAAAGAGAAGGTGGAACCAGTAGAAACTGTTCATAATAGCCTCCTTTCCTGACCTGCTCCTACATCAAACAAGAATTTGAATATAAGAGAAACAGCTTAACACGCCAGAAGGTGAGTTTCTTACAAAAAATTAAAAAAGTTCATGATTTTGTGTTTACACTCTCCGCAACTTTTAACAAGGTATCCGGAGGTAACCGAGAAGAAAGAAGGAACCCATATCTAAGAGTCTCATTGAACCACACCACAGCGTTCAATTTATCCTCTGATGCAGTATACAAATACCCGTCCATACCTTGGACAGAAATTTCTGTCACAACATGGTGCTCATTGTCCAAATCAAAGCCGCTTCCCTCTGCCAGCCGAAGATAGGAAAAGGTTATCCACATGTCGAGATCTTTACAGTCATAGGTGATCTCCATCAGAGTCCCCAAATCGGTGCGTTTGCTTTCTATATACCCCTCTGGTAAAAAGGAGGGGGCCCAATCTGCCATCTCCTTCGAGGGAACTGTGCCGTGGAACCGGTAGGAGTCATACGCCTCGTGGGCCTCAAAACTCCAGGTGCCGGGGAGGACAGGGGCCTCCGGCCCCGCCATCCACACC
>JABLTO010139026.1_pt1 | contig 11501 bp, 9 predicted proteins | sample 7160091 | NCBI WGS metagenome assembly JABLTO01 (sample SAMN14651225, study PRJNA627086) | human gut metagenome | isolation source: feces | host: Homo sapiens
ATATTCCGTCCGACATTGGAAGCCTCTCTGTTCACAGGCGAGCGTAAGGGCAATGCCGGATACCGCATCTGCGCAGCAGGCGCGGGCCGACGATACTGCCGAAGATGCCCACGAGGAAGACCACTACCGAGGTGACGCTCACTACTCCGCCGAGCGGTTCGCTGATGGCCACGGCGATCGGCACGGTGACCGATTTGGGGGCGATGGAGTTCAGAATCGTGCGGTCGGCGCCCAATGCGCGGGCGATATAGACGACGCTCAGCACCCCGACCGTACAGCCGACGCCGATCGAAGTCAGAATGGGAAGCACCTGCCCGCGCAGGCGGTCGGTCTGTTCGTACATCAGGTAGCCCAGCGCGACGACCGACATGCCCAGCAGGAAGTCGAGAATTTCGGTGGCCTGACGATAGTGGCCGTAGTCGATGCCGCAGACTTTCAGAAAGAGTATCAGCGCGACGAACGCCAGCAGCGTCGGGTGGAGGATCGCCAGGCGGAGGCGATGGTGTAGCGCCACGCCGCCGCAGTAGAGTCCTACGGTGAGCGTGAGCAGGAACATGTCGGAGTCGATGAAGGTGCGGATCATGGTTTGCGGCCGATTTTCTGGAATGTCCACCCTACGCTGAGCAGGACCAGCAGCGTGCTGACGATGCTGGCGACCGCGATCGCCCACAGGTGTCGCGCGATCAGGTCGTAGGAGACCATCAGTCCCACGCCGAAGGGAACGAAAAAGAGGCCCATCGAGCCGAGCAGGAACCGTGCGGCGGGGCGTACGCGGTGCGGTTTGACGATCCGCAGGCGCAACGCGGCGAAAAGCAATACCATGCCGATCACGTTTCCGGAGATATAGCTTCCTGTGAAATAGGCGATTGCATTGCCTGCCAACCAGAACAGAAGGATATGGAACAGTCCCAACACGGGCGCAAATATACGACGAACGGCGGCGAATGTGTACCGTCCGATCGAAAATAAGTAGCGGAATCGTGTCGGGATGTTAATTAATTTAATTATCTTTGTGCTGTTAATGATTTCACACTGAATCTTATGGGAAAAGGAGTAACTATCGAGCGTTCACATCGTCTGGACGGTATCGGCGAGTACTATTTTTCGCGTCGTTTGCGCGAAATCGCCGAAACGGAGGCGGCTACCGGCCGTCAAATCATCAAGTTGGCTATGGGCAGCCCCGACCTTCCGCCTGCACAGACGGTCATCGACACGCTGGCCCGTGAAGCGCAGCGCCCCGACGTACACAAGTACATGTCCTATCAGGGGGAACCCATCCTGCGCAAGGCTTTCGCTGACTGGTACAAGAAGTTCTACGGCGTGGATCTCGACTGGAAGACGGAGGTCTACCCCCTGATCGGTTCGAAAGAGGGCCTGATGCATGTCTGCATGACCTTCCTCAACGAGGGCGACAAGGTGCTCGTACCCAATCCCGGCTACCCCACTTACAGCGCTGCGGTAAAACTCGCCGGCGGCGAAATGGTCACCTACGCGCTGAACAAGCAGACGGACTTCCTGCCCGATTTCGAGGCGATCGAGAAGGCCGGACTGGACGGTGTGAAGATGATGCTCGTCAACTATCCCAACATGCCGACGGGACAGACTCCGACGCTGGAACTCTTCGAGCGGATCGTGGCTTTCGGCGCCGAGCATAACATCCTGATCGTGCATGACAATCCTTACAGTTTCGTACGCAACAAGAACCGCCTGAGTATCTTCCAAGTGCCGGGTGCGAAAGAGGTGGCGCTCGAACTGAATTCGCTTTCGAAGGGGCATTCGATGGCCGGTTGGCGCGTGGGTGTCCTGCTGGGCAAGGCCGAGTGGATCAAGGACGTGCTCACGTTCCGCAGCAACATGGATTCGGGAATGTTCTATCCTATTCAAGCCGCAGCCGCTACGGCGCTCGGACTGGGCGAGGAGTGGTTCACGCAGCTCAACGAGATCTATTACGCCCGCGAGAAGCAGGCCTATGCGCTGCTGGACGCGCTGGGTTGCAAATACCGTCCGGGGCAGGCCGGTCTGTTTGTGTGGGCTGAGCTGCCGGAGGACTACGAGGGCGACTCGTTCCAGTTTTCGGACGAGGTGATGGAGAAGTGCGACGTCTTCCTCACGCCGGGCGCGATTTTCGGCAGCGAAGGCAAGCGCTACATCCGCATCACGCTCTGCTGTCCTGCCGAATTGCTCGAAAAGGCAGCGAACGCGATCAAGGAACGTTTTCATTAAGCCGAGCGCAGAGCCGAACTTGTTCGGTCTATGCCGAGGCGGGAAAACGAAGAACGCAGTTCAACATTTTCATAAATAAGACCTTCGGGTTGTTTATCGGAAGCGGGCGCATGCGGCGCCCGCTTTTTCATTTGCGTTTCGGGAGGAGCGGAAAAATTCGGTTCGACCGCTCTATCCATTTCCGTCTTGCACTATCTTTGCACCCCGAAAAGTTCGTCTCGCTATGAAAAAGTGTCTGGTAGCCCTCGCCTTCGGTACGCTGGGACTCGGGATGTCCGAGTTCGGCATGATGGGTATTCTTACGTTCGTCGCTTCGGGACTGCACGTCTCCATTCCGCAGGCGGGGCATCTGGTCTCGGCCTATGCGCTGGGGGTTTGCATCGGTGCGCCGCTGACGGTCGCCGTGGCGCATACGCGGCCGTTGAAACAGATACTGCTCGCATTGGCGGGGCTGATGGTGGCGGGGAATCTCTGTGCGGCGTTCGCTCCGAATTACGGTGTGCTGCTGGCGATGCGGTTCGTGTCGGGGCTGCCGCACGGAGCCTATTTCGGGGTCGGGTCGATCGTTGCGGCACGGGTAGCCGGTTCTGGCCGCAAAATTCTGTTCGCAAAGACTCCGTCCGCATTTTCCTGCAACGGATATGTCATCCCGACTCCCGTTCGAGATACTCCCGTAACACGCGCGCGTGGTTCTCCTCCGCATTTTTGGAGGCGTAGAGAAGCGTCGCGCGCGGTTCCTTTTCGATCCTTGCGACGAACGCCCTCACGGCGGGCGACGCCGCCAGTTCGTGCAGATACCGTCTGCGGAACTCTTCCCAACGGCCTTGCGGGTCGGCATGGAACCATCTCCGGAGGGGAGCGGAGGGTGCGATCTCCTTCGCCCACAGGTCGTAGTGCAACGCCTCCTTGCGGATGCCGCGCGGCCAGAGCTTGTCGACCAGCACCCGCAGTCCGTCCGTGTCCGTTGCGGGTTCGTAGACCCGCTTGATTGCGATTCGTGTCATGTCCTGTCTGTGATTTCGATATACGGTTTCGGACAAGAAATATACCTCTTTTTTCGGATGCACCCGTTTTCTGTCGCGAACGGGCGGAATCTCAGGTTCCCTGCTTTTCCGAAGGGTCCGTATGCAGGGGAGCGGTCTCCATCGTCGCCAGGTCGGCTTTTCCGGAAGCGGCGATGCCGTTGAGGAGGACGTCGCGGGCGCCCGTGCGCTGGAATGCGTAGAGTTCGAAGGCCGGTAATACGGCGACGAAGTGCTCCATAATCTCAGCCTGAATGGATTCGTAGCTCGGCCAGTTCTTGTCGGAGGAGAAGCAGTAAATCTGGACCGGCAGTCCGTTCTCCGTCGCGGGCAGCGTCCGGACCATCAGCAGCAGGTCGCGGCTGACGAAGGGGTGCCGGCGCAGGTACAACGCCATGTAGGCCCGCAGCAGACCGAGATTCGTCTCGATCGTCCCGTTGACCAGTCCGTCGGGATTCTCCGTGTTGGCGACCTTGCCCTCGGCCGCCTGCCGCTGTTTTTCGGCGATGAATTGCGCCAGTTCTTCGTCGAAAGCCTTCATCCGTTCCAGAAATTCGGGCGTGCAGGGTTTGATGCAGTCGAGTTTGAGCGCGTATTCGCGCATGATGCGGCGTCCGCCCGAATCGCTCATGCCCCGCCAGTTGACGAACGATCCGGAGACCAGCGAGTACGGAGGTACGGTGACGATCGTATTGTCGAAATTCTGGACTTTGATGACCGTCAGCGAGATGTCGGTCACGGTGCCGTTGATGCCGTTCTGGGGCATCTCGATCCAGTCGCCGATGCGCAGCATGTCGTTCTCGGAGATCATCACGCCCGCGACCAGCCCCAGGATAGGGTCCTTGAATACCAGCATCAGGACGGCCGTGAAGGCGCCCAGCCCCGTAATCAGGTTGACCGGCGACTTGTCGATCAGGATCGAGACGACGACGATGACCACGACGCAGGAGAAGATCACCTGAAAGATCTGGATGAATCCCTTGATCGGACGGTTTTTCAACTGTCCGTCGTTTTTCAGCGTGTCGCCCACGGTGTTCAGGATCGCGTTGACGGAGATCATCAGCACGATGAAGAAGTAAATCCACGTGACCCGTTCGCTTACGGTGAACCACGCGGAGTCGGTGGCGAAGGCGAAGGGCAGCAGCGCGGAGACGATCAGGGGCGGAATGAGCGCCGTCGATTTGCGGAAGACGCTGTACCGGAACAGCGAATCGAAGAAATCGAGGTGTTTGCGTTTGAGGATCTTCCTGGCCGCGCGGACGAGCAGGAGGTGGACGACGGCCGCCACGACGAACGCGATCGTGACGATGCACACGAGAAACAGGATCTCGTCCAGTTTGTCGAGCAGGTGGCGCGGAATGCCTATCCATGAAAGGAGGTTTTTGATGCCGAGCAACAGGGTTCGGGCGAATTCGTTCGTATTCATATCGGTTCGGTAAGCGGCACGCCTTTCGGCGGGCGGCGGGGCGTTTTCCCTGCCGGAACGCAAAGAATATGCCTTACCCGAAACGGGATCGCAGCCGAAACGCTCCGGCGGATTTTCAGGCGGTGCCACCGCCTGCGGGATACGAGTTTCGGTTGAAAAGCGTATCTTTGCCGTGCGGCCGCTCACATGCGGCGCCCGACGGACGATGAAAGAGAGTTGGAAACCCGGCACGATGATCTATCCGCTGCCGGCCGTGCTGGTGGGGTGCGGCGATGCGCCCGACAACTGGAACCTGCTGACCGTGGCGTGGACGGGGACGGTCTGCACCGCACCGCCGATGTGTTACGTCTCGGTGCGTCCCGAACGCCACTCCCATGCGCTGATCGCGCGCACGGGCGAGTTCACGATCAACCTCACCACGGCTGCCATGGCGCGTGCCGTCGACTGGTGCGGCGTCCGTTCGGGTCGTGACTACGACAAATTCCGCGAGACGGGACTCACGCCCCTGCGCGGCGCGGTCGTGGCGGCTCCGGCGTTGGAGGAGTCGCCCGTCGTCGTCGAGTGCCGCGTGCGGCAGATCCTGCCGCTCGGGTCGCACGACATGTTTCTGGCGGAGGTCGTCAACGTGCTGGTCGATGACCGCTACATTGATTCCGCCACGGGGCGTTTCGATCTGGAACGAGCGGGGCTGGTGGCCTATTCGCACGGCGAATATTTCCGGCTGGGCGAGCTGATCGGCCATTTCGGCTGGTCGGTGCGGCGCCGCAAGATCATCGTCCGCGAACGAAAAGGCCGTCGCTGAACGACGGCCTTCCCGCGCGGCTGCCGGCGGTCACGGTTCGATTCCGTAGAGGCGCGACCATTCGCCTCACGGGTGGTAACGTTCGCCCATCGGCTTTGGAAATAGGCGATGAACCGTTCGACCTCCTGCGGCGATTCCCGCAGCGAAACGATCTCCATAAACGGTATTCCCTTCCCGATCAGTATTTGTGTTCCGCCTCCTCGACCTCGCGTTCCGAGATCGGGCGGGTCAACGCCCTCCACGCATACCAGATGTAGGCCGCGACGAAGGGGATCAGCAGCGAGACGACGCTCATCACTTTGAGTGTGAAGAGACTCGACGAACTGTTGGTGATCGCCAGCGAAGACTGCATGTCCGTCAGCGACGGGTAGTAGCAGGTATCGTTCCAGCCCGCCAGCAGCAGCAGTGCCAGCACCGTGAGGATCGTTCCCGCGCCGCTGAACCAGATCGCCCGCCGGCTGCCGTTGCGCCCGCCGCTCCAAAGTCCCCACAGCACCGCAGCGACGCCTGCGAGCAGCACGATAGCGACAGCCGGCATCGCCAGCAGATTGTGCAGGTATTTGTAGGGTTCGATGCTCACCGTGCCGGAGGCAGGGTCGATCGCCCGACCGTCGGAGCAGAGCAGCCACCCGAAGAAGGCGAGGAACGCGGCCAGAAAGAGCAGCGAATAGCCGCACGACAGGCGTCGCGCACGCAGCCGCAGCGTCTCGTCGTCGAGATTGTTGAGGAAAAAGTGGAGCGCCAGCACCCGCGAAAGGGCGAAGACGGCTACTCCCAGCAGCAGATTGCGTGCGTCCGTCAGCGCTTCGAGACCGTGCCACGGCGTTGCCCATTGCGATATGGCCGTGTCGCCGCCCACGGCGGCCATGTTCATGCGGTTGACGGTGAACTCCGCACCGGTGAAGAACGTGCCCACGGCGACGCCCAGAAGCAGCGGCCCCGCCACGCCGTTGAGTACCAGAAAGGCCTCGTAGGTGCGTTGGCCGAGTACGTTGGACGGTTTGCGGCGGTATTCGTAGGAGACGGCCTGCACGACGAAGACCAGCAGAATGGCCATCCAGACGTAGAATGCGCCGCCGAACGATGTCGAGTAGAATAACGGGAAGGAGGCGAAGAACGCGCCGCCGAAGGTGACGAGCGTCGTGAAGGTGAACTCCCATTTGCGGCCGAGCGCGTTGACGACCAGGTCGCGTTCGGCTTCGGTGCGCCCCATCGTGTAGAGCAATCCCTGACCGCCCTGTACGAAGAGCAGGAAGACCAGCAACGCCCCCAGCAGGGAGATGAGGAACCACCAGTAGTGTTGCAGAAAGAGCAGTGTGTCCATAGTCGTTATTCGTTAGGTCCGATCTTGATCTGGCGCAGCATGATGGCCAGTTCGGCCGCCAGCAGCACCGTGAAGAGCGCGAGGAAGATGAAGAATGTGACGGCCACGGGCGTGGCGGCGATGTGCGACCCCGACACGCAGGCAGGCAGCAGGTTCTGGATCGTCCACGGCTGGCGTCCCACTTCGGCGACGATCCAGCCCGCCTGCGAGGCGAGGTAGGCCAGCGGGATCGACAGGATCATCACCCGCAGCAGCCAGCGTTTGCCTGCGAGCCGGTCGCGGCGGTTGAGCCACCACACGACGGCACAGAGCAGGATGAAGAAACAGCCTGCACCGACCATGACGCGGAACGAATAGAAGACCAGCGGCACGTTGGGCACCGTCTCCTGGGGCGAGCGGAGATAACCGTAGCCGAAGTAGGCGTAGTAGTCGCGCAGGAAGGCCGCCCCTTCGGGCGTCGAGGCGTCGAAAAGCCGTTCGACCTCGTGCATCGCGGCTTCGTCGCCCTTTTCGCGCGCTTCGTGATAGCGGCCCAGCTGGTCGATCGCATGGCGTCCGCGCGACATTTTCTCGGCCGTGGAGAGGATGCCCCGCTCCTCGTTGCCGTAAACCAGATCGTTGATCCCCGGCACGAAGGCGTTGGCCGAGCGGAAACTCATCAGCGAGAGGAGCTTGGGGATGCCGATCTTGAAGTAGAAGGCGTCGTCGTCGCAGGTGCGCTGCCCTTCGGGGCGCAGCAGGCCCACCACCGTCAGCGGCGCCCCCTCCTCGCCGTTGTAGAGCGCCTCCATGGCCGCCAGCTTCATCGGCTGCACGCGCGCCACGATCGCACCCGAGCGGTCGCCCGAAAAGGCCGCCACGAGGGCGAAGACCAGCCCGAAGACCGACGCCAGCGCGATGCTGCTGCGCGCCATGCGGCGGTGGCGTCCGCGCAGCAGGTACCACGCGCTCACGCCCATGACGAAGATCGCCGCCAGGAGGAACGACGAGGTGACCGTATGCGAGAACTTGTTGATCGCCACGGGCGAGAAGAGTACGTCCCAGAACGAATCCATCTCGTTGCGCACCGTGGCGATGTTGAACGAACATCCGACGGGATACTGCATCCAGCTGTTGGCCACCAGAATCCACAGCGCCGAAAGGTTGGCGCCGATGGCCGTGAGCCACGTAGCCGAGAGGTGGAAGCCGCGGCTCACCTTGTCCCAGCCGAAGAACATCACCGCCACGAAGGTCGATTCGAGGAAGAAGGCCATGATCCCCTCGATGGCCAGCGGCGCACCGAAGATGTCGCCCACGAAGTTGGAGTAGTTCGACCAGTTGGTGCCGAACTCGAATTCGAGAATCAGTCCCGTGGCTACGCCGATGGCGAAGTTGATGCCGAACAGCCGCATCCAGAACTTCGTCGTGCTGCGCCAGAAGGGGTCGCCCGTGCGGTAGTAGCGGGTCTCCATCAGCGCGCACAGGACGCTCAGACCGAGCGTCAGCGGGACGAAGAGCCAATGGTAAATGGCCGTCAGGGCGAACTGCGCCCGCGACCACTCCACGCTTTGTAGCATTTCCGAAACCATACGCTTTTCAGTTTTGCGTTTCCAATCCGTGCTTTATCAGTTCGTTGCGCACGATTTCGCCGCGCTCTTCGGCGCTCTTGCCGCCCAGGACGTCGGGGAAAAAGAGCAGCCGCAGGACGACGAACAGGATGAAGAGTTTGATGAGGATAATCGCCCACAGCGTCCGTCCGAGCGTCATCTCCCGGAATCCGTCGTAGTAGAAACGGAAGATGCGGACGGGCAGCGGTCGGCGGTCGGCGTTTTTCATCGGGCGCAACATACTGAGTCTTACGAAACGAAAGATACTGATTATTTTCGAACCGTCAAAAAATTTGCCGAAAAAGAGCGGTGCGGCCGTCTTCGGCGGGAAAACCGAAGGAGCGGTCGGATGCGGCGCAGCAGGGCGGCTTCCGCGTTATTCCAGCTGCCGGTAATAGTACAGTTCGTCCGTTTCGGAGAGTTCGGGGTGGAAGATGTGCACCAGATCCGCCAGCACGCGGTCGGGACGCAGTACGCCCGATTCCCAGAAATCGCTGCCGCCCGCCGCGTTGCGGCGGCGGTTGTTGTCGTAGACGCGCCCCTCGCGCACGGGAGGCGTGTCGGCCAGCCGGGGATTCTGCCGGCGCACTTCGTCGAGCGTGTTGCAGCCGCTCACGTTGAGCCAGAAATCGGACTTGCTCGTGAGGTAGTAGGCCTGCTCGATGTCGATCGGCAGCGTCTGCGTGGCCGTGTTCTCCTCGAAGATGTACCGTGCGCCGGCATCTTCGAGGAGCCGCACCATGTAGCTGTTGCGCGCCGGCATGAACCAGGTGTCGCGGTAGGGGGTGTTGAGCATCACGCGCGGCCGTGCGGCGGTCTGCTGGGCGAGGGCACGCAGCCGTTCGTAGCGTTCGGGAATGGCAGCGAAGAGGCGGGAACCCTCCGTGCGGAGTCCTGCGATCTCGGCGGCGACGACCACCCATTCGCTCTTGCCCAGCGGCGACTCCTCGCAGTGCTCGCCCATGTAGAGGTAGGGGATGCCCAGCTCGCGCAGTTTTCCCGTGAGCGCCGTGTCGGCTCCGCCGATGCCGAAGAGCATCACCAGGTCGGGGCGCAGCGCCATGAGCCGTTCGAAATCGACGTTGCTGTCGAATCCCACGTCGGCGGCCTCCCCGCGGGCGATGCGGCGGCGGAGCGTTTCGTTGATCAGGTATTGCGCTCCGGAGACGCCCACCACGCGGTCGGCCGCTCCGAGGGCGTCGAGCATGGCGATGTAGGATCCCGACATGCAGACCACGCGCCGCGCCTCGTCGCGCAGCACCTGCCCCTCGAAACCTGCGGGGGCCGGTTCGCCGTCGCGGGCGATGAAGAGGTACTGGTCGGTAACCTCGTCGCCGTACCACGGGTTGTGGACGGTGACGAGCGTGCTGCGGCTTCCGGCAGCGCCCGTGATCTCGAATCCCGAGGCGTAGCGGGGCGTGTAGACCGGCAGCGTGAAGTCGCCGATCGGGCGGACGGCGCGCTGACCGCAGGCGGCCAGCAGCAGGCCGCAGAGCAGGGGGAGGAGGCGTCTCATCGTTTGCGGGTGTGGAATTTGGGTCGGATGTCCAGAAAGATTTCGTAGTTGAGACGGGGCATGGGGCGCGAGAGCACGGTGACGTACTCGACGTTGAAGAGGTTGCGCACCACCCCTTTGAGCGACAGGTCGGCCCATCGCAGCGCGAAGGAGCGTTCGAGCGAGAGGTCGCTCATGTAGTAGGGTTCGAGCCGGCCGGTGCGGAGCGACGTGTCGTTGCTCGTGGTGGTATAGCGTTCGCTGTAATAGTTCCATTTGTAGACGAGCGTCCAGCGGCGCCAGCCCAGCGTCGCCGTGGCGGCCGCGGCGTATTCGGGGACGTAGACCAGCTGTTTGCCGTAGGAGGCGTCGGCGTCGTTGACCGGTTCGCCGTAGTTGATCGAGGGGGTCCATGCGAAGTGGGCGTCGAGGCCGAGCCGCCAGTCGGGCGAGAGGCGCACCGAGGCGTCGACCTTCGTCTCGGCGCCGTAGTTGTGGACTTTGCGGACGTTGCGGGGCGTCCAGTAGCCGCGCCGCGCCTGCACCCAGAGAATCCAGTCGTCGATGTGCGAGTCGAAGAGCGTCGCCTCGCCCCGCAGCGTGTAGCCCTCCGCTTCGCCGCCCAGTGCGAACGATATGCCGCCGTCGTAGGTGAAGCCGTGTTCGGGGCGCAGGTCGGGGTTGCCGCCCGGCTGGTAGTAGCGGTCGTTGAGCGTCGGGTAGCGGTAGTTGCGCGCCACGGAGGCTTTGAGTACCACGTTGCCGCGTTCGGAGACGACCCAGTCGAAGAAAAAGGCGGGGATCAGCGGCACGGCATGGCGGTCGTAGAGTTCGCCGCGCAGGTTGACCGCCAGCCCGATGCGTTCGGTCGGCCGCCATTTGGCCGAGAGGTGCCCCGACAGCTCCACGCGGTAACGGTCGTAGACGTCGCCCTCGTGGTAGGGGCTCTTGTCGCTGCAATCGACCATCGGAACGTGTAGCGCGACGTTGCCCGTGAAAAGCCAGCGCCGGCCGACGTAGTATTCGGCTTCGAACTGTCCGTAGGGAGTATGCAGATAGCTGCGGCTCAGCGTCAGGTCGCTCTGCGCTCCCTGTGCGTTGCGTTGCCGGAAGTCGTAGGCCGAGGCGGTGTAGGTGTAGCCGAGTTTCGCTCCCAGTTTGAGCCGCTCGCGCAGCCGTTCCCACGAGGCCACGGCGCGCAGCGTCTGTTCGCGTTGTTCGTTGAGGATCGTCACGTCGTCGCGGTAGTCGGTCGAGAGGAAGGGCAGCCCGCGTTTCGAGCGGAGGTACCACGCCGAAAGTCCGTAGCGCGTGCCGTCGCCGCGATTGTAGTAGAGTTCCTGCAACAGGTGCAGGTCGCGGAAGTAGCCGCTGCGGTTGCGCTCGACGGGGTGGTAGGTGTCGACCACCGCGCCGTCGGGGCCGTAGACGAGCTCCATCTTGTCGTAGTTGGTGTAGCGGAAGTCGTTGTCCGAGGTGGAGTAGACTGCGCGCGTCGAGGCGCTCCACCGCTGGCCGCCGTAGCTTACGCGCAGGTATTGGTCGAAGGTCGAGAACGACCCGACGCCCTGCACGTATTGCGTTTGCCAGCCCCGCTGCGCGGACGGGCGGGTGCCGAGCACG